>OLND01002224.1_pt1 | contig 17927 bp, 14 predicted proteins | sample 1672031 | NCBI WGS metagenome assembly OLND01 (sample SAMEA3136638, study PRJEB25190) | human gut metagenome | biome: human gut; feature: human-associated habitat; material: faeces | place: Austria | collected 2013
CATCCGCGGCGCGCGGGCACGCACAGCACGACGATGGCTATGCCGAGCGCCGCCGCCTGGATGAGCGCCGGGCCCGCGCCCAGCAGCACGCCCCACGCGTCGCGGCCGCTGCACGTGGTGAGCAGCCATGCCTCCACCGCCAGCAGCGCAAGCCCCGCGACGACGCCCGCGAGGGCGAACGTCCTTCCCGCCGCCTCGCCCTTTCCGGCGAACAGCGCGGCCGCAACGGCGAACGCGATGCACAGCGGCAGCACGATGGCGTCGAAGAACACCGGCGAGGCCGGGTTGGCCGAAGCGTACGTCAGCAGGATGGCCGCCGGGTTGCCCAGGTCGACCACGATGAGCACCGATGCCACCACGAACAGGGCGCATGCGACGGTGTAGAGCACGCCCATGTCGCGCGCGCCAATGGCGCCCGCCCAACGGGCGATGCCCGCAACCATCAGCAGCCCCGCGCCGGCCGAGGCCGCAGCGTAGAACAGCGCGATGTAGAACCCCCAGGGGTAGTGCGAACCTCCCGCCATGCTCTGGTTCGCCATCTGCACAGCGAACGCCGCCGCGCCGACCACGGCCAGCACGATGCCAGTAACCCACACAGCCCTCGGCGGCGGCGCGATCGCAGCCCCCGGCTCTCCCGTCGCCGCCTGTGCGGCCGACTTCGACAGATCGCTTTCCATGAATCCCTCCTTCTCCTTGGTCGTCTGGAAGCGCAGACCGGGCTTCCTTCTCGTTGCCCGGTCTGCTTATTGACATGTCTATTGACTTGTCATTTGTGAATCCTAGCAACCGGCTGTTGACATGTCAAGACAATGACCGTATATTCTTCACCAGCGAAGGACGAGCGAAGCGAGGGGGTGCGGGATGGAAGACGCCCGAAAAGCGGCAGCCTGGTACGGCTACGGCGCGCACGTGCTGCTGGACCCGATAGAGGTACCGGGAACAGCCTACGTAGTCGATCTGGCGAAACGCACGCGGATGCTGCTGGAGTCGACCGAGGCCGAGGGGGTCGATGCGGCGGGCACGGTTAGTGCGACGGTCGCTGCCGATACGGCCGAGGCGATGGGCGCGGTAGGAGTCACGGCTGCAGCAGAAGCGACAGGAACGGCATGCGCGGCCGGGGCGGCGGATGCAGCCGGGCGCAGCGGGCTTGTCGCTTGGTGCAAGCGCGTGGAGGATCTGGTAGCGCGCGGGGTGGAAGGCGTCGATGCGCTCGCCGAGGAGCAGCGGGCCGTCGCCGCAGACCGCACGCGGCTCTGCCGCGGCATCAGCCAGGACGGCCCGCTGCCCCCCCTACGAGGCGTACTATCGCGAAGGCGCCGTCGAGGGCGATGTGTCTGCCAGCTACCGGCGTGTCGGCGTCCGATTCGACGGCACGGCCGAGCGCGACGACTACCTGGGAGTCGAGCTGGCCTTCCTCGACTGCCTGGCCCGCGCCGAGGAGGCCGCGCACGCACGGGGCGACGGCCCCGCAGCCGCCGCATACGCGCAGCAGAGGGAATCCTTCGAGCAGGAGCACCTCCCCTGGGTCGCCGCCTTCTGCACCGCCGCGCTTCCCCACGCGCGCACGGCGTACGGCAGGGCTGCGCTCGAAGCGCTCGTCGCCCGCTCTGCGCGCGGCAACCAACCCGAATGTTTCACGTGAAACATTCGTTCTGATTCTCCCTTTGACGCGCAGCGCGCCTCCCGTTGGTAAAAAACTACCGAATTCGGAAGATCAGGACCGCTTTACGGCCGAATCGGAGGGTGCTTCCCTGTAAAGTGCCTGGTGAATAAAAATATTCATATGATCAGACCGCGCGATCTTTCCTAATTCGGTAGTTTTTTACCATTGCAGTTGGTTATGCGTCAAAGGGAGGGTCAGAATATTCGTTCGATTATTTGAAGCAGCAGGGAGAAATTTGCCACGTGCCGCGGCGGGTTCTCGGGCAGGCGGCAGGAGGCGGGCGGATCGCCCAGATCGCCCTTTAGCGCGAGAGCTCCAGGCGGGCGAGGAGGTCGCCGAGCTGGCGGCGCTCTTGCTCGTCGAGGCCGCCTTGGGCCTCCTCCTCCCATGCCGAAACGAGCTCTTCCACCTTGACGGCCGCCTCGCGGCCCGCGGGCGTGAGGCGCAGCACGTTGCGCGCGCGGTTCTCGGGATCGGGATACACGGTGATCAGCCCTTTTTCGGCAAGGCTGCGCGCGGCGCGCGTGATGAGCGCCGGGTCGCGGTGCTGGCGCTGCGCGATGTCGCTCTGGCTGACCTTCAGCGTGCCGTCGCCTTCGCTCTCGCGATGCACCAGGTAGATGAGCACAGGATACTCCGACGACCCAATCCGGTACTCCTTGAGGTGCCGCGAGAGGTACGCCTGATACTGGTTCACCGTGAACACAAGGCGTTGCGCCAGATTCACGGGTATGGAGTCTTGAGTGTTCATACGCCCATGCTAGCACGTTCGTTGATATATCAATCGTCGACCCACAGAAACAACAAAGGCGCGGCACCGCCGAAGCGATGCCGCGCCGAAACCCTTCGAACGCCGATCTTGCCGGTCCTGCGGTAGCGGATGCTTCGCATGAGGTATCCGTTCCCTTGTTGGCCGCGCGGCTTGTCCTACCGCTCTTCCATGGCCACGTAGTCGCGCTTGCCGCTGCGGGTGGACTTGTAGGCGGGGCGGATGATGCGCTTGCCGGAGACTATCTCCTCGAAGCGGTGGGCGGCCCAGCCGGACATGCGGGCGCAGGCGAACAGCGGGGTGAACAAATCCTCGGGGATGCCCATCATGGAGTACACGAAGCCGGAGTACATGTCGATGTTCGCGCACATATCCTTGGCCGTGCCCTTCTCGCGCAGGATGACCTCGGGGGCCAGGCGCTCGATGGACTTCAGAAGGTTGAACTCGGCCTCGAACTCCGTGCCCACGGCAAGGCCCTCGGCGAACTGCTTGCAGATGATGGCGCGCGGGTCGCTCTTCGTGTACACCGCGTGGCCCATGCCGTACACGAGGCCCGTTTTGTCGAAGGCCTCCTTGCGCACGATCTTCGCCAGGTAGTCGGCCACCTGGCCCTCGTCTGACCAGTCGGCCACGTTCTCCTTGATCTCCTGCTGCATGGCCAGCACCTGGTGGTTCGCGCCGCCGTGCTTCCAGCCCTTCAGCGAGCCGATGGCGCCGGCATACGTGGAGTACGGGTCGGTGTCGGACGAGGTCAGCACGCGCGTGGTGAACGTGGAGTTGTTGCCGCCGCCGTGCTCGGCGTGCAGGCACAGCATGACGTCGAGCATGCGCGCCTCCTCCGGCGTGAACTGGCGGTCGGGACGCAGCATGGAAAGGATGGTCTCGGCAGTGGACTGGCCGGGTATGAAGCGGTGCATGATCATGGACTCGTTGTTGTAGCGGGCCCGCTTGGCGTAGTACGTGAGCACCATGATGCGCGGCAGGCGCGAGATGAGCGAGATGGCGGTGTGGATCTCATGGTGGGCCGAGCGATCCTCCGCGTCGGGATCGTAGGCGTACAGCAAGAGGATGGTGCGTGCCAGCACGTTCATGATATCGGGCGGCGTGTCGCGCATGATCATAGACGCGGTGAACCCGTCGGGCAGCTCGCGCTGGCCGTCGAGGACCTCGATGAAGCGGTCGAGCTGCTCGCGCGTGGGCAGCTCGCCCATGAGCAGCAGGTACGACACCTCCTCGAAGTTGAAGCGGTGCTCGGCGGACTGGTCGCCCAAGAGGTCGTACACGTCGTAGCCGCGGTAGCGAAGATGGCCCTCGTCGGCGATCTTCTCGTTGTCCGACACCACGTAGCCGTGCACGTTCGCGATGTTCGTGAGGCCGGCCACCACGCCGGTGCCGTCCGCGTTGCGCAGGCCGCGCTTCACGTCGTACTGCTCGTAGTAGGCGGGGTCGATGGAGTTGATGGTCTTGAAATTCTCGTAGAGAGCGATCTTCTTCTTTTCTTCTTGCATGCAAACCTCCCTGCGTCATGGACGGCCCCGCTCCCGCCGTGCATTGCCCGAGACCCGGCGAGACCGGGCGCAATGCGAAGCGAATGGCGGGGAAATCGGATGGTCGTCCGTTCGTGCTTTAGTATGATAAAGCCTTGGGATGCGCCTTCACAGCACTTTCCGGCGAATAACAGAGGGAATCTTCATGTGGAAGGTCAGCGGAGCGGAGGAGAGCACGCCGCCATCCGACCGGAAATGGCGGATGCGCGCACGGAGCGGGGGTGACGGGCAAATGACGGTTCGTATGCGGACGGCAGGACGGGCGATGGCTCAAGGGGAGGAGCGCTTAAAATAGCCGGCACGACACGGTGCCCATCCAGTGAAAACGAGGCGTCCATGCTCTCATCCCTGTTCCAGCTGCTCATCGAGAAGCGCGCTTGGTTTTTCGACCTGTTCCTTCAGCATATAGACATCTCGTTCATATCCATTGCGCTGGCGGTCCTCATCGGGTTGTCGCTGGGCATTGCCATCGCCCAGTGGCGGCGCGGCGCGAAACCGGTGCTCGCGCTGGTGAACTTCGTGTACACCATCCCGTCCATCGCGCTGTTCGGCTTCCTCATCCCCGTCACGGGCATCGGCGACCTCACGGCCATCGTGGCGCTCACCGTGTACGCGCTGCTGCCGATGGTGCGCAACACGTACACCGGCCTCACCACCATCGACCCCGCCATTATCGAGGCGGCGCGCGGCATGGGTTCCACCGACCGCCAGCTGCTCTATCGCATCGAGTTGCCGCTGGCCGCGCCCATCATCATGAGCGGCATCCGCAACATGGCCACCATGACCATCGCGCTGACCGGCATCGCCAGCTTCATCGGCGCGGGCGGCCTGGGCGTGGCCATCTACCGCGGCATCACGACGGGCAACGAGGCCATGACGCTGGCGGGCAGCGTGCTGATCGCGCTGCTGGCCATCGTGGTTGACCTGCTGCTGGGGCTGGCCGAGAAGTCGACGCGCCGCCACCTCGAGCCGTCGAGCGCGCGGCGTCGAAAGCACGCCGGGACGCAGAAGGGCGCGGGCCAGGGCTTTCGGCGACGCACGGGCGCCGTCGTGGCCGCAGGCGCGGCCGTCGTGCTGATCGCGGGCGGCGCCTTCGCGTTCGCGAACCGCGGCGGGGGCGACGACGTGGTGAACATCGCGACGAAGCCCATGACCGAGCAGTACATCCTCGGCGAGATGCTGAACACGCTGATCGAGCACGACACCGACCTCTCCGTCGAGCTGACGCAGGGTGTGGGCGGCGGCACGTCGAACATCGAGCCCGGCATGGAGAAGGGCGATTTCGACCTCTACCCCGAGTACACCGGAACAGGCTGGAACGCCGTGCTGAAGCACGAGGGCACCTACGACGAGTCGATGTTCGACACGATGCGGCAGGAATACGAGTCGCAGCTCGGCCTCACCTGGGTGGGCATGTACGGCTTCAATAACACGTACGGCCTGGCCGTGAGCAAGGACGTGGCCGAACGCTACGATCTTCGCACATACTCGGACCTTGCGGAGGTTGCGGGCGGGCTCGCGCTCGGCGCGGAACCCGACTTCTACGACCGTCAGGACGGCTACCTCGGCTTGCAGGCTGCCTACGGCATGGACTTCGGCAGCACGCGCGACATGGACATCAGCTTGAAGTACCAGGCGCTGTTCGAGAACAAAGTGGACGCCATCGTCGTATCCACCACCGACGGCAAGGTGGCCGACGATCGCCTCGTGGTGCTCGAGGACGACCAGCACTTCTACCCCTCGTACCTCTGCGGGAACGTGGTGCGCCAGGACACGCTGGAAAAACACCCCGAGCTGCGCGACGAGTTGCTGAAGCTGCAAGGCGCCATCACCGACACCGACATGGCGCGCATGAACAACGCCGTGGAGACGCAGGGACAGGAGCCGAAAGCGGTGGCCGATGCGTTTTTGGCCGAGAAGGGGCTGATGTAGCATGGGAACAGCATCCGCGCATACGCGCTGCTCGGGATCCTTCGACTCCGACGGCCTCGCGGCCTCCGCTCAGGACGACAAGAGGGGAGCCGCTGACGGCGTTCGGGATGACGGACGATGCCGTACCGCCTCCGCCCAGGACGACACGTGCGCGCCCGCGGTGGCGTTCGAGCACGTGACCAAGCGCTTCGGCGACGCCGTGGCCGTGAACGACGTGGATCTCAACATCGAAGAGGGCGCGTTCGTCACCATCATCGGCAGCTCGGGCTGTGGCAAGACCACGTTGCTGAAAATGGTGAACGCGCTGGTGATGCCCGACGAGGGCGAGGTGCTCGTGCACGGGCAGGCCACGTCGAGCGTCGATCCTATCGAGCTGCGCCGCACCGTCGGCTACGCCATCCAGGGCAGCGTGCTGTTCCCCCACCTCAGCGTGGAGCAGAACATCGCATACGTGCCCACGCTGCTGAACAAGCGTGATCGCCGCCGCACCGAGGCGGCCGTGACGAAGTGGATGGACATCATCGGCCTGCCGCGCGACATCATGGACCGCTATCCCGCCGAGCTGTCGGGCGGCCAGGCGCAGCGCGTCGGCATCGCCCGTGCGCTGGCGGCCAGCCCCGACATCCTGCTGGCCGACGAGCCCTTCAGCGCCGTGGATGCCATCACCCGCGGCAGCCTGCAGGACGAGATCAAGCGCATCCACCGGCAGACGGGCATCACCGTGCTGTTCGTGACGCACGACATCGACGAGGCGCTCGACCTCGGCGACAAGGTGCTGGTCATGGAAGCCGGCCGTGCCGTGCAGTTCGCTCCGCCCTGCGAGATCCTGCGCAGCCCCGCCACCGAGTTCGTCGACCGTCTGGTAACCCGCAAGCAGAGCGTGTACGCGCGATAGGGCCGCACGAGCGTGACAAAGGGACGGGGATAATGTCTCACTCCCCGCTGTGCTCGAAAGCAGTAGGGCTCCCGAGAGTGAGACATTATCCCCGTCCCTTTGTCACGCCCCCAAACATTCCGCTACGCGCACGTAAACGATGTCCATGCCGAGCTTGCTCGCCGTGTCGGCGCCTTACGATTGGTTCCAGCGTACCATTCGTCCGAAAGATGGGAGAAACCATGTCCGACAAGAAAACGCCCGAGGAAAACGGCTCCGAGGAAAAGATCGTCATCCCCAGCAACGAGGAGGTCTTGGAAGTCGTCGAAACGTCCGACGAGATCGATGTCATCGATGTGGGCAACAAAGAGTCCGCCAAGATCATCGAGAACTGGTCGGAAGCCAAGTAGGCAGCTAAGACGCGTCTCTGCATTCCTGCTGTCCGCATCAGGCGTGCGCCCGATGCGGACAGCGCTTGGTGCTCGGGCACCGGCAAGCTGTGCGCAACCAACGCTTCACCCCAACGCTTCACGGGAAATATTTCTCAAACTTCTTAAAAATAGCCGTTGACAGAGAAGATGGTTACCGGCATAATAGCTTTTGCTGTTTCGACGTGCGCCGTTACCTCAGCTGGATAGAGGGACTGACTACGAATCAGTACGTCGGGGGTTCGAATCCCTCACGGCGCACCACTTGTCATCCCAGATCAGAGCCGATTTTTAGGCTCTGATTTTTTGTTTTACGGGGACGTTTTGACCAAAAATTGCCGAAATTGGCTCACTAACTCGGTTCAAACGCCTTTCCATGTTTCGTTGCAAAATTATTTTCTCTCTCCACGCATGGAGATTTTGTATACGCACTCAAGAATGCTCTGATTTGGTTCCAAAGCAGATGAAAGATGCTTGGCGCCGCCTTCGAAAAAGACGCTTAAACAACGATTCAAAGGAAGGCGTTTGATTGCGCCCTTTTCGACGCGACACGATTTTTCGGTCGGGGGTTCGGCAAAAAGCCCACAGCGCGCTTTCGCTCCGCTGCGCGACACACGGTACAGTCTGCATCACGTCTCGGGCCGCGGGCGATCCGGGACCGAGCCGCGCCAGTCCGCGCTCGAACCTTCTTTCGGACCTCGATCCCCGAGGCTCGCGGAGAGCTTCTTGAACGAGTCCTCGGAAAGGCAGTGTTCCATGCGGCAGGCTTCCTCCGAGGCGATCTCCGCGTCCACCCCGGCGTCGAGGAGCATCCCCTCGAAGAAGCGATGCTTGGCGAGCGTCTCCTCGGCAAGACGGCGCCCTCCGGAAGTGAGCTTTACATCGTAGCCGACGACGCTCACAAGACCCTCGCACGTCAGGTTGGCAAGCGCCTTGGTGACGCTTGGCTTGGTAACGCCCAAAAACTCCGCCACGTCGACGTTGCGGCATGAGCCGCGCTCGGTGCGAATGACGAGGATGGCCTCGAGGTAGTCCTCGTACGACTTGCGGATAAAGGGGCGGGCGGAACTCTCGTCGAGGTTCCGACGATTTCCTACAGCGCCCATTGAGAGCTCTCCTGCTGCAGACGCACCATGCGGGCAAACAGACCGCCCTGTTCCATAAGGCAGGCGGGAGCGCCTTGTTCGGCGACCCTTCCGGATTCGAGCACCACCACCTTGTCGGCATTCGCCACCGTGCGCATGCGATGAGCGATCACGATGACGGTCTTGCCGGCAAGCAGCCGCGAGAGCGCCTGCTGCACCTCCGTCTCGTTCTCCACATCAAGCGATGCGGTCGCCTCGTCGAGCAAGACTATAGGCGCACCTTTGAGCAGCGCCCGCGCGATCGAGATGCGTTGACGCTCGCCGCCGGAAAGCCGCGCCCCATTCTCCCCGATCATCGTTTCGTAGCCCTGCGGCATACGCGAGACGAACCCATCGCAGTTGGCGGCCCGAGCCGCAGCGAGCACTTCCTCGTCGGTGGCATCGCGCCTTCCCAGGCGGATGTTGCCCATCACGGTGTCGTCGAACAGCAAGACGTCCTGGAACACCACCGAGAAATCGCGCAGCAGCACCTCGGGGTCCACCGTCGCCACGTCTACGCCGCCCACGCTCACGCGCCCAGACGTCGCGTCCCACAGGCGCGCCGCCAGGCGGGCGCACGTCGACTTGCCGGAGCCGGACGGTCCCACGAGCGCCGTGACCTCCCCTTCGCGTGCGGTGAAGCCCACGTGCGAGAGGACCTGCTCGCCGTCCCCGTAGGAGAACGACACGTCGTCGAACACGACGTCGTGACCTTGCGGCGCGTACGTTTCTCCGCCGTTCGCAAGCGGCTCGTCGTAGAAGCTCCTCATGCGCGCGCTCGCCGTCTTCGCCGCAAACAGCTCGGCGATGAGCATGAGACACTGGTCGAACGGCGCGTAGATGCGAGACACCACCAAAAGGAAGCAGAACAGCGTCATGAAGCCGCACGTCCCCTCGAGGACGAAGGCCGCCCCTGCCAGCACGGTGGTGGCGATCCCCAGCCGCAGCACGATCTGCGCGCCGTTCACGCAGATGCCCGTGGCAAGCTCGCCTTTCACGGTCTGGGCCTCCGCCTCGTCGATGTGCGCGCGAATGCCGTCCAGGTAGCGCTCCTCCTGGTTGGTCGCGCGCACCTCGCGCACGCATTCGAGCGCCTCTTGGATATCGTCAGACACAGCAAGGTTCTTCATACGCGTGGCGCGCATGAGAGGCGAAAGGAACCGGCGCGACGCGAACAGCAGCGCGAGCGCCACCGGCGCGCTCCACAGCGCCGCGATGGCAAGCCTCCAGTCGAAGGCTATCAGCCCGACTGCCGCAACGCCCAGCATGATGTAGGCGCCGTAGAGCTCGGGGAGCACGTGGCTGTAGGCGTGCTCGATGGTCTTCACGTCGCCCATGATCGTCTCGGTGAGGTCGGCCAGATCACGCCTGCCGAAGAACGACAGCGGCAGCTTGCGCAGGCGCTCCGCCAGCCCGATGCGCTGGCGACCGCTTTCCTTGTAGATCACGCCGTACTGGTAGTAGTAGGCGAGATACTCGGTGACGAACAGGGCGACGACGAACGCGGCGAGCCCCAGGGCGTACGGGGCGATGTCGGGCAGCGGCGCTCCCGACGTCAGATGGTCGGCGAACGCCCCCATCGCGAGGAACAGGATCCCCACGCCCGCGAACACCGCGATGTTGGACACGGCGGTCCACAGGGCCCCCAGCTTGACGTTGCGAACGCCATCGTCGGTAAGCCCGTACTTCTCTTTGATGGACATCTAGGCCACCTCCTCGGACGAGATCTTCCAGCTGACCGCCTGCTCGTAGTCGGCCCACATGCGGGCGTACAGACCCCCGGCTGCCAGGAGCTCGTCATGCGTCCCCTGTTCGGCCACGCGCCCCGCGTCGAGCACCACTATCTTGTCGGCGTTGCGCACGGTCGAGAGACGGTGCGCGACCATGAGCACCGTGCGCCCGCGCGCGAGCTCCGAGAACGCCTTCTGGATCCTGGCCTCGTTCTCGGGATCGGCGAACGCCGTCGCCTCGTCGAGCACCACCACGTCGGCGTCCTTCAAGATGGCGCGCGCGAGCATGAGGCGCTGCACCTCGCCGCCGGAGAGGTAGGCGCCTTGCGCGCCATAGACGCTGTCCATTCCCCGGGGAAGCTTCGCTATGATGTCGTCGCACTGCGCTGCGTGCAGCGCCGCCCGCACCTCTTCGCGCGACGCGTCGGGGCGCGCCGCGCGCACGTTCTCGAAGATGCTCTGCTTGAACAGGCGGTTGGCCTGGAACACGAACGCCACGCGGTCCATGAGGTCGTGGGGGTCCATGCCGCGCACGTCCACGCCGCCGACGAGCACGCGGCCCTCGTCCACATCCCAGAAGCGCGGCACGAGGCTTGCCGCCGTGGTCTTGCCGCCGCCGGAAGGCCCCACGAGCGCCACCGTGGAGCCTGCAGGCACCTCGAAGCTCACATGGCTGAGCGCAGGCTCTTCCGCACCTTCGTAAGTGAAGCTCACGTCCTCGAACGCGATCGAGTTGCCCTTGGGCGCCTGCGGGCTCGACGGCGCCTCGATCACGGGAGCCGACAGCACCCCCTCGACGCGAGACACGGCGTCGGCCGCCGATTGGAACGCCTCGGACATGAACATCACGCGCGTCATGGCCGTGGGGACGACCGCCGAGAAGATGGCGTAGAACGCGAAGTTTGCCGCAAACATTCCGAAATCGCCCTCGCCCGGCGCGAGAAGGATCGCCACGGGCACGAGGAACGCCGCCACGCCGTTGATGACGGTCAGCGACAGCGACTGCGGGGTGCGGCACCACTTGACCGCGTAGTCCTGCGCGAGCCGCGTGAAGTCCTGGATGGCGTCGTGGAACGCCTTGAACGAGTGGACCGTCTGCTGGAACACCTTCACCACGGGGATTCCACGCACGTACTCGGTGCCCGTCTTGTTCATCTTGACGAGCGATTCCATGTACTTCGTCATGAAGTCCATGCCGCGCCCGCCCATCATGTAGAACATGCAGCAGAGCGAAAGGACGACGGGCACGAGGCACGCGAGCCCGAGCCTCCAATCGAACGCGAAGAACAGCACGAGCATGCCGGCTATCATGGCCACGGATCCTGCGGTGTCCGGCAGCTTGTGGGCGAGCAGCCCCTCCGTCTCCGCTGCGCACCCGTCCACCACGCGCCGCAGCGCGCCGGAGGCATGCGTGTCGAAGTACCCCAGCGACGTGCGCATCAGATGCTCGACCGCCCTTTTGCGCATGTTGGACGCGCAGCGAAACGCCGCCAGGTGCGTGCACATGAGCCCTGCGAAGTACAGCAGGATGGACGCGACCGAGAAGCCGAGCGCCCACCATCCGTAGGCGGCGATGCTCGTCGCAGCGCTCCAATCCGGCGCGACCGCGATGAGGTCGCGCGCCACGAGCCAGATGCAGACATACGGGCCGAAGCCCACGATCATCGATGCCGCCGAGAGCGCGCAACCCAGGTACGTGAGCGCCTTGCGCGGCCCGGCGAAGTCGAGCAGCCGCCCGACGGCGCCCTGCTTGCGGGACGGCCCTCCCTTTCTGTCCATACGAAACCTCCAATCTTGACCCTGCGCGCCGACGCCTGAATCCAAGACCCTCGACGCACTTGATAGTTAGTTGTGGTAAACATATCATTATGGACGGGTCCTCTCTTCCAAACCCGGAAACAGAAGACATCCTCGAAACTAATCGGGACAGGCACGAAACACAGGAGCAAAAGCATGGGCGCACCGCAATCGAATCTCCCGCAGCATTTGCGGACGTTCGTCGAGCCGCAGATAGAGCAGTTCTCCCTCAGGATGGAGCGCGTTCGCTGCGGTCTGTACGCGACGCTTCCGGAATCGCTCGGCGAGGGGTTCCTCTGGACGGCGGCACTCGGCGAGGACTGCCTTGTCAGCATGCACTCGCTGCGGCTCAAGAAACCGTTCGTCCTCGAGGAGCGCCCGACGGACTTCTCCTGCATCTTCTCCGGATCGCGCGCAACGCTCCAATCGATGCCGAACGTGCCCGCCGAAGCACCCGCAGAGCGCGAGAACCTCGCAGCGTTCTCGCAGGCGCGCGGAACGACGCGCTGCCTTTTGCAGGAGGGAGTTCTCTACGAGTCGACGAGCATCACCTACACGCCTGGCTACTTCGACGGCATGAGAAAGAGGTTCCCCGACGATTTCAGGGACGTCGAAGCGGCGATCCGCGCGGGCGTCGCCGCGAACCCTCCCGCCGAGATGCGCTTCATCCTGAGATCGTTTACCCCCGAGCGGGCGTCGCTGCCCGGAGCCGCGCCGTACTTCCACGCGAAGGCGCTCGAAGCGGTTATCGCCCTTTCCGCCCAGCCCGACCCTGACGCCGACGACGAAACAATGCGCGGGGATCGCGCGCTCGTGGAACGCGCGGAAAAGATCATCGCAACGCGGTTTTCCGAGGGGCTCACCGCAAAAGCGATCGCGGACGAGCTCTACGTGAGCCGATCGCGGCTCTATGGCGCATTCAAGAACGTACGCGGGGCAGGCGTGGCGGAAACCCTACGGGCGGAGCGCATGAAGGCGGCCTGCGGCCTTCTTAGCTCCGGGAAGGCGAGCGTGGCGAACGTGGCGCGCGCGGTGGGATACGCACGCGTCTCGGCGTTCGACGAGGCCTTTCGCCGAACGTTCGGATGCCCGCCATCCCAGTGGCAGCGCCGCAGCTCCGAGCGCCTGGAAAACTAATCAATTTTTCTTGTAGAGAACGCGGCGTTTTAGAGCATGCGCGGCTGCCCAGAGTTGCAGCTCTATGCGTATCCGACAAAATGGATTGTTGTTTCATAAGGCTAACTTTATGCAGGGCACGGCGGCCAAAGATCCGCACGGGAAAGGATTCGCACATGAAGATCACCGGAAACGCATCCGCCTCCGCACCGAAAACGGGAGGGAGGCTCGCAGGAAAAGACTTCATCAACATAGGCATCTTCACGGCGATCTACTTCGTCGTCGTGTTTGCCGTGGCGTGCCTGGGGTTCATCCCCATCCTCATGGCGGCGATCTGCGGAATCGTTCCGCTCTTCGCGGGCATCCCGTACATGCTTTTCCTCACGCGCGCCCGTAAGTTCGGAATGATCACGATACTCGGCCTGCTCATCGGCATCATCATGTTCATCACCGGCATGGGGTACTTCTCCATCGCGACGGGTCTCGTTTTCGGGCTCATCGCCGACCTCGTCTGGAAATCAGGCGGCTATGCGTCGGCATCGCGCGCCATCCTGTCTCACGGCATATTCAGTTGCTGGATCATCGGCAACTTCCTCCCCTTCCTCCTCACCGCCAACACGTACCTCCCCACCGTCCGCGCCCAATACGGCGACGCCTACGTGGACGAACTCATGACCTACCTGCAACCGGAGCTCTATCCGGTCCTGCTCGCAGCGTGCTTCGTCACGGGGGTCGTCGGCGGCTTCATAGGGCGCGCCATCCTGAAGAAGCATTTCAAGCGCGCGGGCATCGCATAGGGCATCGCGAGAGGGTCTTGGACAATGGAGCTGCTTCGGTCAAAGGCGGGAGAGCGGACGGTACGGCTCGACCCGCGCACGAAGATTGTGATGCTGTTCGCGGTTTCGACGGTGCTCCTGCTCGGAGGGAACGGAGGGGCGATGTTCGCCGTGCGCACGGCGATGCTGCTGTTTCCGTTCGGGCTGCTCGCGATATCGGGGCGCGTGCGCGCGGCGGGGCTCATGCTCGCGGCGTATCTCGGGACCTGCGCGCTTGCCGCGTTTGCCGCACCCGCGCTTGAAGGCTTCACGAACGCGATCATCGTGGCAACGGCAACAGTGGTCTCCCGCTTCGTGCCCACGCTCGCGCTCGCGTATTTCGTGTTCGCCACGACGACGGTGTCCGAGTTCATGGCGGCCATGGCGCGCATGCGCATGCCCGACTGGATCACTGTTCCACTATCGGTGCTGTTCAGGTTCTTTCCCACGCTCGGGCAGGAGGCGCGGGCTGTCAACGCCGCCATGCGGATGCGCGGCATCACCCCGATCTCCCGCGGGATCGCTTATGCGGAGAACTGCCTCGTCCCGCTCATGAGCTGCGCCGTCTCCATCGGCGAGGACCTATCTGCGGCCGCTCTGGCCCGAGGGCTCGGCGCGCCCTGGCCGAGGACGAACACCGGCAGCATCGGGTTCACGCCGGTCGATGCCGCGGTTATCGCCGCATCGCTTGTCGCAACGGCAACCCTCGCCTTAAGTCTCTTTTTCCCGGAGGCGATCGCATGAGCAGGGAATCGAAAACCGAATCCCCCGTCCTTTCCATGGACGATGTTTCGTTCTCCTATGCTGGAGGGCGCTACGGGGCAGGCGTCGAGGGGATCTCCTTGTCGCTGGGAAGAGGCGAGGTGGCCTTGCTGTGCGGGCCGTCCGGCTGCGGCAAGACCACCGTCACACGCCTCGCGAACGGCCTCGCCCCGCATTTCTACGAAGGGACGGAAACCGGCACCGTGAGCGTGTGCGGCATCGACGTTGCGCGCGAGGAACTATGGGAGACCGCGCGGTACGTCGGCAGCGTCTTTCAGAACCCCAAAACCCAGTTCTACAACGTCGACGTCCGAGGGGAGGTCGCTTTCGGGTGCGAGAATCTGGGGTTCGAACCCTCCGACATCGACCGACGCGTGGACGCTGCGGCAAGGGAGTTCGACCTTGCGCCCCTGATCGACGAGAGCCTCTTCTCCCTTTCGGGTGGTCAGAAGCAGCGCGTGGCGTGCGCGAGCGCCGCGGCGGTATCTCCCGCGCTCGTCGTGCTGGACGAACCGTCCTCCAACCTCGACTTCGAGGCGATCGCGCAGCTTCGCTCGGCTATTGCACGCTGGAAGGCCGAAGGGGTCGCCGTGCTCGTGGCGGAGCACCGAATCCATTACCTCGAGGGAATCGCGGATCACGTGCTTTACCTCGATGACGGCCGCCTCGCGCGCCAATGGACGGCCGACGAGTTCGCACGACTCGATGACTCCGAGCGCATGCAGCTCGGACTGCGCGCGCGAAGCGTCGACGGCATCTTCCACGGCAACGGTCGCTACAACGCCTCGGCAAAGGCTGAAACGCAAAGGGCGGCGGCCGAGAAAGAAACGGTACGCTTCGAGGGCCTGACGGCGCGCTGCCGGAAGAACGGAGCCTTCGAGAGGATCCTCAAGGTCGACAGCCTCGAGCTTCCCGCCGAGAGCGTCACGGCTCTGGTCGGCTCTTGCGGCGCAGGCAAATCGACGTTCGCCGAAGCAGTATGCGGTCTCAACCGATGCGACGGAACCGTAATTTTGAGAGGAGATCGTTTGGGAAAACGCGCCCGCAGACGCAAATGCTTCATAGTCATGCAGGATGCAAGTCACCAGCTCTTCTCGGAAAGCGTGCTCGACGAGGTGACGCTCGGTATGGAGGGTCCCGATCGGCAGCGGCGCGGCCTCGGCATCCTGCGCGACCTCGACCTCGACGCTTTCGCCGAGGATCACCCCCTGTCGCTCTCGGGCGGGCAGCGTCAGCGCGTCGCCATCGCCCAGGCGCTTGCCACCAACCGTCGGCTCGTCGTTTATGACGAGCCGACGAGCGGACTCGACCTCTTCCACATGCAACAGGTCGCCGAGGGCATTCGCCGTTTGTGCGAACACGGCATCACGCAGGTCGTTATCACGCACGATCCGGAATTCGCGCTATCGTGCTGCACGCACGTCGCCGTAATGGATGGGGGATGCATCACGGAGGTCTACCCGCTCGAAGAGGACGGCATCAACCGGTTAGCATCCTTCTTCTGCTCGAAACACCATGCAGAAGAAAAAAGGGGGCTCGCCAATCCGGCGGACACCCCGACGTCCTTCCTCGCGACAAAAGGGGTGAATCCATGACGGTGTTCGACATACTCGCAAGGAGAAACGCCGACAAGCTGCGCGCCATCAGAGCGGATGGGGCCTCTGTTCGATACCACCTGCGCATGGACGACGGCACGGCGGGCGTCATCGACGCGTTCGAACTGTTCGACGGCGTGTCCCTGGCGTTCAACAGCATTCCCCAGGGCACCGCGACATGGGATGATGTCGAGCCGCTCGAGCTCCAGATCGACTGGTGCTTGCACGGTCGATTCCAGCTTGACGACGGCATCCGTCTCGGAGAAGGCGAGCTTGCCGTGCACGACGAGCGGGTGAGAAAGCGCTCTATGGAATTTCCCGCGCCGCTGTACACGGGGCTCACCATCAGGATCAGCCGGTCAGAGGGAGCGAAAACCCTCTCCCGCTCCCTATCTGCAACCAGTCTCGACTTCGACGTCCTCGCACAACAACTCGCAGGGTCGAGCGGCTGCAAAGTCTATGCGCCCGACCCCTCGATGAAGGCCCTCCTCGAATCGTTTTGGGACATCGACGAACGAGAACCCCTGATGCGGCTACGCCTCAAAACGCTCGAACTCATTGCCCTTGTCAACGCGACCCCTCGTCTTGCCCCGCGGACAGAAAACTACCAGCGAAGAAGCACGATCGACTCTCTTGAACGGGGCATGTGGCTTCTCGGATCGAATCTCGAGCATGACGTCACAGTAGCAGATGCGGCGAAAGCGTCATGCATGGGCATATCCGCCTTCAAGGAAAAGTTTACGAAAACGTTCGGGGTCACGCCGATGGCATTCCGCCGCCAATGCCGCATGGAACGTGCTGCCCAGCTACTTGAAACAACCGAAAAGAGCATCTCAACCGTCGCACTTTCAGTGGGATATCGCAACCCAAGCAAGTTCTCCGCCGCTTTCGCAGCGACCTTCAAGTACTCGCCTTCGGGGTACCGAACCGCAAACCGCTCAGGTAACATGCATCTAACAAATTCTTTTCAGTCACGCGAGTTGAACATGAAGCGCAAACTCTGTCGAACTTGCGCGTCCGGGCCTAAACATTAAAGGCTCGACAGTTCACAGCTCTCAATCCAAGTCGAATCACCCCAAAAGTATCGCGAGTTTACACAGGAATATTGAAGGAAATGCCTTGAACAGCAGAAGCATTCCTTTTGAGTTTCCTCAGGAATGACACTCGGATGATCGACGCTGGCAAGTGTGCCGCCTTCTTCAATGCATCTTTGGGAAAACCCTAGCCAGACGAGAGGTGTTGTCATATCAGGAATAAGATATTTAAGCAGGTCACGCAACAAAGTCATCTTTCACTAAAACACAAGTCGAAAACTCATGCAATGGCGATGCGCAAAACAGCTGAGCTTGAAATAAGTTTTCTCCCGAAGGAGCTAGCGGGATACAACCAACAATGGAAAGCAACAGCGGATAAAACGAGAACGAAATTGCAAACCTTGCGAATCAGCGATTACAAGCCCTATTGGGAAAACGGCGACAACGGCGGCGGACGCCGCTGCGGAGCTCAGAAGCCCATGCGGGCATCGCATATCGCCGTGGCCTTCGCCCGACCTTATCGGCCATGGCGAGATGGCTCCCGAAGCGACTTGCGCACGGCGAGGGGCGGCGCATGGCCCTGGTCATCGACACGCGTCCAAGCGATCAAAGCGATCGCCCGCCGCCTCGCGGCTCGCACCCAGGCGGGAGGCCGCCGTCTTGCAGCTCGGACCCTCGTCGAACAGGCCCGCGGCGACCTCCCCCGCCTACCTACTCCAGCGCATCGCGGCCGCCGCCAAA
>OLND01002235.1_pt1 | contig 17840 bp, 16 predicted proteins | sample 1672031 | NCBI WGS metagenome assembly OLND01 (sample SAMEA3136638, study PRJEB25190) | human gut metagenome | biome: human gut; feature: human-associated habitat; material: faeces | place: Austria | collected 2013
GTGGGAGAATGCGAGATTTGCCTTTTTGGAGGATGAGGGCGTTTGTCCCATGACAGAATACATTTCAGGCTGAAGTTTCAGTCTGAGCATATATAAAGCTTCTGGCAGTCTGTAGAAATACAGATTGTCAGAGGCTTTTTTTCTTTATGATATTTTTTGAAGTATTCCGACGGTTTACGAAAAATGGGATTCATGGTATCATGAAAGAAACAGGGCAGATAAAGCCGGAGGATAAGGAGAATTTTATGAATCAGGAATCACAGACATCTCATAAGAGACGTGTACGATATAAAGGAAAATATCCGAAGAAATTCGAGGAGAAATATAAAGAGCTTCAGCCTGAAAAGTATAAGGATACCATTGAACATGTGATCAGCAAGGGAAACACACCGGCTGGAATGCATATTTCCATTATGGTAAAAGAGATCATTGATTTTTTGGAGATCAGGCCGGGACAGGTTGGATTTGATGCTACACTTGGTTACGGTGGGCATACAAAGGCCATGCTGGAATGTCTGAGAGGTCAGGGACACATGTACGCCACGGATGTGGACCCGGAAGAATCTGCCAAGACAAGAAAACGTCTGGCAGAGCAGGGATTCGGAGAAGATATCCTGACAATTAAACTCCAGAATTTCTGCACCATTGATGAGATCGCAGAGGAAGTTGGAGGCTTTGATTTTATCCTTGCGGATCTTGGGGTGTCTTCTATGCAGATCGACAATCCCAAGAGAGGGTTTTCCTTTAAGGTGGATGGTCCTCTGGATTTAAGGCTGAACCAGGAAACCGGGATCAGCGCAGCACAGCGTCTGGATACCATTTCAAGAGAAGAGCTTGCCGGAATGCTGGATGAGAATTCCGATGAGCCGTACTGTGAGGAGATCGCGAAGGCCATCACAGATGAGATCCGAAGAGGAAACCACATAGATACCACTACGAAGCTTCGTGAAGTCATTGAGAAGACATTGTCTTTCCTTCCTGAAAAAGAGAGGAAAGACACGGTGAAAAAAACATGCCAGAGAGTTTTCCAGGCACTGCGTATTGATGTGAACCGGGAATTCGAGGTCCTCTATGATTTTATGGAAAAACTTCCCGGAGCGCTGAAACCAGGCGGCCGTGTAGCAATCCTTACCTTCCATTCTGGAGAGGACAAGCTGGTAAAGAAAGCCTTAAAGCAGGGTTATAAAGACGGCATCTATTCCGACTATTCAAAAGATGTGATCCGTCCTTCCGCACAGGAATGTGCACAGAATGGGCGCGCCAGATCCACGAAGATGCGCTGGGCTGTGAAGGCCTGAGTGAAGAGTGAAAGAGCAGTTCTGATACAAATACAGAAACAGAAAAATCCTGGAATGCGTTGACATTCGGGATTTTTTTTGCTATGTTATATAAGTTTACACCACTTTACAACTTTTTCATAAAAAAATATCGTACAGGGCTTTCTGATGTATAATGAGTTTGCTCCAAAACATTACAAAGGAAAGTGACCCTGTACGACAAAGACATTATACAACGAAAAGACTCTGACTGGTAGACTTCACAAATATTTTTTGATTTATTTTGAAACTTTTTCTGCTCCAACAGCAGATACTTTGTTTTTACTCGTTTTATCAATACTAACATTGGAATCTGTACATTCCATTCGATTTTTATATCAGCACTTTTTGTCTGGGATTACCACAAAATCCCTCAATACCTTTTACCACGCATGTTCCTATGCAAAAGTTGATTATTCCCACTTTATGAATATCACAGCTAAAGTTGCTTTGAGAATGATACCGGATTCACTGGCAACACAGCCGATATTTCTTTGTGTGGATGATACCATGGTAGCAAAGGCCGGAACTCGGTTTGAGAATGTTTCAAAACTCTTTGACCATGCCGCACATAATGGTTCCAATTATCTGAATGGACACTGCTTTGTAAGTATTATGCTTTGCATACCTGTATGGAAGAATGACAGGGTATCTTATCTTTCACTTCCTCTTGGATATCGCATGTGGCAGAAAAAAGAATCAAAGCTGGAACTTGCTGCATCCATGATCCGTCAGGTCATGCCTGAATTTCAGGAGAAAATTGGATGTCGGGAAATTCAGGCTTATGTGACCGCTACTGAAAAAGAACACGGTACAAAACGCCTGTTTTTCAGCACTATTTTCCCGGAAGACTTGCAGATTTTCTGTGCCTGGCAGGAAAAAGAACCATTAAACCAGACAGGAAGTGACAGGATGAAATATATTCCGCTGTTTTTGTACTCGTTCCGGTGGAATATTGAAACAAGCTACTATGAGCAGAAAACCTTCTGGTCACTTTGCAGTTATATGGTACGAAGCTGCAAGGGTATTGAAATGCTGGTAAATCTGATCAATATCTGTTATTGTGCAATGAAGATCTTACCCTATCAGGATGAGCAGTTTTCCGAATACCGTACAAAAAGTGTACAGGAGTTTCGTTTTGAATTAAGTCAGGGCATTCGCAGCCAGATATTTTTGACCAATTTCGTTAGAAACATCGAAACACATATAAAATCAAATGTTATCATAAAGGCTTTAAAACAGCTGATTCGTCAGCAAGTCTATTATTTATAAAGTTGTAAACTGGTGTTATTAGTAATGTATTATACTTGTTGAAGCATTTGTATTGGATTTTTTGGGTCTGCTAATATCAAAAATAATTTATTTGCAGAAGATATATTTCGAGATGATGAATTTCAGGTATCTTCTAAATGGAGTTAAGAAATCCTAAATTTTAGAATTTGCTGATTTATTACTTAAATCGTTGTTTCTTAATGTTTGACAAGTTCTAAGTCTAAATGCCTCATCGTGCATACTCGAACAAATTTTAAACTTGGGAATCTAATATCATAATATGAAAGTGTGGAAAAAATGGCAGGGATTAAAGATGTTGCAAAAATGGCAGGAGTAGGTGTGGGAACAGTTTCAAGAATGCTTAATGACAGTGGATATGTTTCTCTGGATACGAGGGCCAAAATAGAAGCTGCTATGAAGGAATTGAATTATACACCGAATGAACTTGCCAGAAATCTGTATTATAAAAAAAGTGGTATCATTGCTGTACTTGTACCGAACGTATCCAATCCTTTTTTTGCTGAGTTTGTTGATTGTGTAGAGGGGGAACTGCGCAAAGTCGGCTTCAAAATTATGTTATGTAACACATTGAAAGATGTAAAGGCTGAAGCTGAATATCTGGATTTGCTGAACAGACATATTGTAGATGGGATAATTGCGGGAATGTCTTCTTTGGATGAAAGTGAGTATTCTAAAATTCATAAGCCGATTGTTGCGCTTGACAGATATCTGGGAGAAGAAATTCCGGTAGTAACTGTGGACCATAAAATAGGTGGACGTCTGGCAGCAGAAGCGTTGCTGCGTAATGGCTGCAAAAGAATACTTCATTTCAGAAGTACTGCAGAAAAAGAGTCTTTATATCATGATCGTCATGCAGAATTTCAAAAAATTATGGATGAGCAGGGAATAGAAACCTATTGTTATGATCTGGACTGGCGGCGTTTGGATATTCAGTATTATCATCAGGTTGCAGAAGAAGTTATGGAAAAAAATCTGAAATTTGATGGTGTGTTTGGTGTAGACCGACTGGCTATTGAATGCATGAATGGATTGATCAGGCAACACAAAAAAATCCCGGAAGAGGTAAAAATAGTTTCTTATGATGGAACGTATATTACAGAATTGGTAGAACCGCAAATAAGTACAATTGTTCAGCCCATTGACAGAATGGCAGAGGAATCTGTAAAAAGCCTTTGTGAGTTAATTAATGGAAAAAAAGTGAAAAATAAAAAAAGTATTTTAATACCTGAATTCCGTAAAGGCGGAACAACAGTATAAACAGATGTCATACATAAGTTGTGCATTTGTTACAAAACAAAGGATGAAAAACAAAGACAAGTACAAAATATTTGGATATAATTTATAAAAAACTCATAATCGTATTGACAAAAACTACAAAAAAGTTATAATAAAATTAACAAGACGAAGAAAACAAATGTTTTTTTAAGCAATGTGGAACGCGTTCCACATTGTAAAACAAAATTTGTTTTCCCAATGTTAACCCGTAAAATTAGATTACTCCGGAGAATATCTAAAACGGTTGAAGCAGTATGTAAATGGAACGGCATGATATTTAATATCATGGAATTTAGAATCTTTAAGAATAGGAGATTAAAAATGAGAAAAAAGATTGTTAATTCATTAATTACAGCAACTGTGATTGGAAGTATGCTTACAGGAATGGCAGTTCCCTGTTTTGCAGGTGAGAAAAAAGACGATGGAAGCAGTATTACAGTTCTTGTAGAAAGTGGTTCACCTGCAGAAGCACTTGCCAATGATACAGCAGCTGATTTTGAGAAAGAAACAGGCTGTAAGGTTGTTGTTGATGCTGTTGCCTATACTGGTATGTATGATAAACTTTCTACCGAAATTAAAGCAGGACAGGCTGCTCATGATGTTTCATGCATGGATTTCATATGGCTGGCAGCTTTTGCTGATGCAATCGAACCAATTACAGATGCAGATACCAGTGATTTCCTTCCAACGCTGGAAGAAAGCGGAACAGTAGATGGTAATCTTCTGGGATATCCGATGTGGGTAAACGCTAAGATTCTTATTTACAGAAAAGATCTGATTCCGGAAGATAAAGTGCCAAAGACCTGGGATGAATATAAAGCACTGGCAAAAGAAATGAAAACAGACGATATGTACGGAACAACAGTTTTTGGAAGTGGTTCTGACGCAGTTTGTTCCTTCCTTGATTTTGCCTGCCAGGCCGGTGCAGATGGATTAGTATATGACAAGGATGGAAATGTAAATATTACAGATCAGCCATATGTGGATGCGCTTGATTTTATGGTTGAAATGGCAAATGAAGATTGTACGCCATCAGATTCTCTGGCTACTGCTTCTACAGAGTCTCAGGAACTTTTCAATAATGGTAAAGTTGCAATGCAGTTGAACTGGAGCCATCAGTATCCTGCAGCTGTTGAGGCACTTGGAGCAGATAAGGTGGGATGTGCACCAATGATTGCCGGCAGTGCAGGAGCAGGAGCAACCACAGGTCCATGGTATGAATGTGTAATGAAAAATTCTGAGAATAAAGACATGGCACTGAAATATGTAGAATATATGTACGATCATAATGCAGATTATATGAACGGAACCCTTAAAATTGCCGGCAGAACTTCTGTTTATGAGGAAGCTGGAAAAGAGGCTGGTAATGAGCATACAACAGCAGTTCTTGACACATTGAATGAAAAACAGTCTCAGCCAAGACCTATGATTTCAACCTGGTCACAGGTAGAGCAGGTTCTTACAGGTGTTGTAGAATCCTGTCTTGGTGGAGCAGATGTGAAAGAAACCCTTGAATCTGCAAAAGAAGAGATTGAAGCAATTGGGAAGTAAAGTGACAAAGTAATAAAGAAAAAGCAGATTGCAGACATCTACCAAATAATAAAAAATGTAATTAAATCAAGGGTGATTTTACCTGGACATCGAACACACTAACTATGAATTTACTAATCTATGATGTATGATGCAGGGAGTAAATCGCCCTTGATTTTTATAAGAAAGCGGGAAATATTATGAAATTGATATCAAAAAAAACACTATTGCTGTTTTTTCTTCCTGGCGCGATTTTCATGGGTGCCTTTTTGATTTATCCTATTTTTAAAATGGTATTTGACAGTTTCTTTAAGGTTGGAATTACAGGAGCCAGAACTTTTATTGGATTTGATAATTATATTAAAGCATTTACAGCTGGCGGTTTTTTGAAGCAGCTGAAAAATACATTGATTTATATTTTGATTGCGGTATCTGTGGAAACAGTTTTGGGATTTATTTTTGCATTATTATTTGAACTTGATTATAAGGGCAGTAAAATAGTACGTTCATTAATGATGACACCACTTATGATCGCACCGCTGGTTGCAGGTCTTATCTGGAAATTGATGATGAGTTCAAACTTTGGTATTGTCAATGAGTTTCTGACCAGAATAGGGATCTTATCCAGTCCAAGTGAAATTTTGTGGCTTGCAGATTCCCGATGGTCATTGATCGCCTGTTGTATTGCAGATATATGGCTGACTACACCGTTTATGATGCTGATGATTCTGGCTGGCCTTCAGGGATTGGATACCAGCGTGTCAGAAGCAGCAAGAATGGATGGAGCAAGTAAGCTGCAGGAAATTTTTTACATAAAAATACCGGGAATTAAACCGGTTCTGTTGACAGCATTGTCAGTGAGAATTATAGATGCGGCAAAGACTTTTGACATTATCTGGGCAATGACAGAAGGTGGACCTAACAGTTCATCGGAGACAATTAGTATTATTATTTATAAGACACTTGTAAAGTATAATAATACAGGATATGCCAGTGCAATGGCTGTTATCTTTATCATAGTTCTTGTAGTGTTTACATTAGTATTTATGCAGAGTTTATGGAATCCAAAGAAAAAGTAAAAGCTGTCAAAGAAAAACAGTAGTAAAAAGGATTCAATAAGGAGACCAAAATGAAGAAAGGTAATAGTATCAAACTAAAAATAGCAGTTATTATTTCTATAATTATTACAATATTCTGGCTGCTTCCATATATTTATGTAATTTGTTGTTCGTTTAAACCCGGATCAGAGGTAATTGCTGTTCCACCATCTTTTCTTCCAAAAAGCTTTTCGGTTGAAAATTTCACTCAATTATTTGTAAGAATGAACGCGGGTGGGTATCTGCTGAACAGTTTGATTACAGCAGTTTGCAGTACAATTATTGCAGTTATCTTGGGTTCACTGGCTGCATATGCTATTCAGAGATCTGGAGCGAAGCTGTCAGTAGGGCTGGTGGTATTGATTTTATGTCTGAAAATGATTCCTACATCCAGTATTGCAGTACCTATTTATGAGATTATTTGTAATATGGGATTGTATGATACCAGAATTGCATTGATTATTGTTTATGCGGCAGTAAACATGCCTTTTGTAATGTGGACAATGCTTAGTTTTTATGAGGGAGTACCGTCTACTTTGGATGAGGCTGCATATGTAGATGGCGCTTCCAGCCTTCAGACATTCAGAAAGGTTATTTTGCCGATTTGTAAGCCGGGACTTGCAACTGCCTTTATATTTACATTGTTCCTGGCATGGAATGATTTCCTTATTTCTCTGTTGCTGACCAGTATGAATGCTAAAACATTTACAGTAGGTCTTGCCGGTTTCCTGTCAGCGTATAATCTTGACCTTGGACCGATGTGTGCAGGAGCATTTTTATTTAGCTTCCCGGTAATGATTTTATCAATGTTTGCACAGAGATACATTGTTCAGGGAATGACAGCAGGAGCTGTAAAAGGATAATAAGAATGGAGAAAGCCAGTGAATAAAATATTAATGAGACAAAGAATAGAAAACGCGCAAAAAGAAATTGACAGTAAAAAGATGATTGTTCAAAATGGGAAAATGCGTCAGCATTATCATTTTATGCCCCAGAGCGGGTGGATGAATGATCCTAACGGACTGATCTTTTTTAACGGACAGTATCATGTGTTTTATCAGACTAATCCATATAATGGATTTTGGGATTGTATGCATTGGGGACATGCAGTCAGCAAAGATTTAGTTCATTGGGAATATTTGCCTCTGGCATTGGCACCCAGTGAAGAGTATGATGATTATCAAAAAGGTGGATGTTTTTCCGGCAGTGCAATCGAACACGAAGGTAAGTTATATGTATTTTATACGGCAACTGCAAATCATGGAAACGGAAGTGAGCAAAGCCAGTGTCTTGCTATAAGTGAAGATGGAATAAATTTTGAAAAGTATGACGGAAATCCTCTCTTTGATGCACCGGAAGGTATTCAGCCGGATTCATTCCGCGATCCAAAGGTATGGAAGCATGAAAATAAATATTATATGGTTGTAGGGGCCAGTCGTAATAACAGAGGATTAGCATTGATATATGAATCTGCAGATCTTTATCATTGGAATTTTTTAAACGTGCTGGCAGAAAGCCGTGGAGAATGGGGATTCATGTGGGAATGTCCGGATTTTTATCAGCTTGGCGATAAATATGTTCTCACTTTTTCTCCAATGGGCTCAGGAGATCATACATCAGTATACCTGACAGGAGATTTTGATTACAAAACAGGAAAATTTGACTGGCATATCAGTGGTGAAATGGATTGGGGATTTGATTTTTATGCGCCACAGTCCATGGTTGCTCCTGATGGAAGACGTCTGATTGTTGCCTGGGCGAATGAATGGGAATGGATGCCTCTCTTTAAGGACTGGGGACCTACTTATCAGGAGGGCTGGTGCGGATTTTTTAATGTGATTCGTGAAGTTCGGATGTGCAAGGATGGAACGCTGGCGTTTGTTCCTGTAGAGGAAATGGAAAAAATCCGTGAAAACAAATTTACGCAACGGGAAATACAGATTACAGAAACACCTCAGCAGTTAAAAGCAGGAGATGGAATCAGCTTTGAGATGAAATTTACATTGGATCTTGAAGAAACTGATGCAGACAGGGTAGAACTGAAGCTCAGATGCGGAAAAGAAAAAGAATCCCGTTGTATTTTTGATCTGAAAAATGGTGAATTGCTGGTAGACAGAAGCTGTGCAGATGGATGGAGTGTAGGAACATCCAGAAGTGTACTTAAGGTCAGCGAAAAAAGTCTGGATGTACATATCTTTTCAGATCAGAGTTCTCTGGAGATATTTACAGATCAATACAGAAATAATCATTCCAATAATATTTTTGCAGGAAATGATCAGGATGCAATAAGTATATCTGCGTTTGGTGGAAGAGCGGTAATCAGAGACTATGAAGCATATGGATTGCAGGAGTGTTTTAACTGAATCAAGTAGCGGAGCGGATTGCGAATATCCGCTTGACATGAACTGAAAGCAGGAGGAGTATTGAAATGAAACGTAATAATTATTATGATGTCACTGACTGGCAGGTAGGTAACCCATATACGGATATCGGAGAAGTGATCAACAGTATCATTGCAGACATCAAGAACAGACAGAAGGATACAAATGTAAATGATGGAGGAAAACCGGGAGCAGTAATTTATATTCCGTCTGGAGATTATCATTTAAAAACGCAGGTGAAAATTGACATCAGTTACTTGAAAATCCAAGGATCAGGACATGGATTTGTGTCTTCAAGTATCCGATATAATGTGCCAAAAGAACAGTGGAAGGATCTTCATGACATCTGGCCGGGCGGTAGCAGGATTCTGGTAGATTTGGAACCATTAAAGGGGGATGAAAGATCCGGTGCTGCTTTTCTGGTGGAACGAGAGGGAGATCCGAGAATCAGTTCCGTGGAGTTTGAAAATTTCTGTATTGATGGACTCCATTTTGTAGATGACGGAAATGGAGATCCAGAGAATACATATTTAAATGGAAAAACAGGAATTTATGTAGCCAGTGCACAGGATTCTTTCAGAATTACAGGCATGGGTATTATTTATCTGGAGCATGGAGTGACTCTTTACAATTCTGATGCATTATCTGTTCATGATAATTTTATAGCAGAATGTGGAAATTGTGTAGAACTTCGTGGAGCCGGACAGGCATCTAAAATAACAGATAATCTTATGGGGGCTGGTTATAGAGGTTATACAATTTTTGCCGAAAATTTTGGAGGACTTCTGATTACTTCCAATAACATTTTTCCAAGAGGAAAAAGTATAGTACATCTTAAGGGTGTTCTTAGATCATCAGTAACTGCAAACAGATTTCATTCTTTTTATCCGGGAATGCTGATAATGGAAAATTGTAGAGAAAATCTCATATCTTCCAATCATTTTCTCAGAGATCATGAACCATGGCCTCCGATGCTGGAATATGATAATGGATTAGAGGATGATTTTGGCCTGATTCATATTCAGGGAAGTAGCAATTCACTGATTGCTAATCACATTTCGGAGACGATTGAACAGCAATATCTGAAACCGGCAGGCGTAAAACCGATAATCATTCGTTTGGTTTCCGGAAGAGAAAATTACATTGCAAACAATCATATTGTGGCAACTACAAAAACTGATAAAAAAGAAAGTGAAGAAAATCAATCCTGCTTTGATGCGCAGGTTGGAGCATTGTTAAGTATGGATGAACTGGTTAAACTTCCGATTGAAGCAGTACATGTTGATGAGGCATCATTGGATAATATAATACTGGATACATGCAGAGAAAATGAAGCAGTTATGGATTTTGCAGAAAATGTGTTTCGGGGAATTCCTTGTCTTTCGCAGTCTGCGGAACTGTCTTGATTGCATTATTATAAATTGTAAAAAATTTCATGATTTTAAAAGAAAAAAAGCACAGTAATCAAAGAGAACTGGGAAAATTTATAATACTCTCGTATAGTTATAACGAGGCTACTGTAAATAAACATAAGTTAACAGTAAAAAGGATGTCGGATTTGCTCCCGGCATCCTTTTTATATGGGATCATACAGGATAAAATAGTATAAAAAAATGTCAAAATATTTTATTGAAACTCCTCGTGATTTTGCTATGATATAGTAAGATTATGTCGGCAGAAGGTCAGTACTATAGATATATAGTGAATCGGAGACAAAATTCAGAAAGGGGATTTTTACATATGTACACAGGAAACTATGAATGTCTGGAATTATTTGTAAAACCAGAAGCCGGGAAAAAAGGCAGTGTGAGCCTGAAGAAGGTAAAAGAAAACAAAACAGAAATAAAAGAACTGCAGCATATCTATGGGAACTGGATCAAGTTCCGAGCCGGGAGCTTATGGAAGCATGACTTTGCCAAGAGAACTCCATGTGAAGAATGAAAATGAGGGATAAATAGAAATGACCACATCTATGATAAAGGGCAATCCGCTGAAGTTGATGTTACAGTTTGCGTTTCCTTTATTATTAGGAAACTTGCTGCAACAGACTTATAATATTATTGATGCTGCGATCGTAGGCCAGATTCTTGGCGCAAAAGCACTGGCAAGTGTAGGAGCCAGCAGTAGTATTCAGTTTCTGGTACTGGGATTCTGCATGGGAAGCTGTACAGGCTTTGGTGTTCCTGTAGCTAAATATTTCGGTGCAGAGAAAATAGAAAAAATGCGGGATTATATCTTTAATGGAGCTGTATTATGTGCAGGAATCGCAGTGATCCTGACAGCATTATGCAGTGTTTTATGTCCTCAGATTCTGCATATTTTATCTGTACCAGAGGACATTTATGACAATGCATATAGTTATCTGCTAATCATTTTCCTGGGGATTCCCTTTACGATTTTATATAACTATCTGTCCAGTATTTTGAGGTCAGTGGGAGACAGCAGGACACCGTTTAGATTTCTGGCGTTATCTGCTGTTCTGAACATTTTTCTGGATTTATTCTGTATCGTAGTGCTGAAACTTGGATGTGCCGGAGCTGCCATTGCAACCATTTCCGCACAGGCGATCAGTGGAATCTTGTGCCTTATTTTTATTATCCGCAAAATGAAACTTCTGTGGCTCAAGAAAGAAAACAGGACAATAAAAGGGGATGCAGTAAAGGAACTTCTGGCAATGGGAATGCCTACGGGACTTCAGTTCTCCATCACAGCTATCGGAAGTATGGTTATGCAGTCTGCGAACAACAGGCTTGGAAGTACATATGTATCAGCTTTTACTACAGCAATGAAGATCAAGCAGTTTACCATGTGTCCATTTGATGCTATCGCAACCTCTGCTTCTGTATTCTGCAGCCAGAATCTTGGAGCAGGACAGTCTGACAGGATTAAGAAAGGATTGCGCTGTGGTATTACAGTGGGAGTAGGATATGGTATTGCGGCAGGAATTTTACTGATTTTTGCAGGGCGTACACTTTCTATGCTGTTTGTTGGAAAGAGTGCGGTGGCAGTTCTGGATGCCTCTGCCAAATACCTCAGATGTATGGGATTTTTCTACTGGAGTCTTGGTATTCTCAATGTCGCCCGTATGGTAACTCAAGGACTTGGATATTCAGGCAGAGCCGTTTTCTCCGGCGTAACAGAAATGATCGCCAGAACAGTTGTCTGTCTTGGATTTGTAGGAACTTTTGGCTTCACAGCCATCTGCTTCGCAGACCAGACTGCCTGGATCACAGCAACCTGCTATATTTTTCCGACATGCCTGTGGTGCATCCGAAAGTCTACAAAAATGCTTGCATCTATAGCAGTCCGAGTAAATAATGCATCATAATCCAGCCCATCAGAGTGTGAAATTCTGCGTCATATATCTTTGCCGTGCGTTAGAGCGTGTCTGCAGATATCTTCCTTGTTTTTCGCACTCTGCTGAACTGTCTTAAATGCATTATTTATTAGGACTGTTATAATAAAAGTATGACAAAATAAGAAAACAGCTATGCAAGAGCAGCAGATAAAAATATCTGTACTCTTCATAGCTGTTTTTATGTATGGTTTATATATGGTAAAGCTATTGACTATATGGATATCAGGTTAAAAGAGCTTCTGCTCAGATGCTTTTTTATCCGTAAATGGTCCTGCGACAGTTTTGACATCTCTGTGATTTCCAAAGAAATCCTGATTAAAGATAATCGGGCTTCCGTCAGGATTTTCGTATTTCTGCTCCGGTTCGAATGCCATACCAAGTGTTTCAGTTGAGATGATACCGTCGTTTTCTTCTTTGATGATATCATACAGGTTGGTCTTCAGATACCAGCCATCTTCTTTCTCTTCAACAGAGATATCTACAGTGTGTTCTGTATCTGTGACTGCATCTGTTTCTTTTTCCCATGCACGTGCTCCATTGAAATAGAGATTGCCGGATGCCCATACAGGAAGATGATCATAATAGCAGTTGCCTGTTGTTTCAGAACCCATTCCGCAGTAACCTTCGAACTGTCTGTTCCATTCATCAAAGGTTGGATATCCGTTAAATTTGAAAGTTCCTGTGATCACATTGCAGTCATCCCACATATTTCCATTGTTACCCATAAGATCAGCCAGATCCTGCATACAAGGACGGATCGGTTTCTGAACGAAGATGTTGTTGTAGAATCTGTCATCTCCATGAAGGATGGTCATAAATCCTGCAACCTGAGTTCCGTGTTTGGTGTGATATGGAGTATATCTCGGAGATGGAATATCAGGTGCACCGTTGTCTGTACCGATACCAACAGAAACGAAGCCGCCGCAGATCAGGTTATGTACAAGGGCAACACCCTGGGTTGCAATTTTCAGTGCACGGTCAGACAGCAGGATATTGTGGTCGATCAATGTCGGACCATGGGAAACCTCAACGAAGATATCTTCTCCTACGCTTGTGACAGCGTCATCCCCTGCCTCGAAGTCATTAGGAAGAGCATTGTCATGGAAGAGATTTCCTGTAACGCGGGTTCCCTGTGCCTGCCAGTCAAGCCACAGACCACGGGTGCAGTTGTGGATATGGTTGCGGCGGAAAATAACATCGATAGCAGCATGCATTTTGATACCGCCAATCTCTGCTCCTGCCAGATTCTGCTTGTTATTAATGTGGTGGATATGGTTGTCTTCAATAACAGAGAATACGCCTCCAAGATGTCCTACAATACCTGTCTGACCGCAGTCATGGATCTCACATCTGCGCACAATATGGGAACCGATGTGTTCTTTATCCCATCCTTCATAGGAAGCCTGGCAGATGCAGTCGCGTTCTGTCTGAGTTCCGTCTTTGTATTTCCACTTTAACCATTTGTTATCATTTTCAGGCTGCAGATATTTACCAAGAGAAATACCGCTGCATTTGGATTCATAGATTTCACAGTCTTCGATGATCCATCCTTTGGACCAGTGAGGACCGACCATTCCCTCCTGATAAGCGGTAGGGGGAGCCCACTGAGTAGCAGCCTGACTGATGCGGAAACCGGAGAGAGTGATATATCCGATTCCTTCACTTTCCGGATAGAAGCAGTTTCTTCTTACACTGATCTCAACATTTTCTTTATTGGGATCTTTTTCATGGAAGTTTGCATAAATAATTGTCTGATTATTGGCTTCATCCTGTTCTGCGTACCATGTATATACAGAGAAATCAGGATCCCATGAGATAGTACTTTTTTGTGGATTTTTAACTTTATCCAGAGTGGTTACTTCATACATGGATTTTTCATTCAGATATACATCTCCTGTATGAGCAATAAATGTAGCGATAAACCAATCTCCGGATACCAGGGTAGTAAATGGGTTATAATCACCGAAGATTCCGTTCGGAATGACTGCTTTCCATACAGTGCCTTCTACATTTTCCCAGTCTTTGACAGCTTCACTTCCTGTAATGTGCGCCTGTCCTTTTATTGCAGAACGGTAGGTGATACGCTTGTCTGCCGTTCCAGCGTGAATCGGATTAACAGCTTCACGGTATAATCCCGGTGCAACGATGACTTCATCTCCCGGAAGTGCCTTTGCAGCGGCCTCCTGAATAGTTTTGAATGGATTTTCTTTTGTTCCGTTTCCGGTCTGGATCACGGATGCATCAACGTAAATAATCATTATAAAAACCTCCCGGCCTTCTGGCCTGAATCCTTCTGTTTGCGGGCGAAATGCCCATAAGATATGTAATCTAGAGCGTGTCTGAAAAATGCTTTACGCAAGATGTGCGTCACAATTTGTGGGAGATTTTGTTCGGATGAGGGCGTCGTAGTGGGCTACGACAACCGAATTCGGACAAAATATACCGCAAAGTGGGGCGTGCAGATTGCGGGAATGATTTTTCAGATACACTCTAGTGTAGCATGTAGATATGCAGCGAAACAATGGAATCCTGTGTCATTTTGTATGAATTTTGTGATGATTCATTACTGTTCACTGAAAACGTCGGATTCGAAAATAAGAGAACGAAAGAATTTCTGGCAAAAATCCTGTAAATAGAATAAATCTTAATACTTAAAACTTAAAATAGTGAGTAAATACCGGGCTTTATTTACCAGTAACTTTTGCCTGCATATCACATAGATTTTGATGTAAATACTCTGCAGATGATATATTATAAAAAATACAAATATTTTCAGAAAGTGCAGGCTATCATGAATAAAAAGAAATCAAAGAATAAAAAACAGGATAAGCAGAGTGAGAAGCCGGTTCCGAGGAAAAAGGAAGAGGAGCAGACAGAAGGAACTGGTAGAAATTCAGCTTAGAACCCTTGCTATGGATTACTGGTCTGTACTGGAATATCATATATATACTGCCTGGATTTCAAAAACAAAAATCCAGGCAGTTATTTTAATACCAGCGTGTCATTGGCAGATCATTATTGATTCCTTTAGTCATCAGAATCTGGTGCAGATCAATAATTCCGTTATGGAAGGTTGCAGCACATGCTGACAGGTAAAGTTCCCACATACGCAGGAAGGATTTATCAAACATGGTCTTTTCCTTTTCTATATTATCACGGAAATTCTTTTCCCAGTGGAGCAGAGTTTTATTGTAATGCAGACGCAGATTTTCAATGTCCAGAGTGTGGAAATTGTCCTCTGCCATATGATTCAGGATTTCTCTCAGACTGGGAACAGTTCCGCCTGGAAAGATATATTTCTTGATCCATGGATCACCCGGATGTTCTTTCAGTGCACTGATAAAATGAAGCAGGAATAATCCGCCCGGTTTCAGAACTTTCTCTACACAGTCAAGGAAGAGCTGATAATTGTCACGGCCAACATGTTCCAGCATTCCCACACTGACTACCCGGTCAAACTGATAGTTATGTTTCGGCAGATCACGGTAATCCATCAGTTCCACTGTAAGATAATCTTCCAGGCCCTGATCTTTGATGCGCTTCTGGAATTCTGTATATTGTTCGTGGCTTAAAGTGATTCCTGTACCATGTACTTTGTATTTTTTAGCAGCCTCAATCAACAGAAAACCCCATCCGCAGCCGATATCAAGAAGACTCATACCTTCTTCCAGATGCAATTTTTTCAGAATATAATCTACTTTATTGACCTGTGCCTGATATAAAGAGTCATCGTCATGAATGAAGTAGCCACAGGAATAACTCATGGTTTCGTCCAACCATAATTTATAAAAATCATTTCCGATATCATAGTGGCTGGTGACTTCCTTTTCCTGATTCTTTTTGGATGTAGAACTGAACATGATCTTTTTCAGAGCAGATTCATTGGTAGAAAATTTGCTCATCTGTCCCAGAAAATGATCCAGTGCCTCGTAAAGATTTCCTTCAATATCCAGATCTCCCCGCATATAAGCCTCGCCTAATGCCAGGGAGGTGCTTTTTAGCAGCTCGGCCAGAGGAATTGTTTCCTTAAAATTTACTGTAAATGTGGGTTCTCCCTCTCCGATTGGATATTCGGAATTCTTGAACTTTACCAGAAATGGATAGTCTGTAAAGCGTTCAAGGAATTGCACCATTGCTTTTTCTTCAGCCTTTTCTCCTAATGTCTCAAACATAATATACCTCCTTTAACACAAAACTATGATACACCTTTGGGGGCGCTTATCGTCAAGGGGAGAATTAAACAAAGATATCTGGAAAATTGGTCAGACTTGTAGCAGAATAATGGAAATAGAAGAAGAAACAAAAAGTTCACAAAAAACATCTTGACCATCAAAGAAACACAAGTTATAATCCTGTCTTTGACAGTTACTAAACAAAAAAATTGCTGTACCTCTTGATTTTACTGAGGTTCGGCGATTTTTTGTGTTGTTTTGGAATATAGTATTTTATTCCCGGCCTTTTCATCGTTCTTAGTTTATCCAAGATCGTTTCGTAGCTGATGGCATTTTCCAGGTCTCTTTCAAGGTAACGATATATCACTAATGCAAGGAAACAGATAAGGAAATGGGCTTTTATGCGTATATCGTCTTGAAGAAAAAATGGTTTTGTTTCAAAATCAGTTTTCATTATACGGAAACATTCCTCGATTTGCCATCTTTGATGATTGACTTTGACGATTTCTCCAGGATCGTCATCCAGATTCGTATTGAGTGCATAGAATCCATCATACGTTTCTTCTTCCGCGATCCGTTTCATATCCATGGAAAAGAGCGTATTGCCTGCAACCTCTCCCTCATCCGTAACCGCAGTCTTTTCGACCAACCTTCTGTAATCATTCTGGTGGTACGCGTTTCCTTTCGCGGTTCCATTCTCGATGGCTTTTCTGGCACGTTCCATCTGCCCATTGCGTATGGAACGCTGGTAATGCTGATATTTGAGTGAGAAGGTTACGATGAGCTTTTCTTCGAAACTACCTTGATCAACGTTCTTTGTAAAATACGGTGTCATAGAACATTTGCTGTGTCTTTTCATCCATGGCTCCTGTTATCAACTTGGAAATATCATATTGTTTTCTTTTGTTCCCCTCATAAGTGTACCAACCCTGCGGTGATAGTGCCCATTCCTTCTGTTCGCGCTTAAGCTTCTTGATGGAACTTGTGACAATGAAGGCCCGGTTCTTTATGCTGTTGAACTTCCGATTGGCTTTTGAGGCAAGTCCTGCGTCGGTGCATACAATGAACTTTGACATTCCATATTCCGAGAGGATTCGCTGCTCGATGGGTTTGAGCGTCTTCTGTTCATTGGTGTTGCCGGGATGGATACAGACGCCCAGGGGGATCCCATCCCCGTCCATGAACAGTCCCATCTCCACGATCGGCAGTGGTCGGTTTTCTTTGCTTTTCCCGAATTTGCGAAGGCCGTCCTCGTCCTGCTGCTCGATTTCAAAGAAGAAATTGGAGCAGTCATAGTAAAGGACACCGGTATGACGCTTTCCGTATACGAAGCTATTTTTGTAAAGCTGCTGCTGGATAAAGTCTGACTCCTCACATAAAACGTCAAGGGCACGATATACATGGTGCTCTTCGAAGTT
>OLND01002241.1_pt1 | contig 17806 bp, 10 predicted proteins | sample 1672031 | NCBI WGS metagenome assembly OLND01 (sample SAMEA3136638, study PRJEB25190) | human gut metagenome | biome: human gut; feature: human-associated habitat; material: faeces | place: Austria | collected 2013
AGCCTTCGTAGATATTTCATTCTGAATTCCTTTCCGTTTTTCTCCAAGAAAAAAAGACGCTGATTGCTCAACGCCTTTCCTTCGTTTCTGATTGATTTACAGTTTAACGATATCCCTGCAGACCAATTGCATAGTTTTGTCCATCATAAATGATGGCAGCTCCCATTTTCATATAACTTTCCCGGAGCATGACGAGCTTATGTGCAGACGATTCATAATATCCGTCTACCACTGCAATTCCAACTGGAAGATTTCCCATACCTCCATATTCAGCGTTCTCATCTCCACTGAAGTCACTGATACTGTGAATGCGCGAATCACAATTTGTATCTCCATAATATTCATAGCCCCAAACTTTTTCTAATAAAGTTTCTCTTGTCACCACTTGCCCTGGTTGATTTGCTAAATATTTTAATACTTCAAATTCTCTTAATGTTAAATCTATTACTTCTCCTCTTACTTTTACCTCGTATTTGTCTAAATCTAATTTTAACTCCCCTACTTCTATTTTATTACCATCTTCCTCTGTTTCTTCTTCTACCTGTTCTACATCTTGTATTACTTCAGATTTCCTCAAATTTGCTTTTACTCTAGCCATTAATTCTCTTACACTAAATGGCTTTGTAATATAATCGTCTGCACCTAGTTCTAAACCTAGTATTTTATCTATTTCTTCATCTTTCGCAGACAAAATTAAAATTGGAACATTTGTTAAAGTGTGTCTTATTCTTTTGCATACAGTTAATCCATCTACTTTTGGAAGCATTATATCTAATAATATTAAGTCTGGTTTCTGAGTTAGCGCTAGTGTTATTGCTTGCTCTCCATCATATGCTTCTATAGTTTCATATCCCTCTTTGTGTAAATTATAAGTTAAAATTTCTACAATTGGCTTTTCATCATCAACAATTAGAATTTTTTTCTTGTCATAGTTACTCTCATACTTTTCTTCCACAAACAGCCCCACCTTTCATTTGATAAGCCTATTATTTATATATATTTATATCACATTAAAATAATTTGTACAAGATATTTCCTGTTATTTTGTAAAATTTTTGTAATATTATAGAAACAATTTTTTTATAATATATTTTTTGTGTTACATTTTGTTGTAATTTGTTACATTATGATGTCAATATGATAAATTCCTCCCATTTTATTTAGTTTGACTTGTTTGTCTGGAATTTCTTCTCCATTTACAATGAATTTTTCTACTCCAGTATTTTTTCCATTTTTATTTTTTACAGTAATATTATAAATACTACTTCCATATCTATATTTTATTGAATACTCTTTCCATTCTTTAGGAATACATGGAGTTATTCTTAAAAAGTCTTTTACAATATTTAATCCTAAAATATATTTTATTCCTGCTTCATACATCCAACTGCTAGACCCTGTATACCATGTCCATCCTCCTCTACCTGCTAAGTTTCCTTGCCCATATACATCTGCTGCCATCACATAAGGTTCCACTTTGTATTTATTTGCAGAGTCTTTTGTTCTAGAATGTTCTATTGGATTTATCATTCTAAAAAATTCTGTAGCTTTATCTCCAAACCCCAATATTGCTTCTGCTATTATTACCCATATTGCCCCATGTGTGTATTGTCCGCCATTTTCTCTAATTCCTGGTAAATATGATTTTATATATCCTGGATCTAAAGGTCCTTTGTTAAATGGAGGATCCAAAAGTTTTATAATTCCATTTTCCCTATCTACTAAATGATTTTCTAAGCTTTCTAGTGCAATATACTTTTTGTCATTATCTCCTGCTTTAGAAATTGCTGCCCAACTTTGTGAAATACTATCTATTTTACATTCTTCATTTTCTATACTACCTAAGGCATCTCCATTATCCATAAATGCTCGTTTATACCATCTTCCATCCCATGCATTAGTATTAAGTGCCCTTTTTAGTTTTTCTGATATATCTTCATACCTTTTAGCTCTTTCCTCTTCTCCTCTGTCTCTACAAATCGGAAGTATTTTTTTCAAAATAACATACAGAAAGAAACCAAGCCATACACTTTCACCTTTTCCTTTATTTCCAACTTTACTTAATCCATCATTCCAATCTCCTGAACCTATTTTAGGAAGTCCGTTTTCTCCAAAATTTAAGGAATGTTCTATCGCTCTAATACAATGATTATAGATATCTTCTACTACATTTGATTTAGCATATTTGTCATATCTTTCGTCAACACCTTCTTCCAAAATTTGACCTTGCAAATATGGAACTTCAATCTCTAAAATATCTTTAGTTCCTGAAAAATATACATAATCTAAAGTTACATATACTAACCACAATAAATCGTCTGAAAACCTTGTCCTTATTCCACTTCCATTTTCATCATGCCACCAATGCTCAACATCTCCTTCTAAAAATTGATGTTCACTATGCTTAATTATTTGATTTTTCATAATGTCTATGTCCACATACTTTGTAGCCATAGAGTCTTGAAGTTGGTCCCTAAATCCAAATGCTCCACCAGATTGGTAATATCCGCTTCTTGCCCATATTCTAGAACATATTGTTTGGTATAAAAGCCAACCATTTAGCATAATATTCATAGACTCTACTGGTGTTTTTACCTGTATATGATTTATTAAATTATTCCAATATTTTTTTACGTTCATAAATTCTGTTCTTACATTATTTAAATTGCTATATTTATAAGATGTGTCTTGGCATTCTAACATACTTTCTCCTGCACCCACCATTAATACAATTTCTTTTTTAGAAAGTGCTTCTATTTCTACTTTCATTTCTATTGCAATTATTCCATCTTTCCATAATGAATTTTTATTATCTAGCTCAATTTTCCTTATTGCGTCTGGTGCATTAAGATTTCCTTTTCCGAAAAAGCTATGCTTACTACCTGTATATGATAAAATATTCTCACTACTTGAAATCCACATTATATTACTATTCGCGGGCTTTGTAATATTCTGAATAAATATTGTATTAAACTTATTATTATAGTCTAATTTATTATATCCATTAGATTTTATTTCATCTTCATCTAAAACTGGTTTTAAATAATATACAATTTTTACTTCTTTCTTTTTCACTTGCGTATTTTCTAAAGTTAATACTTGTACCTTAACATTTTCATTCATTGGTACAAATATATCTACATTTTGCTTTAATCCATTACTAATATGAGTATATTTTGCATATCCAAATCCATAAGTGACATAGTATGGATTATCATCTGGTACAGGATTTAATCCCATGGACCAAACTTTTTTGGTTTCCATATCTTCAAGATATATAACTTCTGACGGCACATCTGTTACAGGATTATTATTCCATGCAGTAAGTCTATTTAACCTACTATTTTTAAACCAAGTATAACCTCCCATACTTTCTGTTACAACACTTCCAAAATTTTTATTAGCAAGTACATGACTCCATACTGTTGGAAGTTTTACTTCTTTACTTACCTTTATTTTATATTCTGTTCCGTCTTCTGAAAATCCACCGTAATCATTATAATATTTTAGTTCTTCTGTAATTAAACTACTTGCATAATTATCTTCTTCTGGTATTACTCTTAAATTGCTTTCATCACTTATTTCTTTTATATTTTCTAAATATTCTTCCTCTAAATCTTTTATTTGTCTTAATATACTTCCCATGTCTGCATTAACTACTAAATTTGACCTATATTCTATATTTTCCTTATCCTTCTTACTTAATCCATTTAGTAAAAATATTCCACCTTTAATGTTTTGCATAAATCCCAAACCTTGGTTGTATATTGCATTCTGAACTCCTTCTTTTACATAATTATTATAACTATTTTTTTCTTCGTTTATGATAACTAAGTCTATTTCTATATTCTTTATTCTAAAATAATCATATGCTTTTATAGTTTCCTTTACTATTTCTATATCATTTGCATCTTTTATTTTTACAAGTAAAATAGGTACATCACCAGAAATTCCATATTTCCATAAATCTTCTACTAATGCATGTTCATTTGTCCTTCCTTTATATAAAATAGTTTTTAGTGGGTTTGTAAATACCAAATACTTAAGCATTTTCTGATATAATTCCACATCTTTTCCTTTTATCCCCAAGTAACTATTTTCTGCTTCAACTTTAGCTCTTGCTAAATTAAAACTTCTTTTTATTTTCTCTTCATTTTTAAATTCAACTACCCTTCCCAATGCTTCTTCACGAGTTTCGCCAACTGCTATAATTAAGTTAAGTTCTACACTTTGTTCTGGTAGTATATTTACTATTCTTTTCATTGCTGCAACTGTTTCTGTACTTGTACCCACCTTTTTACTAAATGGTGTAGAATTTTCTACTGCTTTTGGAAGTCCTAATATATTCCTTCCTAAAAACTTTTCTTTATCTGTTTCAAATTCTATTTCTCCTATAGTTTCGTTTTCTGTATATAAATTTAATGCTAAATAAACTTCTCTTTCACTTTCTCCTCTAGTATTTCTTTTTACAAGTAAAATTTCTGGTTTTTCTAACCACTCATAACTTAAAAACAAATTATTAAATACCTTATGTGCATAATCTTGTTCTCTTTTAGAAAGCATTGGTTCTAACATACTTGTTATTTCTATTATTTCTTCTGTAAGTCCTGTATTAGTAAGTTTTATCTTTCTTAACTCAACAGGTTCATTTGGTGAAATTGTAGTTTTTAAAATAGTTTCTATATTTCCATCTTGTCTTACAATTTTATCATTATCTGGTGCAAAATATATTGTATATTTATCTGGTTTATTTAAATAAGACATATATGCTGTTGTCCAAATTCTTTTTGATCTTATATTCTTAAAATAAAAGTAAATCCCCTGTTCTATATCATCTGTTTTTTTGTATCTATTTATTAAAATATCTTTATACTTACTGTAACCATTTCCTTTTTCGTCCATAACAATTGCATAATTATTATTAGATATTACATTTATTTGTTTTAAATTATTATTTATTTTGCTAATTTCCCTTTGTGTATATGTTTCATAATCAAAATTTACTACTCTTTCTACTTTTTCTTTTTTCTCTTTTGTTACAATTAAACTCTCTGGCATTCTTTCTTGCAATAGTATATCTATAGCTTTCATCTCTGGATTTGCCATAAATCTTTCTGGCAATATATTATTATTTATCAAATTATTTACAGATAAAAGAATAAGTCCTTGATGATGTGCCATATAAGTTTTTACATTTGCATATTCTTCTCCCTTTTTTAGTCTTGTACTTGTATAATCTATAGATTCATACAATCCATATTTGTTATACATATTGTTTTTTTGTAATTCTTTTAAGTTATTTATTACGCTTGTCGGCTCGTCATTCAAAGCCATTGCACTTCCATATGGAGCAACTACAATTTCGTCAGATAACCCTCTTTTTAATCCAAGCCATGGAATTCCAAATGCTTTATACTGGTAATTATTATTTAAATCTTTTAAATTAAATGCTGCCTCAGAAAAGCCCCAAGGAATATTTAACATTTTTGCATACTCTTTTTGGCTCATTATCATAAATTTACAAGATTCGTCTAACAAACTTCCTGGATATTTTGGTATATTTACATTTGGCATAAGATATTCAAAAGAAGTACCAGACCAAGAAAGCAACCCTTTATAATTTTTAAATTTCGTTAAAGTTCTGCTTAAATTGCTCCAATGTTTTACTTCTACATCTTTTTTAGCAATTGCAACTAAGCTAGTTTGTCTTGCCTCAGATGCAAGAAGATCATAATACGAATCTGTTAAACTATTTTCCTCTACATTAAAACCAATTGAAAATAGCATATTTTCTTTATTATATAATTTAGAAAAGTCAGTTCCTATTATAATGTCATTTACTATTGTTAGCATATTATTTATTTTGTTTGCTAAACTTAAATTTTCTTTTACTTCATATAATTTTCTTTCTTTTTCATTACTTATTTCACTTATACTATTATTAATATTTTGTGTTTTATATTTTATCTCTTCTAAAAACTCCTTTAACACATACAAATAGCCTATAAAGTTACCACTATCTACAGATGAAACATATTTAGGTTCTAATGGTTTTAAATCTTTTATATCATACCAATTATATAAATGACCATTCCATTTTGGAAGCTCTGTTATAGTATTTATCATTTTTTCAAGAAGATTTATTGTATTATCTAAATTTTCAAATTTTAAATCATAACTAGAAATTACTGCCAATAATGCTAACCCTATATTAGTTGGTGAAGTTCTGCTTACTAGTTTTGGAACTCTATCTTCTTGGAAATTATCTGGTGGCAAATAATTATTTTTTTCTGTCAAATTTTCTCTAAAAAAGTTCCATGTTTTTTGTGCTATATCCATAACAAATTCTTTTTCTTCTTCGGTTAATTTCTCTGCTTTTCTTCCATCTTCTATGTCTTTACTTATATACCACATAATTAGTGGTGCAACTAACCATATTATGGCTAAAAATAAAATTAACCCGTTTATAAAAATATTGTGTATATATGGACTAATTCCCAAAATTATAAGTGCTAAAACTAAATTTGGTGCCATACTAATATAATATGATTGTAAGCCGTTCTTCTTACTATTTTCTGCTTCTTCTGCTGTTGTCCATTCAAGCAAATTCTTTTTGCTTTTAAACATTCTATAAAGTGCCTTAATTATTGCACATATACTCATATAGGCTCTATCTGGCAAAAGTGCAATAGCAAATACACCTCGTAAAATACTTGCTTTAAAATTACTTATATTTTTTGTAAAAGTTTTTTGCTTTTTCTCGCCTTCTTTATAAAAAATAATTTTATTTATTACATCTATTATTGTAGGCATTATAATTGCTAATATTCCCAATATTACAATAAAAATAATATTTACTTTTTTCCACATTGAAATAACAATTGTGGATAATATTAATAAAACTGATGCTATTTCTAAAACACTTCTAAATAAATTATCTAAAATTTTATATTTAGATAATTTATTTAATGGATTCTCTCTTTTTTCTTTGTGTCTATCTAAAACCCTTTTCTGAAGCCATCCTAAAATTTGCCAATCTCCCCTTATCCATCTACTTAACCTCATTTTAAATGTTTGATATGTTGAAGGATATCCATCCATAAGTTCTATATCTGATGCCAACCCACATTTTAAATAACTTCCTTCTAATAAGTCATGACTTAATACTGTATTATCTGGAATTGTATTTTTAAAAATTTCATAAAATACATCTAAATCATAAATACCTTTTCCTGTAAAAATTCCTTCTTTAAAATTATCTTGGTATGTGTCAGAAATTGCATTACTATATGGGTCTGTTCCTCCATTTCCAGCATATATTTTAGTAAACCATGTTTTGTTACTTATAAGTAAGTCTATACCTACTCTTGGCTGAATTAAAGCATATCCACTTTCTACAGCAGTTCCATTTTTATTAAGTATAGGAGTATTTAGAATATGCGCCATTGCACCTATTAATTCTAATCCTGAATTTAAAACTAAATTAGTATCTGCATCAAGTGTAATTATATATTTTATCTTAGGTAATTTATTATTTTCCTTTGCTTGATTTATTGTATTTACTTTAAAATTTCCATTATCTCCTGTTTTTATAAAATCATTAAATTGATTTAAAATTCCTCTTTTTCTTTCCCAGCCTAAATAGTATGCTTCTCCTTCATTCCAAATTCTTTCTCTATATAAAAAATGAAATTTAGGAAAATTATTATCTTTATATTTTTCATTTAGTTTATCTATTTGCTTTATTCCTGCTTTTATAATTTTCTCGTCTTTTTCCTCTACTTGCTGATTGCTTGGTGTACAATCGCCAAGTAATGCAAAATATAAGTTTTCAGTTTTATTTGCTAAATAATATACTTCTAATTTTTTTACAAGTTCCTCTACTTTTTGTGGATTATTTAAAATAGTCGGTATTACAACAAAAGTAGAATATTCCTTTGGTATCCCCATACCAAAATCTAGTTTTGGTATAATTTTAGGCTCAACAAATTTTCCTAAAATATATTGCACAATTTGTTGAATTAAAACTTGTACAGGTACAAATGCAAAAATTCCAATAATAATTGAAATTATTATATTCTTTACCTTTTCTTCTATTCCCCATGCTATTAAAGACGTAATAATAATAGATAAAATTAAAATACCATAAATATATATTTTAGATTTATTCTCATTTGATATTCCTTCTACTTTTTTATTTGTAATCTCCTGCAAAAGTTTAGCTTTCCCACTACTTATTAAATAATAACCAATATGTGCCTTTTTTAGATCTAATTTGTTTTTATTTTCTTTATTAAATTCTCTTTCTGCTAATTCCAATGCCTTTTGTGCAACATATATTTCAGATATTTCCGTTTTTTTAGCCATTTTTTTAATAGTATTTCTATAGTAAATTCTAGTTTTATAATCCATCTTTGAGTAAATTTGTGTCGGGTCTTTTTTTAATATTTCTTCAACTCCATTTATTTCTTCAAATATATTCACAAAGTTTATTCTGTTTATCGCTTTTATACTAGTTATACTATTCCCTACAATAACTTTTTTTACAGCAATATCAAAATGTTCTTTTTTTATTACGTCAGATATATCTAGTCCCATTTTATTTACTTCATCTTCCAAAACTTTTAAAAATGGGTATGCTCTCTTTCCTAGTCTTTTTAATTTATATGACATATACTCAATAAATGGATATTTCATTTCTTCATATCCTAAAATTTTCAACCTGTATTCATGTATGTTTTTAAACTTACACTTATCCTTTTCTTTTTCTTCTACAAGTCTTTCTACAATACTTTCTACTTTATATTTTTGCATTTGAGAAGAGTAAATTTTTTCACAAACCTCTCTTATTTTTTCTATTAAAGCTATTTGTATAAATGGTCCTATATTCCAAATTTCTTCCATATTTAAATTCTTTTTGGATTGATATGCTTTTAAAAATTCTGGCAAAATTTTACCATCTATTTTACAATCTGTATATGCAACAATTTCTCCTGCAAGTTCATAAATCCTTGCAAATCCAGCATACGGACCAGTTGCTATACCTGGAAAATTGGTATACTTTTTAAGCGTAATATCTTTTACAATAGATTTTACAGCTTCTTCAATTATATAATAATTATCCAAAATCCATTCTCCAGCTGGATGTATAGGTATTTTTAATTTTATATGTTCTGTTAAAAGTTCATAAATTTGTGTAATTATTTCATAATTCTCCTTGAGTCTAGGTATAGGATATGTTTCTTTACTAGATTTTGCTTGCAAAATATTATCAGATGCAATTTTCTCAAGATAACTTTCAAGTTGTACCTTATCTAATAATGTACCTTTTATATTTAGAATTTTATAATCTTTCAAAAAAATTCCACTCCTTGTTCTATTTTTTCAAATAGTTTCTCCAAAGAGTGGAATTTTTATGCATTTTATAAAATTAAATATTTATTTTTCTTGTTCTTCATTATTTATTTGCTTTATTCTCATTTCTGCTGCTAATTTATCAATATATGCCTCTGTTTGCGCCCTTTTAGAGTCAAACTCTATATTTTCTTCTTTTGACATTTTACCATCTTTTTTTTCATTACTATGTCTCAAACTTTCTTGAAAGTTTTGTCTTTTTTCTTTTAGAGTTTCATTACATCCTTTTTTAGTTAAATTTCCTCCTCTTACTTTTTCAACTGGTTCAACTTTACGAATCCTTTCTATTTTCATATATAAATCTCCTATAATTATTTTTTTACAACTTTCTTTTTAGCATTTTGAGTATTAATATAAATTCTGTCATATTCTTTTAACGCATTTTTTGCATATTGTACATCTGTTAAACATTTTACATAAGTTGTACCAATTTTTTGTCTTGTTTCATTTCCTTTCCCTGTAATTAAAATTACACTATCTGGATTTTCCATTATAGCTGTTTTTATTGCCTCTCCTCTATCTTCAATAATTTTGTATTTTCCTCCAACTTTTTTTACATATCCAGCTATTTCTTCGCAGATATCTTCTGTCTTTTCCATTCCTGGGTCTTCTGCTGTTAAATATGTTATATCTGAATTTAATCCAGAAAGAACTCCTAAGTCTCTTCTTCTTATTATAGCATGTCCACCTGGACAGCCAAAAACTGTTACTATTTTTCTATCTGGATATTCTTTTATTGTTGATTCATATAATTTTTCAAAACTTAATTTATTATGTGCATAATCTACAATTGCAATTATTTTTTTATCTTTATTTGTATATAATTCCATTCTACCACTTGATCTTGCAACTTTTAATCCCTCATATATATTTTTATATGGAATCTTCATTGCAACTGACACTGCTATTGCTGCTAATGCATTTTCTATATTAAATAATCCAGGCATTGTAAGTAATATTTTATTATTAAAATATGGTGTCTTTACTTTAAATGATGTATGTAATCCCTTTTTTTCTATATTATATGCAAATACATCCGCATTTCTAGTTGTTCCAAAAGTAATTATTTTTTCTGAATTTTTAGCATAATCAAGTACCTTTAATAAATTTTCTATATTATCCATATTAAGATTTACACAAGCTACTTTTGACTGATTAAATATTTTTAATTTTGACTCAAAATAGTCATTAAAGTCTGGATGTTCTATATTACTTATATGGTCTTCTGAAATATTTAAAAATACAGCTTCGTCATAAGTTATACCATACACTCTATTCTTTTTTAATGCTTGGCTACTAACTTCCATAACTAGGTTTTTAAGGTTACTCTCTACTGCATTTCTTGCATATTTTTCTATTTCATATGACTCTTGAGTTGTAAGTACAGATTCAACACTAGTTTTTCCGTCATAATTATTTATAGAAGACAAAATTGCTGTATCTGTTCCGTCTACTTCTTTCATATAGCTATCTAATATACTTTTTATATAATATGCAGTTGTAGATTTCCCCTTAGTTCCTGTAATCCCTATCATATTTAATATATCTGTTGGATTATTAAAATACATTTTTGATACAATTGCTAAAGCTTTTTGGATGTCACTTACTAATATACATGGTATATCCACATTATATTTTGTTTCTGAAATATACGCAATTGCACCACTTACTATAGCATCTTTTAAATATTCCTCTTTAAATTTTACTCCTTTGCAAACAAATAATGTATCTTTTTCTACATCATTTGAATTATAACAAACTTTGTTTATAACAACATCCCTATTTTTTTCTACATTACTTGTTACTATCAAGTCATTTTTACTTAACTTTTCCACATACTCATATAGTTTAAATTTTTTCATTCTTACATCCTTTCATGTTTTAAAATTTTCATATAATTTTGTCATTTATTATATTTATAACTTATTACACTTATTGTGTCTTAAAATATTTTTCTAATATAATTTCCACAATTTTTGCATATAAATTTTTAATAATAATAAAATTTGTACAATATTGTTAATCTTTGTACTCTTTGTCAACACTTAATATAGCAGCTTTTACTAAATAATCCATTGGGTCTATAGTATTTTTATCAAAGTCTTTTTTAAATCCAGACAACTCTGTACATCCTAGTATTACATATTTACATCCATTTTGTAAAAAATAATTTAGTACTTTTTTAAATTTTTCATTATCAAATATTCCTTTAGCTTTTACATCATCATATATAATATCCATAATTTGTTTTTGTATATTATCATCTGGCACAAAATATTCTATATCATACTTTTTACATGCTTGTTGATAGATTTTTAACATAATCGTACCATCTGTAGCCATTATACCCACTTTTTCACCTTTATTAACTACTTCCTTCAGTCCTTTTGCAGTTTCTTCTATCATGTTAATAATTGGAATACTTGTTAATTGCTGTATTTTATCTATAATGCTATGGCTTGTATTACATGGTATTGCTATACTTGTTACCTTCGCATTTTCCAAAATTTTTAAATTTTCATGCATTTGTTTTAACAACTCGTCCAGTTTATTATTTTTAATTGCATAAGTTCTATCTATTATTGATGCATGGTTTATTATTACCATATCTATATGTTCTTGGTCTTTATGTGCAACTGTATGGTTCATAATTCTGGTATAAAAGTCTATAGTAGCAGCGGTTCCCATTCCTCCAATTACACCTAATACTTTTTTATTCAAATAAATTCCTTCCTTCCATTTCTTTAGTCTAAATTTATATTACTATATTTCTTGTTTTTTAATTATTGTAAAATTTTAGTTTTTATTCCTGACCTTATACCTTCATAATCATTGCATAACTTTTTTATTTGATTTCTATTTCTATTTTCAAAGACATTATTTTTTCAAATACTTTCTATAATTTCCATAATGTCTTAATTGACTCTTTACTAATGCTAAAGTTCTTAATATTTTATTATCTCCTTTATAGAATAATGGATTTACAAATTTTCCTTCTTTTTTTAGTTCTTTCATTTGGTTTACATATTTTTCATCAACATATTTATAAGCTATTCCTATAGGAATTACAGTCCATAAATTAATATTATCTGCTATCAAGTAATCATGCTCTTTATTATATATATAGTCTTCCACAACATATTTTGCTAAGTTATAACCTGCTCCTGTTACATAATAATTGCTTCTACCTTGACGCACATTTATTTCAAATACTCTAAAAGTATTGTCCTTTTCGCAATATTTTATATCAAAATTAAAAAATCCTGTATAATGAATATCCTCTAAGAAAGTTTTTAATTTATTTGCTAAATCTGAATTACATTCGGTCATAACAACTGCATGATTTCCTATTCCATGTGGTGTATGTTCTTCTAGCATTGTATGTCCAAGGCACATTAGTTCAACTTTTCCATTCTTATTTGCGTAACCAGTCATAACTCTCATATATGTATCATCACCTGGAATAAACTCTTGCATAATTAATGTGTCTGAATATCCTGCATCATATATTTGTTTTATTACTTCGTCTAGCTCTTCTCTAGTATCAATTTTATATACTTTGTGCTGTGTTTCAAACTCATGAGCAAAATAATCCACACTATTAGAGGGTTTTAATATTACTGGAAAATCAAAATCCAAAGTATAATTTAAGTTCATATCTTTTGAATATATAAATGTTTTTGGATATAAGATCCCATATTTTTCACACATCTTGTAAAATTCTTCTTTTTTTATTAATCTTTCCATAAGCTCTCTATCTATGTATGGAATAATATAGTTATCTTCTAGTTCATCTCTGCACTCAATAATTTGCCTCACATAATTATCTCCACAACCTAGTAAAATTATTTTTTTATCTTTATGCTCATTTGCAAAGTCATTAGCAGCTTTTATAAACACTTCTTTTTGGTCCATTTTAGGGTCTGCATAAAAATCTACAATTTTACTTCTATAACTTGGCCCTGTAAAAAATTTCCCCATTACTCTAGATTTTATTCCATATTCTTCATGAAAAGCTCTTGCCATACTATATGTATTTATATCACTTCCAAGTAAAACACACATAAATTCTTTTTCTACTATTTCCATATTAAAACACATCCTTTTTGATTAAATTTTTATTTAAGTAATCTATTAAAACGGTTTAACCAAATTATTATGGCTAAATTATACCATTGTGTATGGTAAATGTAAATAAAATATGTAGCAAATTTACTACTTAGAAAATTACTTTATAAAATTGCTATTATTTTTTTACTTAATAAGTCTGTAAACTTGCTCTAAATTTCAAATTTGTAAAAAAACTTAATTTATGTTATAATAATAGAATACTTTTAGTAAAAGGAATTTATTTTTAAAAAACATTTTACATAACTATATATCCATTTAAGCAAAGCAAGAAAGGAATGAATTTTTTATGAACGAGTTTAAAAAAAGCTTAAGCCCAGAAAATTATGGTAATATTCCTCAGGTTACACCTCTTTCTGAAAGAGAAGCAAGAAGAACATATGAAAAATATGTTATAGATCAAGAAGAACAATTTATTTTATTCATAAATTACTTAAATCAATATCTTAATCATTTAAGAGACTTAGGTAAAATTACTCCTTTTTTATCATTTTATGCAAGAGTAAAGGCTACTAGTAGTGCTTATAAAAATCACAGTGATGGTAAATCTTTAGATGATGTTTTTGGAATAGAAATTTTAGCTACCGCAGAAGAGGAATTTAGAATACTAATGGAAGAAATAGAGTCTTCTCCTGAAGCCACTCATCTTCTAAAAGTTCTTCATGTAAAAAATCATGATAAAGAAAATGGTTATAAAGCAGAACACCATACATGTTCTATCGAACCAAAATTAATTAAAACTTTAAATGCTTTATTAGGAAAAACTAAAGGAAATTCTATCTCTGAGCAATTATTTCCTTTAATTGAATTTCAGTACAAAACTTTTGGAGTTTATTATCAAGGTAATTTTGGAACAGCAAGTCATGAACAATATAAAAATACTGAAATGAAACAAGTTCAAGCTCTTTATGATTCTGACCTTTTAACAGTTGGTGAATATATACCTACAATGTGGGTATCTAACCCTTACAGTGATAATGTTAGGGAATTAACTTCTAGAGATGTTTTAAAGAAAATGTATCCTTCTTTAAAATTAAAAGATATAAAAGGAACACCTGAACAGCAAGAAGGTATAGAAGTAGAAGAGCAAGACCAAAATGAAAAATAAGAAGAGAAATTTTTAAGTTGAACCCTGCTTGTCAAATTTTTTTATTTAATAAGCAGGGAACATTTTTATTTTATCATAAGAAGGTTTATTTTTTTACTTTACACAAATTATTCTATATATTCGAAGACTTTCTTTTAAATTTTAAACACCTTCTCCTATATACACTAACATTACTATTTTTAATTAAAGTAGTCCATTATGCCATTATATATTCCCCAAGCAAGTCTATTTTGATAATCATCTTCTTGTAATCTTTTTTCTTCCTCTTCATTAGATAAAAATCCACATTCTACTATGCTAATTGGTATTTCTACATTTTTCATTATATATACTGTATCTAATTTCATTGCTATTCTTTTATTTTCTTTTTGAATAGCTTCATTCAAATTATTTTGTAAATTTTCTGCTAAAATCTTGCTTTTCTCATTTTGGTTATAAAAGCATTGCCATCCCCAATATTGATTTTGCGGAATTTTGTTTAGATGTATGGAAACAAATATATCTGCACTAGACTCATTTCCTATCTTTACTCTATTATGAATGTCAGACACCTTTTTTTCTCTTAATGTTTTCTTATCTATATCATATATTGCAGTTTCATTAGAACGTGTTAATATAACCTTTGCTCCACTTTGTTCAAGCAAATTTTGAAGTTTTAATGCTATTCTTAAATTTATTTCCGCTTCTGTTACTCCATTATTGCTCTCTGCCCCTTCATCTGGAGTTCCATGTCCTGCATCTATTACTATTACTCTATTTGTAACAGGCAAAGCTACAGTTTCTGTTGTTATTTCTTTATTTAGCATATTGTTATTAGCAATTTTAAAAGAAAACGCAAATAACGATACAAATACCATTAAAAATATTGTAATTATTCTTTTTTGATTAAAAATAAGCATACATCATACCCCTTTTGGTATATATGTATGCTTAGCTTTATATTATATACATTATTTTAATATACATTAAAATAATATGTTTAATACTTAATACATAAATAAGTATTCTTTAAAAATATATAACCTTATATATATTTTTTCTCATTCAATTCTTACTTTTTCCTTCTATCTATTACATATGTACTTCCAAATGTTGTTTTTGCCAAATGTTTAACCTGTGCTGCAACTTCACCAATTTCAAGTGTATTTTTAAATCTTCCTTTATCCACAACTACAACTCCAATTGAAATAGATGTGATTGGAAATTGTTCTATAATTCCTTTTCTATTTGGAACTTCTATATATCCTTTATCCAAATCTGTTCTAGTGAAATAGCTTTTTACTCCTTCATCAAATTCTATTATAATATTTTGGCATATTTTCTCGCAATCTGTTCCTGTTATCATTGCTACAAAATCGTCTCCTCCTATATGTCCCACAAAACAGTCTTCGCAATCGTTTGAGTTTATATTATTCATTATAGTTTTTGCTGTAAATTTAATAATTTCATCTCCATTTAAAAAACCATAAACATCATTATATGCCTTAAAATTATCTAAATCTAAGTATATAACACAAAAATCTTCTTTATTTAAAAGCCTTCTTTTTATTTCTGTTTGAATTTGAATATTTCCAGGAAGTCCTGTAAGTGGACTAATACCCCTATTAGTGTATAAAAGTCTTATTGCATTAACAATTGTGTAATACATATATTCTTCATCAATTGGTGCTTTTATATAATGCTCTACTCCAGCCTTTAATATTTTTACCCTATGATCTTTGTCATGATTAGAAGATATAACAATAATAGGTGTAATTATATTATTTTCATCTCCTCTAATACTATCACAAATTTTTATTGTATCTTCATCCACACCATCTTCATTTATTATTATAAGAGAAGGTATGTCTTTAAGCACACCTTCTATTTGATTTGTTTTTGCCTTATGTATCTTATATTCCTTTTCCTTCTGAAAAAGCTTTGTTATGCATTTGTATATCTCATTATCATCATCTATTAAATAAATATTATATGCCATATTTTTCTCCTATTTTTTATTGTTGTAGTTGGGTAGCTGCAGTTCCTTCTAAACCATTTACATTAATAACTTGTATGCTTAAAACATTATTTCCACTTTGTAATTCTAATGGTACATAAATTTCATTTTTATTCAAATTTGGATTTTTATCTATATCTTTAGATTCATATACCTTTCCGTTTAAATTAACAACTACATCTTTCAATCCATATTTATCTGCTATTTTTAATGTAATTACATTTCCTTCTTTAGAAATTATTTCTATTGTTGGTTTTGAAGAAGCTATAATTTGTTTTTCATATGTTGTTGTATTTCCAGTAGCATCTTTTGCAACTACAGTTAAAGTACTTTGTCCTTCTGGTAATGTAATATCTTTTTTTATCTCTTTTTGACCTTCTTCCGTAGCTTCAATTACTACTTCTTGATCATCATTTATTTTATAAGTCATTTGTATTATTTCTGTTTCATCTGTTGCAGATATACTAATATTTGCTGTTCCTTCTTCTGTTTGTGTAACATCTATATTTGGTTTTGTAATATCAACACCTTCTAAATTATACTCTTTAATAAATTGATATTCTCTATTTTTCATATCTATAACAGTTATATTTAAAACATTATTTCCATCTGGTAATAAAATCTCTTCTTCTGCATAGGTTGTTCCCTCTGGAATACTATTTACTTCTCCATCGTTCCATCTATAATTAATTTTAGAAATTTCTGTATTGTGGTCTACTTGTAAAAGTAATACATCTCCATCTCTTGTAATTGTAAGGTCTGGTATATTTTCTGGCCTTGATTCGTCAATTTCTTTATATAAAGCATATGAACCTTCACTTGCTAAAATTATACCAAAAATCATAATAAATACTGCAAAAAACCTAACAATACCTTTTACTTCTATAGGCCCTCTCTGCGCTTTTTTGCTCTTTTTCTCTGTTATTAAAATTTGATTCATTTGTTACCTCCGTAAGAATATAAACTTACAATTGAATTATAACATATGAGTTTTTTAAAAACAATATAAATTATTTGATAAATTAAAAAATAAAATTTAAACTCACATTTAATTGTATAGTTTACTCTTACTTTGCAAAATTAATTTTATAATAGCAAAGTTCACTTCATAAATAAACTCTATTTTTTATTAAATTTTATTCTTATAATTTATTAAAATA
>OLND01002253.1_pt1 | contig 17762 bp, 15 predicted proteins | sample 1672031 | NCBI WGS metagenome assembly OLND01 (sample SAMEA3136638, study PRJEB25190) | human gut metagenome | biome: human gut; feature: human-associated habitat; material: faeces | place: Austria | collected 2013
CTCCTGCGCCCGAGCACGGACGCGAGCAGCGAGCGCCAGCTCGACGGCCAGGGGCGCCGCCAGGCCGCACACCACGAAACCGCCCCACCACGCCAGCGCCCCGCCTCCTCTCACCAGCTGGACCGCTGACGCCGCGGCGCCCGGATGGTCGCTTGCCAGCGCCAGGCACGCGAACAGCGCGGCCGCCACGGCCTCCAGCACGATGATCGCGGCATCCGCCCGCACGAGCGGATGCACGACGCGGTCCGCAGCCCCGTCCGGGTCGGCAAAAAACGCCGCCGCCAGCACCACGGCGATACCGCACGACAGCGACGACAGCGCGAACAGCAACGGTACGAACGGCGACCGCCATAACGCCACCGCCCCCAGCCCCTGCAGCAAGAGCCCCGTGTACACCACGACCACCAGCCCCACCGCCACGGCAACCGCCTCGACGGCAACCACCGCCGCACGCGGCGCGAACGGCAGGTAGGCGAACCGCACGAGCGCGAGGAACGCCCCGCACGCGACCAGCGCGGCCAGCGCAAAGGAACCGACGGTCAGATACGTAGGCGACGGCCGCAGGAAGAGGTCGAGCGCCCGATCGATGCGCCCCAGGTCGAACAGCAGGCACAGCACGCCCAGCGCGAGCGCCGCAAAGCCGGCGAGCAGGGCGAAGGCGACGACCCGCTCGCACGGCGGCGCCTCGTCCGCGGACACGCGGGCATCCGTCCCGAAGGGCGCGCGCACGAGAGCCAGGTCGAGCACGGACGCGACCGCGATCGCCCCGGCCCCGGTCCCGCCGAGGAACAGGTAGCCCACCGCCAGTTCGCCGAGCACATCCCCTCCCCTCGTCATTGCCCAAGTGCGGCGCCGCGCCCGGACGCAGTAATCGCTCTGGATGGAAACACCGCGCGCATCGCGCATACTCCTCTGCCAGTATCCCACAAAACAGGTGCGCTGCATATGACAGGGTGTCATATGCGCAACAGCGACACGATCCGGGACGCCACGCGCGACGCCGGAGCAACACGAAGAACATCGCACATGCGAAAAAGGAAAAGGCTGGGGCCCTCAACGACCTCCAGCCTTTTCTTCATAAGCGGTGCTCGTCGGCCTCCGCTCTACCTCGCTTTCGTGCCCAGCAGCTCTATGTCGGCCACATCGCCGGCCTCGTAACGCACGCCGGCAGGGACGGCCAAGAAGGCGTTCACCGAGCGAATGTTCTCGGCCAACGTTGCCGAGTTCGGAACCGGCGCCGCATGCAGCACACCGCCCACGTCATGAGCCACGAGACGCGCCAGGTGCTCGAAACCGGGGCGGGCGCCCAGCGGCGCATCGAGCACGGCGGGCACCTTCACGCGCTGCGGCATCGGCTGGCCATAGTAGTGGCACACTAGGCCCCTCACCAGCCAGTCGGCCGCCAGATATGCCGCAATCATAGGTCCGGGAACGTTGATGGCCAGCTTGCCTTCGATAACTGCCAGGCCGATGGGACGTCCGGGAACCGCCTTCACACCGTGCGAGAACCACGACGCGCGCTCCTGCAGAAGCTCCGAGTTGAAATCTTCCGAGCCGCGCGACGAACCCCCGTTGACCAGCACCACGTCGGCCTCGGCCAGCGCACGGTCGATGGCGATGCTCAGGGCCGCGCGATCGTCCGCCACGATGTCATAGGCAATCATCTCCGCGCCCCATTGCGCGAAATAGGCGCCCAGCATAAGCGAGTTCGTCTGCACGTTCTGCCCACGCTCGGGCACAGTGCCCACGGGCACCAGCTCCGTGCCGGTAGGAAGGTAGGCCACCTTCAAGCGCGCAACCACGGGCACCTCGGCCCAGCCGCCGGCCGCCAGAATAGCCAGGGCCTCGGGCCCGAGCAGCGTGCCCGCCTCGTAGAGCAGCTCGCCCTTGCCCATCGTGGCGCCCGCGCGCTTGATAGCGTTGCCCACCTTGACCTCGAGGGCAGAATTGAGTATGAGCCGCCCTGCCTCGTCGTATCCCACGTCCTCCGCCGCTATGATCGTGTCGAACTCGTCGGGGAAGTCATCGCCGGTATCGGCCTGGGTGAAGTGCACGCCACGCACCCATTCGCAGGTGTCGGGGACGCCCTGCGCAAAGTCGGCCGCCCGCACGGCGATGCCGTCGAACGACGACACGCGATGCCGCGGCAGATCGTACGCCGCATGGCAATCCTGCGCAAGCACGCGCCCGCATGCCTCGCCCACCGGCACGCGCTCGGTACGCTTCTCGAACTCCCAGCGCGCTTTCAGCGCCTTCAGCACCTCGGCGCGCGTCAACGCCTTCTCATGATCGAATTTCATCGTCGTCCTCCTTGTTGTCTGCCGGTATGCGGGTGTAGGGCCTAGAGCCTCCGCACGATATCGTCAACGAAGTAGCGTGGCACCTCCTTGGCGAAAAGATCGCTGGATACGGCCGGGTGCGCCGTCCGCACGTGGCGCGCACCCGGCACGCCGGGGATACGGGCGAGCAGCGGGTCTCCCACCACAACGGAGAACCCGCCGCGTGCCACGAGGGCGGCTAGGTCGGCATCGCCCGCCAAGGCAACGTCGCCTGGCTCGGCGAATTCGGGACGCTGCCCGAACAGGCTCGCCACCGTCACAGGGCCGCTCCAGCCGGAAAGACGCAGCGCCGAGCGCACCGAGGCAGCGCACACCCAGTCGCCCACTACGAGTACCGCCTCGCCCCCTGCGTCGGACGCATCTATCCGCGCGTCAAATGCGATTCGCGAAGTCCCTGGCAGCACCCCCGCATCGAAGCCTTCAGCATGCGAACCGCCTGCGAACGCGTACGACGACGCGCCGCCACATGCGGCCCGGCGCAGCGCCTCGCACACGAGGCCGGCCTGCGCGCCCGCCAGGGGAAGACCCACCACATACGGCGTGCCGTATGCTCGCTCAAGAACCCGGGCGACCCCGAGCGCCCCCGCCGAAACCACGAGGTTGACCGAAGCCTTTTCGACCTGCGCCACGCCTTCAAGCGACAAGCCCATGCACCATGTGGCGTTCACCGCAAGCCCGGCGCCATCAAGGCATTCCCGCAGATCTTCTGCATTCGGACCCCCTCCGAAATCGAGCGGCGTCAGTCCGAGCACGTTCACGGCCGGCCGTTCCAGAGAGGCTGCCAGCCCGCACGGGCCCGTCCCCTCCGGCCGCCCGTCCGCAGTCGGCCTGGCCGGAAGAGCAAGCGCAGGACGTCCGTCACCGCCGCCGCGCAGCATCCCGTCGCCTGCGGACCCGAACCGCTCCGCCAGCTCCCGGTGCGCCAGATCCAAGCCGCTCTCATAGGTGGCGAAGCCCGTAGTGGCGAAGCCGAGCGCCGGCACGCCCGTCGCGTCTTCGATGTCATGCGCCATTCCGCGGAAGTCCATGCCGGTGATGGCCGGCACCGGCGACCCCAGCAGCGCCACCATGCGCGGCTCCAGCTCGCGCGCCGCGGCGGCCACCTTCGCCACGGTCTTGGCCTCGTCGCCCATGACCACGTCCAAAGTGCGCAGTTGCGCGCACAGCGTGGTGGTCTTGCCGCGCGACCAGCGCGGCTCGTCGTAGTCGATATAGTTGCGCGTGCAACACGCAGCGTCGGCCACCACCACCAGGGCATCAAGATCGAACAGGCACGAGCACACGCCGGAGTAGTCGGCGGCGAACGAGGGCAGGAACAGGGACAATCGGGCCATAGCGCATCACTCCCAAACCGTATCGCCATCGAGTGCGGCTTCCATCAGCCGCATGAGCCGCCGCACGGCCTGGTATCCGAACAAGCCCTCGTCCTTTTGCACGTCCACGAAGCGCCGCGCCTTCAGCAGATAGGCACAGTCGAAGCCGATGCATATGGCATCGGCGGGCAGCCCCAGATCGAGGATGCCCTCGTAGCTCTCGCCGCGCACGACGACGATGCCGGGCGCCTGAGCAGCAACCCAGGCTCGCTCCTCGGCATCATCGTCCTTCTCATGTAACGCGAACACAGCGCACACGGAGAACCCGTAACCCGCCAACGCCTTCGCCAACGCGAACGGGCGCATGGCGGCAGAGGAGTCCACAATGACCGGCGTGTCGCCCAAAACCTCGCGCGCATGCGCGATCGCATCCCGTGCCGCACCCTCGGCCTGCGCAAGCAGACGGGCCGCCTTGTCATCGGCCGCCACTCCCGGCGCCTGGCACCCTTCGAACGCCCGACCCTCTTGCGAGCACGTCCCATCGACCACCCCGCCGGCCCGCCCAAGCGCCGAGCCGATCGCGCGGTACTGCTGCCCTACCTCGTCCAAGTCGTAGGACACCGGCGCGTCGACGCGCGGAATGCCCAGGCGCCTCTCCATGTTTGCCGCCGCATACGAGCCGATATGCGCCAACACCACGTTCAGCCGGCTTGACGCCAACCGCTGGTACGCCTCGAAGTCCGCACACGAGAACAGCTGGCGCACCTCGCGCACCCCCCAGGCCCGCATCACCCCGAACAGTTCGCAGTCATCTCCGATATCGGCGAACGTGCCCACAAGATTCACCGCGCTGTCGCGGTGCGGCGTTGGCTCCAACATGCTGTAGAGCCTATCATGGATACGCAACCCCGTAGACAGCCCCCGGTCGGCGGCAATGGGGTTCATGCGCACCACGGCGAATCCGAAGCCCGGAAACCGTCCGCGCAGCTCGTCAAGCAGGGCGTCCTCATCAGTGCCGAGAAAGTCATCGATGCAGTTCAGATGGATGAAGAACGCGCGTGGAGGCCGTTCGAGCGTTGTTAGCGCCTCGGCGACAGCCACGGCAACGGCGTGCTCGTACGCGCCTGTGGCCACGTCGGCCTCGGTGAGGAACAAAAAGCCCATCGCCCCACGCGTGTCGTTGCGCAGTGCGCGGATCGACACGCGCCGCACGCAGGAGGGAGGGCACACATACAGGTTGAAGCTCTCCGGAATGCGCAGCGACACCTTGGGACGGCCGTGGTGCGGGATGAAGTACGACAGGTCAGAGGCCACGGCCGTCCCCCTCCGCCTTGGGCCCGTCCGCAAGCGCCACCGCAGCGGCCGCTTTCGCATTCGACGTTGGCACGGCAGCCTTCTCGCTCGGCTCCCCTGCAATTCCCGCCTTCGCGCGGGGCAACCCCGCCTCGTCCAGCACGGCATCGGCCAGGGCCCCATAGGCACGCGCCGCCGCGCTTGCAGGGGCGCCTTCGATCACCGTGAGCGTTTCCTGCTCGCACGCGTGGACGTCTGCCGAGCGAGGAACATCGGCCACAATGCCCGTCCCCAGCTCGTCTGCCAGACTCTCCACCAGTGCGCGCTCATCTGCCACGTCGCGCCGGTTCAGCACCAGGCCGCCGAAGCGCGCGTAGTCGCGCGCCTTGAACCGCTCAAGGGCCTGCGCGATGTTCGAAGCCGCATACATCGACATCATCTCACCCGACGTGACCACGTACACCACGTCGGAGTGCTCGCCGCGCAGCGGCAGCGAGAAGCCGCCGCACACCACATCTCCCAGCACGTCGTACAGCACGATATCCGGCGCGAGCTCCTCGTAGGCATGCAGCGCGGCAAGCTGCTCGAACGCCGTAATGACACCGCGCCCCGCGCATCCCGTGCCCGGCGTCGGCCCGCCCGCCTCCACGCACAGCACGCCTGCAAAACCGCGGTGCACGGCGTCCTCAAGCGTGGGGTTCGCCGCCTTCCGCATGAGGTCGAGCACCGAGGGAATGCGCTCGCCGTGCATGAGCACGTACGTGGAGTCGGCCTTCGGATCGCACCCGATCTGCATGACCGTGTAGCCCCGCAGCGCCAGTACGGCCGCCAGGTTGGACACCGTCGTCGACTTCCCGATGCCGCCTTTTCCGTACACCGCGATTCTCAACATCGCATCCTGTCCCTTCTCCGTGCGCTTCCCTGAGAAATCCCGAGCCAATCTTGCCTCTCATTAATCCTTTAAGTAAGATAATGCATGAACCAGGATAATTTCAGTTGGTTTTACCACCAAAAGCCGAAGGAGCTGCCCCGTGTCCGACCTTGCCGCCCTCCCCGTCAACCTCCCGCTGTTCGAAGGCGTTCCGGCCGAAAAGGTTCCCCATGTGCTCTCCTGCCTCAATGCGACGCTCGCCACGTTCAGCAAGCACGAGCGCATCCTGGGCCGCGGCGAGGCACAGCGCAGCACCGGCTACCTCTGCGAGGGGCGCGCCCAGCTTGTGAGCAACGACTACTGGGGCAACCGCTCCATCTTGGGCGAATACGCCGCCGGCTCGGTACTCGCAGCCGAGCAGTTCTTCAAGCTAAATCTCCCTTTGCCTGCCGACGTCGTTGCCAGCAGCCCGTGCACGCTGCTGCAGTTCAACCTCGAGCGGCATGTGGAAGCCAAGCCGTGCTGCATGGTGCACGTCAACCGCATCCGCGAGAACCTGGCCCGCATCACCCTGCAGATGAACGCCGATTTGCTAGGCAAGCTGGGCATCGTATCGAACCGCTCCACGCGCGAGAAGGTACTTGCCTATCTGTCCGACCAGGCCGCGCTCCACGGCAGCTCCGCATTCGACATCCCCTACACCCGGCAAGAACTCGCCGACGCGCTCTACGTGGAGCGCAGCGCCCTTTCCCACGAGCTGAGCCGCCTCCAGAAAGACGGCTACCTCACCTTCTCCCGCAAGCATTTCGAGCTCCACCGCCTGTCGTAGCCGCCTCCCTCGTCCCCGCAGCTGCTTACGCCCCGGGCGCTGCGGCGGCTTCGGCACAGCACCCGGGGCCGTTCCAGGGAAGGGGAACGCTTAGAAGAACGACGCGTACTCGTCGTCGGAGAGATCGTAGCCGTAGAACTCCTTGAAGAAGTCCTTGGTCTCTGCCGCCAGGTCGATGTCCCCCATATACTCGGGATACACCGTCTGGGCCAGCCATAAGAAGCCGAGCGTCGCCTCGGGGCTCGGGCGATCCCACCAAAAGCCGCCGATGGGGATGGAGAATACCTGCTTGTTCTTGATGGCCTTGAGATCCTGCACCTGCTCGGCGCCGTAGAGCTCGTCGAGATTGCTGCCGCCCTGCACGACGATGATATCCGGATCCCATTCGAGCGCCTTCTCCACGGTCACGTCGCCGTTGAGGTCGGTCTCGGGCACGGCGAAGTCGGCGCCTATCGCATCGATCCACGTGCGGCCCCAGTCGCCGGTGTTCGCCTTCGTGATGTCGGCACCGCTTAGGTAATACACCTTTTTGCGGTCGCCCGCAGGTATCTTCGCAACCTTCTTCTCCAAATCGCCCAGCGTGGCGTTCCAGTGGTCGACCAGCCGTTGTGCCTTCTCCTCGTTGCCGAGGATCTTGCCCACGTTCAGGAACTCCTGCTTGAGCGTATCGATGGCCGCCCATCCGATGAGCATGACGTAGGTGGGGATTCCCACCTCGGCGATCTGCGCGTTGCCCTTGTCGGAGCTCACGCCCACTAGCGCCACGTCGGGCTCGGTTGCCACCAGGGCCTCAATGTTGAGGTCGTCGAACGAGCCGGCGTTCACCACGTTGTTGAACTGCGGATACATCTTCAGCAGCTGCGGGAACTTCTTCATGGAGGGCTGTGCCACGATCTTGTCCGCCGCGCCGAAGATGGCCACCTCGTGGGTGGTGCCGCCATTGCACGTGATGGCGATGCGCTCCACACTGTCGGGTATGGCGAACTCGTTGCCCTTCGCGTCCACGACAATCGACGCCTCGGCCTGCGCCCCTGCATCCGCCTCATCCTTCGCGGCATCGCCCTTCTGGCCGGCATCGCCACCCTGCGCACAACCCCCGAGCGTAGCTGACCCCACAGCAACGACGCCGGTTGCCATTAGCAGCTCGACGAAACGCCGGCGCGTGAGCAGATTCATGTTCTGGTCCATCGGTAGCACATCCTTTCTTTCCCGCGACCGCAGGCTATCCCCGCGACCGCATGTTGGCGTTTATTTGAAGAATGCCTGGTAGCCCTCGTCAGTAAGGTCGTAGTGGTAGAACCTCTCGTAGAAGCCTTTCGCCTCCTTCTCGAGGTCGATATCTTCGAAACGATCGGGATAGAGCATCTGCGCCAGCCACGCGAACCCGAGAGGAACCTCGGGAGACGGCGTGTCCCAGCCCATGCAACCCTTCGGACTCTTGTACACGGCACCGTTTTTGATGGCTTTCAGCTTCTGCAGGCTCGGATCGTTCAGCAGTCCCTCCACCTTCGCCGAGGTGCTGATGACATCAGGATCCCATGCGGCAATCTTCTCCAGGCTCACGTCGCCCGTCGTGCCGTCATCGGCCACGGGAACACCGCCCGCTGTGCGTATCCAATTCGAGGCCCACGGCGTATGACTCGCCTTCGTGATGGCGGCGGCGCAGCGGTACACCGTGAGCCGCTCGCCCTCGGGCAGAGCGGACACGCCCTTCTCCACGCGCCCCATCAAATCGTCCCAGAACCCCACGAGCTCGGCCGCGATGTCCTCGGTGCCCAGCAGCACGCCAACGTTTTGATATTCCTGTCGCAGCGATTCGGCGGATGCGTTCGCCGTCGAAAGCGTGTACGTGGCAATGCCGATATCCTCTATCTGCGCGTTGCCCTTGTCCGACGTGCTGGACACGAACACGAAGTCGGGCTCGGCAGCGGCAATGGTCTCGATGTTGACGTCATCGAACGTACCGGCGTCGGGAAGGCTTTCGTACTGCGGGAATATCTCCAACAGAAGCGGCGAGGACTTGGCCGGCGACGGCGCCACTACCACGCGGTCGGCCCCACCCAGCACGCTCATCGTTTGGAGCGCTCCGCCCATGCACGTGATGCCGATGCGCTCGATGCGTTCCGGCACCGCCACCTCGCGGCCCTTCGCGTCCGTCACCGTAGCCGGACGCGCGATCTTCACCGTGTCCGCACCGCCTTGCTTGGCACCGTCACCTGCTCCAGCGCCGTCTTCCCCACTGCCCTGCGAGCAACCGCTCAGCGCCGCCGCGCCCACCGTGACCGCGCCCGCCGCCATAATGAGCTGGACGAAACATCTCCTCGACAGCATGCGAAATCCCCCATTCATGGCGCTCCCTTCCTCCCGTTACTCCCTGCCCTGCTCGGGCATGGTCACCACATAGCCTTCGGTCGCGCTGCGCGGTCCGGCGGCGTCGAAGGCCTCCAGCATGCCCTCGATAAGGGCATCCGCATCCACAATGCGGCTTGCCACAACGCGCGTTGCACCCAGAGCGGCGAACAACTCCATCGGCGCTTGCGCGGACGGCCCGAACATCACGAACTCCCGCGCGCGCCGCGGCAGGCGAGCGATATCGAACAGGCTGTCGTTCTCCAGCGCGCATCCCGTTATACCCACGACATCGGCCTGCGCGACAAGCGCCCCGGTGTTCTCCACGTCATGGAACCGCACCGTGCCCGGACCCGTGCGCACGCCATCGGCATCCAGGAGCACGCTCTGCAGCGCAGCACGCGGACGCAGGTCCACCACGTCGAGCGAGGCGCACATGGCGGCCGCCTCCCGCAGCAGCATGCCCGCGCCCACCAGCACCACGGCGTCGTCGGGGCGGAAAAACGACCGGTCGGACGAATCCGAGACGACAAAGCCGCGCTCAGTCAGCGCTTCGGGTGCATTCACCTCGCACGAAAGCGCGTTCGCAACCGCCAGCGCCACGCTGCGGCGAAGCGAGCGGTACGCCGCATCATCGGCGGCCCCGACGACAGCCCCATGCTCGTGCTCGTCCAATAGCTGCGCCACCGCATCGTCCGCATACACGCCCGTTAAGCTCTGCAAGCTCCTCATGTACTCGAAGTCGAGCGCCCCATACACCGCATGCTGCCCGTTGAACGTGAACGCACGCCCCGCACGTCCATCCGACAGCTCCACTACAGCCCACCGCGCGCCGAAACACAAGCGCCTCACGGTAGGCATCAGACCATCTGCGCAGGTGATGTGCAGCGTTTCCTCGATCAGCTCATGCAAGCTACAAGGCGCGTCTGCCGCCACGAAGCCGTTCGCCTTACCGCTCATCACCGCACCCTCCCGTCAACGCCGAACAAGCCCTCTTCCCCGCACGGACACGAATGCGCCTTCGTCTTCAACAGCGGCACGCACGTGGTCACCGTCCCGTCGGGATGCTCCGGCACGTCGATGGACGCCACCTTCACGGGAATGCCGTACGCCTCCTCCAAAGTCTCCTCGCACACGATGTCGCCCACGTCCGCCACGCGAAACGGGCTCGTGCGGCTCATGACCGCAGCCTTGTCGCAGCACAGGAACGCATGGTCGGGGAAGTGCGACGTCATGATGATCCCCACGCCGCGATGAGCGAGCGCGCAGATCTGCGCGAGCACCCGCATTTGGTTGCCGAAGTCCAGACTGGACGTAGGCTCGTCCATCATGAGGAACGACGGGTTCTGCATGAGCGCGCGGGCGATGAGTACCATTTGCCGCTCTCCGCCACTGATCTCGGTGTACACACGGTTGCGCAGATACGCTATGCCCAGCAGCTCCAGCAGCTCGTCGGCTTCGTCGAACGCGTCGCGCCCCGGTCCCGCGAACGCATCGGCCCGTGCGATGGATCCCATGACCACCACATCGATGACCACGAATGGGAATGGCGGCTCGTGCACCTGCGGCACGTAGCCGATGAGCGAGGCCGTCTCCTTCCGGCGACGGTGGTCCACCGCACGCCCGTCCACATACAGCCCGCCTGCCGAGAATGGAATGAAGCCCAGAAGCGACTTGAACAGCGTCGTCTTCCCCACGCCGTTAGGTCCCAGCAGACACAGCACCTCCCCGCTCTCCAGCTCGAAGCTCACGTCGTGCACGATGTCGACGTCGCGGTACCCGGCGCATACGCCGCGTGCCTCCAAGATCATAGCTGTTCCTTCTTTCTCTTCAGCAATAGGTAGAAGAAGAACGGCGCGCCAACGATGGACGTGAGGATGCCCAGCGGGATCTCGACGGTGAACAGGTTGCGCGCCACGTTGTCCACCAGCAAGAGGAAGCTGCCGCCCACCAAGAACGACATGGGCAGGAGCACCTTGCAGTTCGGTCCCACGATGAACCGGGCCATATGCGGGATGATGAGCCCTATCCACCCTATCATGCCGGCGATGGCCACCGAGGCCGCCGTGAGCAGCGTCGCGCACAGGATGAACAGCCCGCGCAACCGCTTCACGTTCAAGCCCATGGCCTGCGCCTCCTCGTCGCCGAACGCCATGGCGTTAAGCTGCCAGCGCAGGAAGGCCAAAGGTGCGATGCCGACGAGAAGGGGCGGCAGCAAGAACAAGATGTCTTGCAGGTTCACTGTGGACAGGCTGCCCATGAGCCAGTACGTGATCTCGGGCAGCTTGCTATCAGGATCGGCCACGTACTTCGTCAACGTGATGAACGACGAGAACAGGGTGGACACTATCATGCCGCCCAGCACCAACATGAGAATGGCATCCTTGCCACGGCTGACGCGCTGGCACACGAAGTAGGCCAGCCCCACGGCCACGATGCCGAACGCGAATGCGTTCACTTGGATGAACGCATAAGGAAGCGACAAAAGGATGGCCAGCGCCGCGCCGAAGCCCGCACCCGACGAGGCACCCAATATGTCGGGCGAAACCATGGGGTTCTTGAAAAGCCCTTGGTACACGGCGCCGGCAATGGAGAGCGCTGCGCCCACCAGCAGCGCGGCGCAGATGCGAGGCAGGCGCACTTTCCACACAATGGTCTGGGCCATGTCGCTTTGCGAGCAGTCGAAGCCGAACAGCTGGGCCCCAATGATCTCGACAACCCCCACCGGATCGATGGGATACTGCCCGACCATGAACGAGCCGAAGAACAGCACAACCATCACCGCCACCGCGATGACGATCGCTCCCGCTGACGAACGTTTCGAAGTCATAGTCCCCTTGCCCCTTCAAAATATATACTAATATGAGAATAATATTTATTTCGGAATAATCTGTTGGAAAAGCCACGAACTGAGATTTTTTTTGATACGACTCGCCCCCCTCCGCCAATTGTGGAGTTTCGCGCATAACCGGGCGGTTTCGCGAGATTCCCGTCGCTGCGCGCCCCGCAAACCCCCATACTGGTAAGTCGCTTTGCACGAAATTCTTTCTTGTTTCTCTTTTGCGCACGCTGATGACGCTCACAGATGCAGAAAGCGGCTCGAGTCAAGCGCAAGGCACGCCGCTGGAGCGGGTGCGACCACGGAGCGGTTCCGCAGAGGCGGACGCCCGTCGAAGAGAAACGGAATACCCTTATGACGAAATTCGCCGACCTCGGCCTGTCCAAGAACGCCCTCGCGGCGGTTGAGAAGCTGGGCTACGAGAACCCCACCCCCGTCCAGGAGCAGGCCATCCCGCTCGTCCTGGAAGGCCGCGACGTCATCGCGGCCGCCAGCACCGGCACCGGCAAGACGGCCGCGTTCCTGCTGCCCGTACTGAGCACGCTCCCCCGCGTGAAGGGCCGCAACCGCGCGCCGCGCATGCTCGTGGTGAGCCCCACCCGCGAGCTCGCCCAGCAGATCGCCCGCACGTGCATGCAAATCTCGCGCAAGACCGGCCACTTCACCACCACGGTGTTCGGCGGGACGCCCTACGGCCCCCAAATTAAGGAGCTGCGCGGCGGTACCGACGTGCTCATCGCCACGCCCGGGCGCCTGAAGGACCTCATGAAGCGTGGCGTGGTGAACCTGTCCTGCGTGGAGGTGCTCGTGCTCGACGAGGCCGACCGCATGCTCGACATGGGCTTCCTGCCCGACGTCACCACCATCGTGGACGCCACGCCCGAGTGCCGCCAGACGCTGCTGTTCTCGGCCACCATCGACCAGTCCATCCAGAAGAACCTGGGCTCGCTGCTGAACGATCCGGCCATGGTGGAGATCGCCCGCAACGGCGAGACGGCCAAGACGGTCGAGCAGTTCATGATGCCCATCAAGAACTTCAACAAGCCCGAGCTCTTGGAGGCCGTGCTGCGCGAGAAGGGCTCCGAGCGCGTCATCGTGTTCGCACGCACGAAGAACCGCACCGAGGACTGCGCCGAGGCGCTGTGCGACGCCGGCTTCCGCGCCGAGTCAATCCACTCGGACAAGAGCCAGGGCGCCCGCCGTCGCGCGCTGGACAACTTCCGCCGCGGCAAGACGTCCATCCTCGTGGCCACCGACGTGCTGGCGCGCGGCATCGACGTGCCCGACGTGGACCACGTCATCAACTTCGACCTGCCCGACATGCCCGAGGACTACGTGCATCGCATCGGCCGCACGGGCCGCGCCGGCGAGAAGGGCTACGCCATCTCGTTCGTCACCCGCGAGACCAGCCGCACGCTGAAGGACATCGAGCGCCTGATCGGCAAGGACATCCCGTTCATGGAGCTGGAGACCTACGAGCTGGACCCGTCGCTGCTGAAGCAGAAGAAGGGCGGCGCGCGCCAGGGCGGCTCCAAGAACGGCGGCTCGAAGCCCTACGGCAAGCGACCTGCGGGCAAATCGTACGGCAAGCCCGCCGGCAAGGGCGGCTACCGCACGTCCGACGACCGCGAGGGCGGCAAGCCGGCCCGCAAGAGCTACGCTGCCGAAGGCAGCACGCGCATGGGCGGCGAGGATAAGGGCGGCAAGCGCTTCGAGCGCACCGAGGCCCCGCGCTCCGGCAAGGGCGGCTACGACCGCGCGAACGCCGGCAAGCCGGGCAAGCGCTCCGACCGCTCCGGCAAGCCCGCCTCCGCCCGAGGCGAGAAGTCCTTCGACAAGCCGTATCGCGAGGGTTCCAAGCCTGCAAAGAAACAGCGCTCCAAGAAGGGCAACGGCACCGGCGGCTACGACTACAGTCGCTTCGCCAAGAGCGACAAGCGCGAGGCCGCCGAGCGCTTCTAAGGAAACAGCAAAACGTACATGCTAACGAGGACGAGCCGCCTGTGCGGGTCGTCCTCGTTTTGTAAGCATTATGCTGCCCCGCAAAATGCAAAGTGCGCAACATTTTGCGCATATCATAATGAGCAAAATATTGCGCTTTTCTCTATGTGCAGTATAATGCGCATAGGCAACGAATGCATCCCGACCGCGCAAGGAGGATCCCATGCTCTCGGACGTCATCGGGCTTCCCCGCCACCTCGGCCAAGCCGTGCGGAAAAGACGCTTGCAGCTTGGTCTCTCCCAAGCCAGCCTCGCCGAGACGGCGCAGGTCTCGCGACGGCTTATTACGAGCTTGGAAATGGGCGATGCCGATGGCATCGCCTTCGACAAGGCGCTCCGTATTCTCGAAGCGCTCGGCATGACAATATCGATCGCGTGGCCGTCGGAGCCGGAAGAGGGCCGGCGGTCCGTAGCCCAAACCGCACACGCGCCGCTGACGGAAGATGACCGGAAGCCGTCCTACCAAGACGCCTACGACGACATAACTCGAGCGGCCTTGCGCCAAGCGGCATATGCGCAAGAAGGGCGGTGACCGGCATGGCCGAAGCATCCCTGCTCGTCTTCATCTGCGGCCAGCTTGCCGGAGAGCTCGCACAAGGCAGCAGCGGCCAGATCAGCTTCCGCTACGATCCCGATTACGATGGCATCCCGCTGTCGTTCTCCATGCCCGTGTCCAACCGCACGTTCCCCCATCGCGTCGTGCAGCCGTTCCTTTTCGGGCTGCTGCCGGACGACAGGAGCATACGCAGGAGCATAGGCCTCGAGTTCGACGTGAGGAGCGACAACCCATTCTCCCTATTGGAGAATATAGGCCTCGACTGCCCAGGCGCCGTGCAGTTCTGCAACCCCTGCGAGACCGCAATCCTCGCCACACGGCAGGAGAAGCTCGAACCCATTGATGACGGAACCATCGCGCAGCGACTCGCCGCCCTGCGCGAACACCGCGAAGACTCGTGGCTTGGCATGCACGAGCGTTGGTCCCTCGGCGGCAACCAGGGAAAATTCGCACTCGCTCGCCATGACGGCCGATGGTTCGCCTGCCATGGCTCGGCGCCAACGACCCACATCTTCAAAAACGGCGTGCATGGCTTCCGCCTGCAGGCCCTGAACGAGTTCATCTGCATGCGCCTTGCCAGCCGTTGCGGCCTTCCTGCCGCGAACACAAGTTACGAGGTGTTCGAGGGCGAGCCAGCCATCGTCATCGAACGATACGACCGAGTGAAGGCGTCGGACGGTCGCATCGTGCGCCTCCATCAGGAGGATTTTTGCCAGATACTCGGCATACTTCCCGAGAACAAGTACCCTGAATACGGAGGTCCGGGAGCATCGGACATCATCCGCGTCATAAGCTCGACCACGCAAGCAGCGAGAAACGCCCGCTTATTCACCTCAATGCTGTTCTTCAACTACCTCATCGGAGCGCCGGACGCCCATGCGAAGAACTTCTCGCTGCTACTCGGTACTGGACGCAATGCCCTCCTGACTCCTCTTTACGACGTCGCCTCCGGCCTCGCCTACGCGGAGCTGCGGCGCAAAGCGCGTTTGGCGATGAGCATCGGAGGCGAGAACAGGGTTGGCCGCATCTCGCGAAACTCCCTCAAGCGCTATACCCAGGCCAATGACCTCTCGCGCTTCTGCCTCGGCGAAGCTGCCTGCGTGGAGCTCATGGCGGAACTCGCCCAAACCGTGCTGGACAACCTTGATGGCGCTTTCGAAGACGCAGCGGCTGCTCCAGGAGCCGACGAGCTGCGCGAGCACCTGGAACGCCCGCTGGTGGAACTCTGCAAGGTGACGCTCGACAGGCTCTGACTTGAAAACGAGAACTGGCGTCCCTGCCAGTAGATCGAACACGCTTCGCCAGGCAGCATCGCGACACCTACCTTACTCCCCTCCGCCCGGCTGTACCACGTTGAACCCGTCCGCCAGCGCGCTGGGCGCGAGCAGCACGCCCTTCGAGTCCTTCGCCCCTTCGTAGGCCAGGTTCATGGCGCGCAGCTTCATGGCACGGGGGTTGCGGTCGTACACCTCGGCGGCCTCCACGAACATCTCTGAGATGTCTTTCTCCACCTCGGCCAGGATGATGCGGGCGTTGCGCTCGCGCTCGGCCTGGGCTTCCTTCGACAGCGCATCCTGCAGCTCCTTGGGGATCATGATGTCGCGGATCTCCACCGACATGACGGTCACGCCCCACTGCTCGCACTTCTTGCCCAATATCTCCTCGAGGTCGCGGTCGATCTGCTTGCGTCGCATGGATATGTCGGCAAGGTTGAGCTGGCCGATGACGTCGCGCATGGCCGTCTGGGCCGAGCGCAGCACGGCCTTCGGATAGTTCTCCACCTCCAGGCACGCCTTCTCGGCGTCCCACACCATCCAGAACAGGATGGCGTCAACGTCGACGGGAACGAGGTCGGCCGTGAGCGCGGCCTCGGCGGAGAACGAGGCCGTCATGATGCGCTGGTCCACGTGGATGGCCGCGTACTCCGCGAACGGGATGCAGCAGTAGATGCCCGGGCCCGCGATACGGTTGAAGCGGCCGAAGCGCAGCACGGCCACGCGCTCCCACTGCGGCGCAATGCGAACCGACGTGGCCACGACGAAGCCGACCGCCGCCGACGCAGCGATGGTCAGCGGCGACACGAACGCGAACGTGAGCAGGAACGGCACGAGGAAGCCCACGGCGAACATGACGAGGAAGAACAGGTACACGCCGCCACGAGAGGCCTCGTTGGCCTCGAGCTCCGTCTCGGCAACCTTCCGCTCGCCCTGCGCGTCGTGCTCGATCCGGTTACGCCTGAACAGTCCCATCGTCGCTCCTCCGCCTCTCCGTCGCTCACTCCGTCTCGTCCGCCGCCGCGAGCCTCCCCGCCACCAAATCGGCGATGTCCTGACGCGGCACGCCGAGCTCGCGGCACTGGCGGATGAACTCGTCGGCCAAAAAATCAACCTCGGACTTGGCCGCCTCGGCTTCGGCGGGACCCCGCTCTGCCACGAACGTGCCCTTGCCGCGCTTGGACACGATATAGCCGTCGCGCTCGATGTCCTGGTACACCTTGCTCACCGTGTTGTAGTTGACGCCTAGGTCAACGGCCAGCTCGCGCACCGTTGGCAGCTTGTCGCCTGACTTGAACCGGCCGGACGCTATCAGGTAGATCAAGCGGTTGCGTAACTGGAGCCACAGCGGGATGCCGCTGTCGCTGTCTATGGTGATCTGCACGGTTTGATTGGCGGCGCTCACGCTCGGATAGTCCCCCACCTTCATTCGCCAAGTAGTATCGTCATATGATAGCATTCCTCGCCCCGCTTGCCGCACGGGGCCGCAAAGCGCGAGACCCCGCACGGCCGACCCGGGAGGGAGGGAAGGCCGGCCGCGCGGAGCCGCGGGCAGGCATCGGCCGTCGTGAGCGGCCGATGCCCCTATCCGACGCCCAGCTCCTCGCGCTCGAACGCAAGGAACTGGCGCACAGTCTCGGCGAGGCCCCGGTAAAGACCCCTCTTCGCCCGCTTCTCCAGATCGGCGCAGAGCTGCGGAAACCAGGCCAGCACGTGGTCGCGCAGAAACACCCGCTGCGTCTCGCGTGCAGCCTCGACTCCAACTTCGTCGCCGGCAGCCAGCGCATCGGCTTCCTTGCGGCAGAGGCGCGCCATGAACGCCAGCTCTATGCCCGCGTGGTCCTCGGGAACGTTCAAATCTCCCGAACGCTCGACCCCCTGAGCCCGGTACGCCGCGAGCACCTCGTCGCGCGAGCGCTGCATGAGCAGGCGCTCGGCGCTCGTGTACACCGACTCGTAAGGGAACACCGGATCGGCCGACATGTTCAGCAGCAGCGCCGCGAACTCCGCTGCCGCCTCCGTTCGCGCCGCCGCGAGGTCCGCGCCCGCGAGCCCGGCCGCGTAGCGCCCGAGCTCGCCCTCGAGCGACGGCGGCTCC
>OLND01002257.1_pt1 | contig 17752 bp, 14 predicted proteins | sample 1672031 | NCBI WGS metagenome assembly OLND01 (sample SAMEA3136638, study PRJEB25190) | human gut metagenome | biome: human gut; feature: human-associated habitat; material: faeces | place: Austria | collected 2013
GTCAGGCCCTCATCCGGCGCAATTTTGCTTCGCAGCCAGATAAAGGTCTCCTCGGTCATCTGCATCAGCCCCCGGGCCTCCACGCTGGAAGTGGCGGCGGGGTCGAAGCCGCTCTCCGTGCGGATGAACGCATAGACCAGCAGCGGGTCGAGCTCGTATTCTGCGGCCCACTGCTCCACCTGCCGGCTGTATTTGCGGGGGTAGAGCAGCCGGTCGGCCTCCCGGGCGAGGGGTGGCAGAGCCGTCAGGAGCACTGCCGCGATGCAGACCAGCACCACCAGTCTGCGCAGCAGTCGGAACAGCGTTTTCAAGCGCGGCATCCCTCCCCGATGAGAGCGTCACAGAGCCCGTTTGCTGCCTTCGCCAGCGCCTCACGGGTGGAGGTGTTGGGCAGGATGTAATCTGCCTTGGCGGTCAGCACAGCCTCTGGCGTCTGGGCGTTGAGGCGGCGGGCGGCCATCTCAGGCGAGATGCCGTCCCGGGCCGCGATGCGCTCCACGCTGACTTCAAACGGTGCCGTGACCACGCAGAGCTTGTCGCACTCGGCCTCTGCCGCCGTGCCGATGATGACCGCGCCGTCCAGCACAAAGAGCTTCGCCCCCGCCTGCTGTGCGGCCTGTTTGGCGGCGCGGATGCGGCGGACGATCTCCGGGTGGGTCAGCGCGTCGAGCGCAGCTTTCCCCTCGGGCGTTGCAAAGGCGCGGTCGGCCAGCAGGCGGCGGTCAAGGGTGCCGTCTTCCTTTATAATATCTGCCCCGAAACGCTCAGCCAGCTGGGGCAGCAGCGGTGAACCCGGAAGCAGGATCTCGCGGGAGAGCTGGTCGGCGTCTGCCAGCGGGATGCCCCGGGCCGTGAACACCGCCGTGACCGTCGATTTGCCGCAGCCGCTGCGGCCGGTGATGCCCAGCGTCATCATAGCTTTATCACCCGGAACGCGGCCGCACGGATGAGGCGGTTATAGACGGCCATGGACAGGCCGTCTTTCTGAGGGCAGCGGGCGTAGACCACAGCATCGCCCTGCTCATCCAGCGCACGCAGGGAGCGGAAGATGTGTTTTGCCTGGTCGGCTCCGTCGCCCTCCCGGCCATACTCCACACAGGGTACGCCCAGCTTTTCGGCCTCGCCGGTAAAGCAGAGGCAGCTGGGATTCTCAGCGGCGTGGGCATCCACATAGGCTTTAAACTGCTCGAAGGTGCCATCCAGAAGGGTCACATCTGCCTTGGGGGCGTAGTGCTTATACTTCATGCCGGGAGAAGCCGCGCTTTCCCCGTCTTTCAATTTGTGCAGCACTGCGTCCGAAAGCGCCACAGCACAGCCCATTGCATCTTCCAGCTGCTCTTTGGTGATATAACCCGGACGCAGCAGCACCGGCTGTGCTCCTGCCAGAGAGATCACCGTAGACTCCACCCCCACGCTGCACGCGCCGCCGTCCAGGATCAAAGGGATCTTGCCCTCCATATCCGCCAGCACGTCTGCCGCTGTTGTGGGGCTTGGGCTGCCGGAAAGGTTTGCCGAGGGAGCCGCCAGCGGCACGCCCGCTGCGCGGATGACCGCCAGCGCCACCGGATGGCTGGGCATACGCACAGACGCCGTATCCAGCCCTGCGCACACGGAGTCCGCCACCGTTTTGCTGCGGGGCAGTATGAGCGTCAGCGGGCCGGGCCAAAACGCCTCCGCCAGCCGGTAAGCGGCGCCCGGCACTTCGCGCACCACCATAGGCAGCATGTCCAGAGATGCGATATGGGAAATGAGGGGATTATCCTGTGGACGGCCTTTGGCCGCGAATATTTTCGGCACCGCCTCATCCGAAAGGGCGTTGGCCGCAAGGCCGTACACGGTCTCGGTGGGAATGCCCACCACCTCGCCCGCCCGCAAAAGGCGCGCGGCCTCAGCGACAGACGCCGCGCCGGCTTGTTTCAAACAGGTACGCAAAATTCATTCCTCCGTGGAAGCCTTCAGCTTTTCAGCCTGATCGGCCGTTACCAACGCATCGACGACCTCATCAAGCACGCCGTTCAGGATCGTATCCAGCTTATAGAGCGTAAGGCCGATGCGGTGGTCCGTCAAACGGCCCTGAGGATAGTTATAGGTGCGGATACGCTCGGAACGGTCTCCCGTGCCCACCTGGCTGCGGCGTTCCGCCGCAATTTTAGAATCGTGCTCGGCCTGTTTTTGCGCCAGCAGACGGCTGCGCAGCACCTTGAGCGCCTTGGTCTTCTTTTTATGCGTCAGGTCGGCCAGCATGGAGAGGGAGAGGCCCTTGTGCCAGTCGAAGCCCTCGGCGGTATCGGCGTAGAGCTCCAGGGTCTTGGCAGCCTTCATACGGGACGCACCCGCTGCGGTCAGCCAGCCGAACACAGCGGTCACAGCGGCAGAGCACCACCCCGTCACCGCGATAGCACCCAGTGCGAGATCACCGATGGCACTGAGGACCGTCATATCAGCCGCCACTATCACGCCGCCGGACGTGAACGCCCCCGCCGTGCCGAAGCAGGCGATGGCCGTGATGCCGAAGATGACGGCGAAGGTGATGCCGGTCGCCAGCATGGCGACGCCTGCACTGTGGCGCTTTTTGGCGCTGGTGCGAATATTCTCGATGGCCGTCGGTTCCGGCTTCTTCGCAAAGAAATTGCGCGCCCAGTCGGTCATCCCGCTGGCGCTGGCGCTGCTTCTGGCCTCCTCGGCCCGCTTCTGGTACTCCTGTTTTCCGGCCTGAAAGGCCCGGCCTGCCTCCGAGATGCCATAACCGGCGGCGTTCACTGCGGCGCGGCCCACATCCCACACACGGTCGCCGATCTCCTCGCCCCGGCCCTCAAAGCCGTGGCGGAAGGAGTCGGACATGGTGTCGCCCAGCTCGCGGAGCTGGCGTTCCAGCTCCTGCTGCACCTGACGGCCCTCGCCGTCCTGCGCCGTGCGGTTAAAATCGTTTTCACGATCAGTCATTCAACTTCTCACCCTTCTGCCGGGCTGTACCGGCTGATGATGGCGCGGGCCACCCGCAGGCCATCGACGGCGGCACTCATGATGCCGCCCGCATATCCGGCACCCTCACCGCAGGGATACAATCCTGCCAGCTGGGCGCATTCAAAATTTTCTTCCCGTTTCAGCCGCACCGGGCTGCTGGTACGGGTCTCGAGGCCGGTCAGAATGGCCTCGGGGGCGGTGTAACCCGCAATTTTCCGCTCGTAAGCCCGCAGACCGGCCCGCAGGGTGTCGGCCAGTTCGGTCGGCAGCAACGCGCCGAGGTCCGCAGCGACGACGCCCCGGTCATAGGTGGGCTGGACGCGGCCAATGTTCAGCCGGCCCCTGCCTTCCAAAAAGCTCTGGATGTTCTCCGCCGGGGCAGCATACTCTCCGCCGGGACGGCCTGCCGCATAGGCCCGGGCTTCCAGCTCCCGCTGGAAGGCGATGGCCTTCCGAGGGTCGTTGCCGAAGTCTTCACCGCCCACGCTGACCACCACGGCCGCGTTGGCATTCCTGCCGCTGCGGGCGTGGTAGCTCATGCCGTTGGTCACGACGCGTCCCTTTTCGCTGGCCGAAGCCACCACCTGGCCGCCCGGACACATACAGAACGTATAAACGCACCGTTTTTCAACATGCTGCGAAAGCTGATATTCGCCGCGCGGCAGGGCCGGATGGCCCGCCGCCTCGTGGTAGAGGCTCTTTTCGATTTCCGATTGGAGATGCTCTGCCCGGAAGCCGACGCTGAAGGGCTTGCACTCCAGCACGAGGCCGCTGTCCATCAGCATCCCGAAGGTGTCGCGGGCCGAGTGGCCCACCGCGAACACCAGCGCCTCACAGGGGAACGCACCGTCCGTGGTCTGGATGCCGACGAGCTGGCCATCCCGCCGCTCGAAGCCGGTGAGGGTTGTGTTGAAGTGGACTTCACCGCCCAGCGACTCGATCTCTTTTCGAATCGAAGTGATGACGCCCCGCAGCAGGTCGGTGCCGACATGGGGCTTCTGCTGCCAGGCAATTTCCTTCGGCGCGCCGTGCTCGAGGAACACTTCGGTCACGAAGCCGCAGAGCTCGTCGCCGATGCGGGTGGTGAGCTTACCGTCCGAAAAGGTTCCGGCGCCGCCCTCGCCGAACTGGATGTTGGCGTTCTCGTCCAGCTCACCGGTGGTGGAGAAATGCTCCACGGCCTTGACGCGCTCGTCCAGCGCCGGGCCGCGTTCCAGCACGATGGGCCGGTAGCCCTGACGGGCCAGCAGCAGCGCCGCAAAGAGGCCCGCCGGGCCGAGGCCGCAGACCACAGGCCGGTGCGTCAGCGGCAGAGTGCCATTCTGCACCGAGAGATCGGTCTTGCCCCGGACGGTAACGCTGCGGGAAGCACCCGCACAGGCGGCCTCTTCCCTCTCCTCTTTCAGGGTCACGGCCACGGTGTACACCAGCTTGGGCTGGCCGTGGCGGGCGTCCACCGAGAGCCGAGCGATGCCCAGATGGCTCACCTTTCCCCGGGGGATGCGGGCGAGGCGGAGGGCTTTTTCGTAGGCCTGCGGCTCCCCGGCGGAGAGGGGCAGGCGAATATCATGGATCAGGATCATATACTCAGTTACTTTCTATCTTGCACTGCACCACATAGCTGCCCAGCGCAAAAATTTTGTCGTTGGCCGGCACATAGAGGCGGCAGGCGATGTTCTGCTGGCCGATGGCGACATAGAAGTCGTCGGCGTCGATCTCAATGACCACCTGTTCCGGATTCAGTGCTTCCAGCGAACCGGCCGGGCCGCAGAGAGTGACGTTCATCAGCCGCTCCGTCTCCACGGTCAGGGTGTAGGTGGAGGGCAGGTTGATGACCTGCACACAGCTGGCGGGCAGGTTCATGGTCTTGGTTTCCAGACGGGAGCTGTCGAAGCTGACCGTGATGCTGGAGATGTTGTCCAGCAGACGGATGCCGCTGGGCAGCTCGATGGGCATTTCGTACACCTTATCCAGTGCAAAGGTGGAAAGGTCGATGGTACCCACCGACAGGGTGGACAGACGGTCGATCTGGGACTCCGGGCCGGCCACATTGAGGGTCTTTTTGCTCAGGGAGTAGACCAGCACCGAGGGGTCAAAGTCGCGGGGCGCGTTGATAAAGCTGACTTCCACCGGCAGGGTGGCCAGCTTATACACCTGCAGCGTGACCTCGACGCTGTCCGTTTCCAGAGTAGTATACTCAAATTCCACCTCCCTGCCGCTGCGGGTGTAAAAACGCAGGCTGGTGTCCAGAGTGACGGGGCTGGTCAGCTCGCCGTTGTAGGTCACCTCGGCGGTGCAGGTCTCCACCTGGCTCAGCTCAGTGCTGGGTCCGGAGAGCGTCACCGTCTCCTTCGAGATGTCGGTGCCGTAGAGGATATAGCCGTCTGCTATCTTCAGGTAATTCGTCGTCACCTGAATGGGCAGGGTCTTTTCTTCCACCACATCGAACACCACGTCCACGGTGTTGTCGCCGTCGATGGAGACGGACACACCGGTGAGCAGGGTGCTCTGGCTCCGCACCTGAAGGCGCAGGCTCTTTTCGCCGCTGTCGCGGACGCTGGACCAGTCAGGGTAGACGACAAAGTCGTTGGCCGACAGGCTGCCGATGGTGTAGCCGTCGCCGGAAAGCTTCAGGTTGACCGTTTTTTCCTCTGCATTGACGATGCTCAGGCCCCGGGAAGTGTAGGCAGCCGAATCATAGGTAAAGTCCACCGGAACATTATAGATGGTGGTGGTGGTGCCGGGCTGCACGACGATGGTGACAGCCATCCACGCGATGACTGCACCCAGCAAAGAAAGCAGGAGCCGGATGCGGCGATCGTTCAGCAGATTGCGCTTGGGGGGTACGGCAGGCTTGCCGTTGTTCTGCTCAGTGCTCATTGCTGCTCATCCTCCTCCTTGTTGTTCACCCAGTTCAGCAGGCGCTTGCCCCGGGCCTTCCAGCCCTCGGCAGCGCTCTTCTCGCTGGCGGTCTCCTTGGGTATCATCTCATCCACCAGCCGGGTGTAAAGGGTCTGACGGTCAAAGTGGCGCATGAGTACACCGTTTTTCGCCATCGAGATGATGCCCGTCTCCTCGCTGACCACGATGGCGATGGCGTCGGAGTTCTCGGCGATGCCGAGGCAGGCGCGGTGGCGGGTACCCATGTCCTTGCCTAGGTCCAGGTTGTTGGAAAGGGGCAGCACACAGCCTGCGGCCTTGATGCGGCCATCCTCGATGATGGCTGCGCCGTCGTGGAGGGGGGTACCCTCGTAGAAGATGGTACCCAGCACCTCGAGGTTGACTGCGCTGTTCACGGGCGTGCCGGTGCGGACGATCTCAGAAAGGTTGGTGTTCCGTTCCAGCACGATGAGCGCGCCGGTCTTGGTCTCCGAAAAGCGCTCTGCCGCGTCGCAGATGGCGATGATGGCGCTGCGCCACGCGCCCTTGAGGCTGGTGTCGTTGTAGCGGTTTTTATTGAAGAAGCGATAGGCCCACTGGTCGGTCTGGCCCATCCGCTCCAGCGCACGCCGTATCTCGGGCTGGAACAGCACCACCAGCGTCAGCAGACCGACTTGCAGCAGCGAGTTGAGCAGCCAGGTGACGGTGCGCATATTCAGGATGTTCGCCACCAGATAGACCGCCATGACGATGAGCGCGCCCTTGGCCAGCTGGCCGGCGCGGGTGCGGTTGACGAAGCCCAGCAGCTGGTAGATGAGGAACGCGATGATGAGGATGTCCAGCAGGTCTACCAGCTTGAAGGTCTGGAAGTTTGCTACGATAGAGTTCAGAGTCATGGGTCACATTCTCCCGTTCACACTGCTTCGATGAGGGCGACGGCGTGGGCCGCGATGCCCAGCCCCTCGCCGGTAAAGCCCAGATGCTCCTCGGTGGTGGCTTTGACGCTCACGGCGTCCACCGGCATCCCGAAAGCCTCGGCCAGCTTTGCCCGCATGGCCGGGATGTGGGGGGCCAGCTTCGGGCGCTGGCAGAGGATGGTGGCGTCGATGTTCTCGATGCGCCAGCCGTGCTCGGTCATGATTTCTGCCACACGGCGGGCCAGCATGAGGCTGTCGGCACCGGCGTACTCTTCCGCCGTATCGGGGAAGTGCTGGCCGATGTCGCCCAGCGCCGCTGCGCCCAGCACGGCGTCCATGACCGCGTGGGCCAGCACGTCGGCGTCCGAGTGGCCCAGCAGGCCCTTCTCATACGGCACTTCCACGCCGCCCAGGATGAGCTTGCGGCCCTCCACCAGACGGTGGACGTCGTAACCATGACCAATGCGCATTTTCTTTCCTCCGTTCTCGGTCCGGGGCAGGTCCTCCCGGGTGGTTATCTTGATGTTTGCGTAGTCGCCCTGTACCAGCTCCACCGGACGGCCCGTCAGCTCGAACAGGCTGCAGTCGTCGGTGACGAGGCGGGCGCTGGCCTCGTCCAGTTCATCCAGCGCCGCCAGATAGGCTGCGCGGTCGAAACACTGGGGCGTCTGCACCGCATAAAGGGTGCTGCGGTCAGGGGTGTTCTCCACCATGCAGCCTTCCGGCACAGTCTTGCCGTTTCCGCCCTTCGCCTGCTTGATGGTGTCCTTCACCGGCACTGCCGGGGCGGCGGCACCGCAGCGGGCAGCGGCCGCTATCGTGTCGGCGATAACGCTCTGGCTCACGAAGGGCCGGGCCGCGTCGTGGACGGCCACCAGTCTGCCGTGGGCAGCGGCCACGCCGCTGCGGGCGCTCTCGGCGCGAGTCGAGCCGCCCTTCACCAGCCGCACCGGCTTTTTGCAGCGGGCAGCGGCCCGCTGGGCATTCTCACTGGACGCGCCGGTCACGATCACCAGCTCGTCCACCTCCGGACACTCGTCAAAGGCCCGGACGCTCCGCTCCAAGACGGTCTCACCACCCAGATCGAAGCTCAGTTTATCAAATCCCATCCGGGTGGAAGAACCAGCCGCCACCAGGACTGCCGTTACACGATGTTCCAATTTCTTACACCTGCCCCATTTTATTCCTGCCCTGCGCCGCACTGCACAGAGCATATTATTATTCATTGAATATTATAGCGTATCCACCCACAAACTGCAACTGCCCGCACCCATCAAAAATGCCCCCGTGCAGCACTTTTGGCGCTGTACGGGGGCATAAATTTTCTATGAAATTTCTGCGTTATGCGAGGATGGGCTCGATGGCAGCTGCCAGAGCATCCTTCTGAGCCTGAGCCTCGGCCAGATCCTTGCCCAGAGTGGTGAAGTAGGTCTTGATCTTCGGCTCAGTGCCGGAGGGACGGACGACCACGGTAGCGCCGTTGTCCAGAGTGTAGATGAGGACGTTTGCGGCGGGCAGGCCGGTCTCTTCGGGCTTCTTGTAGTCGGTGACCTTGACCACCTTGTGGCCGGCCAGCTCGGTAAGGGGCTCGTCACGCAGCTTCTGCATGATGGAAGCCATCTTCTCCATGCCGGTCAGGCCGGGGAACTCGAAGCTGTCCACCTTGTTCAGGTAGCGGCCATATTCCTTATAGATCTCTTCCAGACGCTCCTTGATGGAGGAACCGATGCTGCGGTAGTAAGCGGCCATCTCGCAGATGAGCATGGAGCCGATGACGGCATCCTTGTCACGGACATAAGGACCGGCCAGATAGCCGTAGCTCTCCTCGAAGCCGAAGATGAAGCGGTCCACCTCACCGGCAGCTTCCAGATTTGCGATCTGGTCGCCGATCCACTTGAAGCCGGTCAGCACGCTGCGCATCTCCACGCCGTAGTGGGCGGCAATGGCATCGGCCAGCGGGGTGGACACGATGGACTTGACGGCCACGGGGTTCTTGGGCATGGTGCCCTTCTCGATGCGGCCTGCGCAGATGTAATCCAGCAGCAGAGCGCCCATCTCGTTGCCGGAGACCAGCTCATAGCTGCCGTCCGGACACTTCATGGCGATACCCACGCGGTCGGCGTCGGGGTCGGTGGCCAGCATCAGGTCGGCGCCGGTCTTGGTGGCGAGGTCGAGGCCCAGCTTCAGAGCCTCGAAGATCTCGGGGTTGGGGTAGGAGCAGGTGGTGAAGTAGCCGTTGGGGTACTCCTGCTCCGGCACGATGGTGATGTCGGTGATGCCTATGTCGTTCAGAACGTGGGTGACCGGCACCAGACCGGAACCGTTCAACGGGCTGTAGACCAGCTTCAGGCCGGCGGTCTTGCACAGGCCCGGGCGCACCTGACGTGCCTCAATGGCGGCGTAGAGGGCGTTCTTGCAGTCGTCGCTCACAAAGCGGATGAGGCCCTGCTCGACGCCTTCGGCAAAGGAGATGTACTTTGCGCCGGTCAGGACATCGGTCTTCTGGATCTCGTCATAGACGATGGCGGCGGCGTCATCGGTCATCTGGCAGCCGTCGGGGCCGTAGGCCTTGTAGCCGTTGTACTTGGCGGGGTTATGAGAAGCGGTGACCATGATGCCCGCATTGCACTCATAGTAACGGGTGGCAAAGCTCAGGGCCGGAACAGGCATCAGAGCATCATAAATGCGCACCTTGATGCCGTTTGCGGCCAGAACGCCGGCGGCAGTCTTGGCAAAGACGTCGCTCTTCAGGCGGCTATCATAGCTGATGGCCACGGTCTGGTTGCCGCCCTGGGTCTTGACCCAGTTTGCCAGGCCCTGGGTTGCCTGACGCACGACGTAGATGTTCATGCGGTTGGTGCCAGCGCCCAGCACGCCGCGCAGGCCGGCGGTACCGAACTTCAGTGCAACGGCAAAGCGGTCCTTGATCTCGTCGTCGTTTCCCTCGACCTTGGCCAGCTCCGGCTTCAGATCTGCGTCCTCCAGATCCGCTGCCAGCCAGCGCTTATACTCATCCTGATACATATTGCACACCTTACCTTTGTAATTTTTGACCATAATGGACAAATTCATCCAAGTCTACTTATAATATAAGCTTTTATACGCTTTGTGTCAATTCAGGATTATGTACCAAGTTTTCCCCCTCAAAACCAGCAAATGCCACAAATCGTGCAGGCTTTCCGCTCTCCTGCTGCCCATTTGCAGCCGTGCAGGGCCAGTAAACCTGCCCTGCGTCGTCCAGTACATCCAGCCAGTGGCCCAGCCCTACTCCATTTTCGCACAGATACCGCATCAGGGACATCAGCCGCCCGAAGTCGCCCACCGGGCAGATGACCTGCTCCGTGACACACTCTTCTCCCTGCTGCCGCCGCACTGCCAATACAACTCCCTCTTCCTCTACGCTTGCGCTGTAGTACAGCGTGTGTGCAATTTGAAAGCCTTCGATACTGGAATAGGGCCTGGTGTAACAGCAGTACTCTTTCGCAACCATAAGATTCTTCCTCCAATCGCAGATAGCCCGCGTTTCGTTGACATCTCACATGCCCTTTAATATAATAGATTCAAACAGAAAATTGTGTCGAACTTGGGCATCTGCGCCCTATCTTTACCATTTCTTAGTCAGTTCTTGGCCAACTATTTCATTTCTTTTGTCTGTTATCTTAGAATAAATTTCGAATCATCGCAAAAATTTGTTATTCCCTTTTATGGATGGTTTCTGCCGCCCCATCGGGCAGAAAGGAGCGCCCATGTACGCAGTCCTCAAGAGCTTCGGCCTCAAGGGCCTCAACGGCTTCCCCGTGGAAGTCGAGGCCGACATCTCGGGCGGGATGCCCGCCCTCTCCATCGTCGGCCTGCCGGACTCCGCCGTCCGGGAGAGCGGCGACCGCGTCCATGCAGCCCTGAAAAATCTGGGCTTCAAGTGGCCTGACCGCCGCATCACCATCAACCTCGCTCCCGCCGACGTCCGCAAGACCGGCCCGGTGTATGACCTGCCCCTGCTGCTGGCGGTGCTGGCCGCTTCCGGGCAGCTGGAGCCGCCGCCGAAGGACACGGCCTTTCTGGGGGAGCTGGCGCTGGACGGCAGTCTCCGCCCGGTGTCCGGCGTCCTGCCCATGGCGCTGGAGGCTGCCGCCGGCGGTGTGCGGGCGCTCTATGTCCCCGCCGAGAACGCTGCCGAAGCCGCTGAGGCCTGCGGAAGCGAAATGCAGGTCTACCCTGCAGCAACAGCCCGTCAGGTCGTGGACGCACTGCGGGGCATCCAGCCCATTTCTCCCACGGCTCCGGTTCCCTTCGACCCTGCCGATGCGTGGAGCCACGTTCCCGATTTCGCTGACGTCTGCGGCCAGCCGCTGGCCCGCCGGGCGATGGTCATCGCAGCTGCGGGTGGACACAACGTCCTGCTCGTCGGTGCGCCCGGCACCGGCAAATCCATGCTGGCCCGCCGCCTGCCCGGCATCCTGCCGCCCCTGACCCGGGAAGAAGCCGTGGAGACGACGAAAATTTATTCCATCGCCGGGCAGATGCCCGCAGGCCGGGGCCTCGTGACGGCACGGCCTTTCCGCAGCCCCCACCACTCGGCCAGTTCGGCTGCGCTGGCGGGCGGCGGGGCGCAGTTCCGCCCCGGCGAGTGCAGTCTGGCCAACTGCGGCGTCCTCTTCCTCGACGAACTGCCCGAGTTCTCCCGCGAGAGCCTCGAAGTGCTGCGCCAGCCCCTCGAGGACGGCTGCATCACGGTCAGCCGAGCCGCCGGAAGCGCCACTTATCCCAGCCGCTTCCAGCTCGTCGCCGCCATGAACCCCTGCAAATGCGGCTACTACGGCCACCCTACCCGGGCCTGCACCTGTTCGCCCAGCGCGGTGCGGCAGTATCGCAGCCGGGTGTCCGGCCCGCTGCTGGACCGCATCGACCTCTGCGTCGAGATGGACCCGGTGGCCTTCGATGAACTGCATGGCGCTGCCCCTTCCGAGAGCAGCGCCGAGCTGCGGAAACAGGTCCTTGCTGCCCGGGCCATCCAGGCCCAGCGGTACGCTGCTCCCGGCTACGAGGATGTGCGCTGCAACGCCCAGCTCACCGCCGGGCAGGTGCGGCGTATCTGCCGGATGACCCCCGCTGCTGAACAGCTCCTGCGGGCCTCCTACGAGACGCTGGGCCTTTCGGCCCGCGCCCACGACCGCATCCTCCGGGTGGCCCGCACCATTGCCGACCTCTCCGGCAAGCGCCTCCTCGACGAGGATTCGCTGCTCGAGGCTCTGCAATACCGTGCGCAGGAAAAGGTCGATCTGACGTTCTGATACAGACAAAAATCCCCCGGCTGGACCGGGGGATTTTTTCGTTATAAAACTTTTAGAATCTTCTCCACGCATCGGGCAGGAAGAGCACCAGCATCGGGAAAATTTCCAGACGACCGGCCAGCATATCGAAGATGAGCACCAGCTTTGCGAAGTTGGAGTAGGCCCCGAAGTTCATCATGGGACCCACCTGATTGAGGCCGGGGCCGATGTTGTTCAGGGTGGCGGCGATGGAGGTGAAGTTCGTCACCATGTCAAAGCCGTCCAGACTGACAAGCATGAAACTCGCCGCAAAGATGAAGATGTAGGCCGCCAGAAAGACGTTGGTGGTGCGGATGGTCTCATGATTGACCAGCTTGCCGTCCATCCGGACGGGGGCCACCACCTGCGGGTGGAGGGCCTGCTTCAGCTCCTTGCCCAGCGTCTTGCCCAGCAGGAGGAATCGGCTGACTTTGATGCCGCCGCCAGTGCTGCCCGCGCAGGCGCCCACGAACATCAGCAGCACCAGCACCTCTTTTGCCAGCGTGGGCCAGAGGTCGAAATCACAGCTGGAAAAGCCGGTGGTGGTAATGATGGAGCCGACCTGGAAGGCCGCATGGCGCAGCGCCTCGCCGAAGGTGCCGTAGAGGCTGCGGATGTTCACCGTGATGACGGCCACCGCCGCCAGAATGATGGCGAAATAGGCGCGAACTTCCTCGCTAGACGCTGCGCGGCGGAACCGGCGCAGCAGCAGCAGGAAATACACGTTGAAGTTGACGCCGAAGAGGATCATAAAGACGGTCACGACCCACTGGATGTAGGGCGAGAAGCTGGCAAAGCTGTCGTTCTTGAAGCCGAAGCCGCCAGTACCCGCCGTGCCAAAGGCCGTGAGCAGAGAGTTGAACACATTCATTCCGCCCGCCAGCAGGAAGCAGAACTCCACCACCGTGAGCGCGAAATAGATGCCGTACAGGATCTTGGCCGTAGACTGCACCTTCGGCACCAGCTTGTCCACCTGCGGGCCGGGGCTTTCCGCCTTCATCAGGTTGACGTGGGAGCCGCCGGTCAGGGGCAGCAGGGACAGCAGAAACACCAAAACGCCCATGCCGCCGACCCAGTGGGTGAAGCTGCGCCAGAACAGAATGCCCTTGGGCAGGTCCGCCACAGCGGGCAGGATGGACGCGCCGGTGGTGGTAAAGCCGGAAACGGTCTCAAACAGCGCATCCACCGGGTTCGGGATGCAGCCGGTCAGCACAAAGGGCACGGCACCCACCACACTGATGAGCAGCCAGCACAGCGCCGTGGTCACAAAGCCTTCCCGCATGTAGAAGATCTGGCTCTTGGCCTTGACGCGGTGGAACAGCGCCCCCGCCAGCGCGCTGAGGGCCGCCGTGAACAGGAACACGCCCATCACGAACCACTCGCCGTAGCACAGGCTGGCGACGGCGGGCAGCAGCAGCAGAGCGCCCTCCGTCAGCAGAATGTAGCTCAGCAGCCGTAAAACGATCGCATAATTCATGCTGTGCCTCCGTCACTCTTCCACGATGTCCCGCAGATCGTGCAGACCATGCTCCAGCGTGACGACGATGACGCTGTCGCCCACTTGGATCTGGTCGCCGCCGCGGGGGATCTTGATCTCATTGCCGCGGGTGATGCAGCACAGCAGGGTGTTCTTTTTCAGGTGCAGACGGCTCAGCGGCACGCCGGTGGCCCGGCTCTCCTCGTGGACCGTGAATTCCAGCGCTTCCACACGGTCGTCCAGAATGCGGTACAGGGTCTTGATGTTGCTGCCCGCTTCATTCTGCAAGGCACGGACATACTGCACGATGTAATCGCAGGTCATGTACTTGGGGTAGACGATGCTGCCCAGATCCAGCCCGGCCAGAATATCGTCGAACTCCAGCCGGTTGACCTTGGTGACCAGCTTGCCGTGGGAGTGCTTTTTGGCAAACAGGGTCAGCAGGACGTTCTCTTCGTCGATGTTGGTCAGAGCCACGAAGGCTTCGGTGGACTCCAACCCCTCAGAGAGCAGAAACTCGCGGTTCGAGCCATCCTCGCACAGGATCTGCGCTTCCGGCAGGGACTCGGCCAGCACATTGCAGCGCTCCGGGTCCCGCTCCACGATGCGGACGCGGACATGGTTTTCCAGCAGCTCCTGACTGAGGTAGAAGCCGATGGCACCGCCGCCCACGATCAGCGCATTGCGCACCGGGCGGACCGCCAGATGGATGCGCTGGAAGAACTCGTGGGCCTTTTCCTGCGTGGCAAGGAAGGTGACCTGATCGCCGCTGCGCAGCACGAAGTTGCCGTTGGGGATGATGACGTCCCCCGCCCGCTCGACGGCGCAGACGAGGATATCGCTCTTGAGCCGGGTGGGGATCTCGTGGATAGCCGTGCCGTCCAGCTCCTGCTGGTCGGTCAGGGTGAACTTAATCAGCCGGACGCGGCCCCCCGCAAAGGTATCGATCTTGCTTGCGCCGGGGAACCGCAGCAGGTGGGAAATTTCCCGCGCCGCCGCCATCTCCGGGTTGATGATGGCCGAGATGCCGATCTGCTTTTTGATGAAGTCCAGCTCATGACTGTAGGACGGGTTGCGCACGCGGGCGATGGCGTGGCAGTGGCCCGCCTTCTTCGCGAACATGCAGCACAGCAGGTTCAGCTCGTCGGAGCCGGTGACCGCGATGAACACGTCGGCTTCTTCGATTCCAGCTTCGGACAGGGTGGTGATGGACGAACCGTTGCCTACGATGCCCATCACGTCATACGACTCGCTCAGGTGCTCCACGCGGGCCTTGTTCGTGTCGATGACCGTCACGCTGTGGTCTTCCTCGCTGAGCTGCCGCGCCAGCGCTGTGCCGACCTTGCCACCGCCCACCAGAATGATCCTCATAGAAAAAAATCCTTTCTTTTTCTTCCCCTGTGGGAAGTGTATTGCCAAGCGAAAATACAGTTTTAGTATAGCACAGTTCGACGGATAGTTCCACTGTTTATGCGGTTTTCTGAGGTTTTCCAACCGTTCTTGCATTTTGTGTGGAAATGTGGTATAGTCGATTCAACGATTTACTGGAAGGAGGGTGCACCTGAATGGTCGGAACTGCTGCGCGGTTTACTCGAAATCCCGCGTCGTAGATTAAGCGTTTCCGGCTCGAAGTGCGCCCATTTTTAGGGGATATCCCTCTCCGTCTGCTGTGTAGCCAGCTCCCCCGAAGGGGAAGTCATTGGCATACCGGGTAGGTCCTGCGGAACACACAGGTCTTTTTTGCGTGAACGTGCGGGCCTTGTCCTCATTGGCAGATATTTCTTCCAGCAAAGCGTGGAGCATGAATTTTGTGCTGCACAGCTTTGCTGTGCGTTTTTTCTTTTCCAAACGCAGTTTTGATATAACCTCTCCGTCAATGCTTCGCATTGCCACCTCTCCTTGTAGGAGAGGCCTTGGCAGTCCACACCGCGTGTCCGGTTTCGCCAGAGACTCTCCTACCATGAGAGCCGTCGAGCGTGAGCGAGACTGAGAGGTTGTACGAAGGATCATCAAAAAGGCGCACTTTCTATTTTGAAATCGATTTGTTCAATAGAAAGGGTGTTCCCATGAACCATCCGCTCAACCTGAAAAGACAGCTCCGTTGTATTTATCTTTCCGATTTTTTCTCCGGCCTGCGCATCACGGATGCGGTCTGGGTGGCCCTGCTGGCCGCGCGGGGCTTCTCACTGCTGGAGATTGGTCTTGCCAAAAGCATCTATTATACGGTCAGTTTGCTGGCCGAGATTCCCAGCGGGATGGCCGCTGACCTGTTCAGCCGTAAGCGCGCCCTCGTCTTGGGCGGTGTCCTGGTCGTGGCCTACAACTTATTGATAGCCTTTGCCCCGAACCTGTTTGTCATCTGCCTTGCTATGGCGTTGAACGCACTGTCCAACGCCCTGTTCTCCGGCACCAGTTCTGCACTGACCTACGACAGCTTGAAGCAAGCGGGCCGCGAACAAGATTACATTCAAGTATCGGCCAATGAGTACCAGATCACAAATGTTACCAATGCCCTCGGTTCACTGACCAGTCTTCTGCACAAATTTCTGGGCTTTTCCGGATTTTATCTTCTGAGCGCCGCTTTTGAGAGCATTTCTGCCCTTGCCATCACACGTTTAGAGGAACCCATCGTCACCGAAACGCAGGCCAGCCGGAAGCAGCATCCTCTGCGGGAGCTGCCCGCCCAATTTGCTCAGCTGATCCAGGACAGTCTGCGGGTCCTCCGCTCCTGCCCGTCAGTCGGGAGACTCATTCTGTCCAGCGCCGTCATCAGCGGCTCCAACTATCTGAGCATCATGTTCTTTCAACAGCGTCTGGTAGAACTGGGATATCCCACTTCGCTGCTGTTTCTTCCGTTACTGTTCAGCAATCTGGCTGCTATGCTGGGTACGGAATGGGGTCGTCGAATCCACCTGCACAGTTTCCGGCGGTTTTATACCCTCTGTGCCCTGCTCTGCGGCATCGGATGCCTCTGCGTGGGTGCCGCGCCTGCACTGGTGGGCATTTTGGGTTGTATGCTGGCCGAAGGCGTATTGGGTGCCTGGCTCCTGCACGAGAACCGACTGTTGAACGATGCCATCCCCAGTGACCAGCGGGCCACTCTCATCAGCATGGACAACATAGCCTACAGTCTGCTGATGATTCCCGCCAGCCCGCTCGTGGGTGCAATCGGGGACATTTTCGGGCAGGCCGGGGCCGGACTCGTTCTTCTGGGGCTTGCCGTTGCCCTCAGTGGGCTGATCGTACAAAAGCAGAACTGACACAAAAGGCAGAGCCGAAAAATCCCGGCCCTGCCTTTTGTTTGATCTCTTAATACCGTTCCACACCGTCTTTTGTGACGAGGGCGTAGACCAGCGGGGCTTCGTCGGGCTTTTCGGGGCCGTAGACGAGGCCGCTGCGGTACTCTTCGGCGGCGGCGGCGAACTTCTCCGCTGCGCCGTAGAAGGTGGCGAGGCTTTCGCCCTTGTGGACGTAGTCGCCGCGCTTTTTGTGCAGGGTGATGCCGGCGGCAAAGTCCAGCGGGTCGCCCTTCTTCTGGCGGCCGGCACCCAGCAGGACGCTGGCGGAGCCGATCTTCTCGGCGTCATTGGCGACGATGTAGCCGTCCTGCTCGGCCAGCAGCTCATAGCTGGCAGCGGGCTTTTTGAAGAGGCTGTAGTCGTCCAGCACGCGGGTATCGCCGCCCTGCGCCGCGAACATCTCCTTACACTTGGCGAAGGCGGAACCGTCTGCGATGACAGCCTCGGCCATGGCGCGGCACGCGGCGGGGGTGCCCTTATCGGCCAGCACCAGCATATTCGTCGCCAGTTGGAGGCAGACCTCGGTCAGGTCGGCGGGGCCTTTGCCCTTGAGCACCTCCATGCTCTCCATCACCTCAAGGCTGTTGCCGATGTTGCGGCCCAGCGGGGTGTCCATATCGGTGATCATGGCGGCCACCCGGCGGCCGTGGTGGGTGCCGATGGAGACCATGAGCTTGGCCAGCTCAATGCTCTGATCCACGGTCTTCATGAAGGCACCGGTGCCGGTGGTGACATCCAGCAGGATGGCGTCCGAGCCGGAGGCCAGCTTCTTGGACATGATGGACGACGCGATGAGCGGGATGCAGCTGACGGTGGCCGTCACGTCCCGCAGGGCGTACATCTTTTTATCCGCCACGGCGATGCCCTCGCTCTGGCCGATGACCGACAGGCCGATCTTGTTCACCT
>OLND01002288.1_pt1 | contig 17604 bp, 15 predicted proteins | sample 1672031 | NCBI WGS metagenome assembly OLND01 (sample SAMEA3136638, study PRJEB25190) | human gut metagenome | biome: human gut; feature: human-associated habitat; material: faeces | place: Austria | collected 2013
CTAATGCACCTTCAGCAATACCAAGAGCCTGAGCAGCGATACCAATACGTCCACCGTCTAATGTATGCATTGCGATTGGGAAACCTTTTCCTTCAGGTCCTAATAAAGCATCTTTTGGAATTCTGCAATCCTCAAAGATTAACTCATATGTGGATGAACCACGGATACCCATCTTCTTCTCTTTTGTTCCGAAGGAGAATCCCGGAGCACCTTTTTCTACGATAAATGCGGAGAAGTTCTTTTTCTTTCTTCCTCTCTTATCCTCTGTTACGCTTGTGATAGCAATGATGATATATACGTCTGCAACTTCACCGTTTGTGATGAAACATTTAGATCCGTTTAATACCCACTCGTCACCATCTAAAACTGCTTTTGTCTGGCATCCCTGAGCATCTGTACCAGCACCCGGCTCTGTTAAACCGAAAGCACCAAGTTTTTCACCTTTTGCAAGTGGTGTTACATATTTTTTCTTCTGCTCTTCTGTACCATATGTCATGATCGGGTCGATGCAAAGAGATGTATGTGCAGATACGATAACGCCTGTTGTTGCACAAACTTTTGATAACTCTTCTACACACATGGTATATGTAAGAGGATCACATCCCTGTCCGCCGTACTCCTTTGGTACAGGAATTCCCATAAAGCCTGCTTTTGCCATTTTCTCAACAGTTCCTGCTGGGAAATGTTCTGTCTCGTCAACCTCCTGAGCGAGAGGTTTTACTTCTGTCTCAGCGAATTCTTTGAAAAGAGTTCTCGCCATTTCATGTTTTTTATCTAAACAAAAATCCATGATTTATATTCCTCCATTTACTTTATTTATTTTAAAACGAGCAAATTCCCCAAAATGCTTGTTTCATCTTGAGGTATTTCGCATACGGAACAGCGGGGAATGTTCCCCGTTATTCCGTATGCTCATCTTATTATTTTGAATAGTCGTAGAATCCGATGCCTGTCTTACGTCCTAATTTGCCTGCGCGTACCATTTTCTTAAGTAATGGATGTGGGCGGTATTTAGGATCACCTGTCTCATCATATAATACGTTCATGATAGCAAGGCAGATATCTAATCCGATTAAGTCACCTAACTCTAATGGTCCCATTGGATGGTTTGCACCTAATTTCATAGCTGTGTCGATTCCTTCTACAGAAGCAACGCCGTCAGCAAGGATGCCAACACCTTCGTTTACATATGGGATTAAGATTCTGTTTACAACGAAACCAGCAGCTTCGTTTACTTCTACAGGAGTCTTACCGATCTCTTTAGAAATAGCAACGATCTTGTCTTTTAACTCGTCCGGTGTATTCTCGCCTTTGATAACCTCGATCAGTTTCATAACAGGAGCCGGGTTGAAGAAATGCATACCGATTACCGGTCTGTCAATTCCTGCACCGATTTCTGTGATAGAAAGGGAAGATGTATTTGTAGCGAAGATACAATCTTTCTTTACGATATCCTGTAACTCTTTGAATGTCTGTTTTTTAACATCCATTACCTCAAGAGCTGCCTCAACGATTAAGTCACAATCTGTACAAATTTCTTTTGTACCTGTAACGATTTTGTTTAAGATAGCATCTGCAGCTGCCTGCTCCATTTTGCCTTTTGCAACTCTCTTCTCAAATCCTTTTGCAATTTTAGCTTTTCCGTTTGCTGCAAATTCGTCATTAATATCACATAAGCATACTTCATATCCTTCTGTCTGTGCAAATGCCTGTGCAATACCGGAACCCATGGTTCCTGCTCCAATAATACCAACTTTCATGTCAGTTCCTCCTTATGGAATTTTATTAACTTTATTAACTTTTGATGCCGGTGTCATCAGACACCGGCTATTGATACCTGTTGTTGATTAGTCTCTCTCAACGATAGTAGAGCATCCCATTCCACCACCGATGCAAAGTGTTGCAAGACCTTTCTTAGCGTCTCTTCTCTGCATCTCGTGTAACAGTGTAACAAGGATACGGCATCCTGAAGCTCCTACCGGATGTCCAAGTGCGATCGCACCACCGTTTACGTTAACTTTGCTCATATCGAAGTTTAAGTCATGTGCTACTGCTAAGGACTGTGCTGCGAATGCTTCGTTAGCTTCTACTAAGTCCATATCATCAATTGTTAAGCCTGTCTTAGCAAATACTTTCTTTGTAGAAGCAACCGGTCCAACACCCATGATAGATGGGTCAACTCCGCCAAGTGCTCCTGCTACGAAAGTAGCCATTGGCTTAACACCTAATTCTTTTGCTGCTTTCTCGCTCATAACAACAACTGCTGCTGCTCCATCATTGATTCCGGAAGCGTTAGCTGCTGTAACAATTCCGTCTGGCTTGAATGCCGGGCGTAATTTGGAGATGCTCTCTTTTGTTGTTCCAGGACGTGGTCCTTCATCTGTATCTACGATAACAGTTTCTTTTTTCTTCTTAACTTCTACAGGAACGATCTCATCTTTGAATTTTCCAGCTTTCTGAGCTGCTTCGCATTTCTGCTGTGAAGTTGCTGCGAACTCGTCTAACTGCTCACGAGTTAAACCCCACTGCTCTGCTACGTTCTCTGCTGTGATTCCCATGTGGTAGTTGTTGAATGCATCCCATAATGCATCGTTTACCATGGTATCTACTAAAGTAGCGTTGTTCATTCTGTGTCCGTAACGTCCGCTCATATCTGCGTATGGTGCCATAGACATATTTTCCATACCACCTGCTACTACGATGTCAGCATCTCCTGCTTTAATCATCTGTGCAGCCATGTTTACGCAGTTCAGACCAGAACCACATACAACGTTTACTGTAACTGCCGGTGTCTCGATTGGTAATCCTGCTTTGATGGAAGCCTGACGTGCTACGTTCTGGCCTAATCCTGCCTGGATTACACATCCCATATATACGTGATCAACTTTTTCTGCTGGTACACCAGCTCTGTTTAATGCTTCTTTAATAACGATAGATCCTAAAACTGGAGCCGGAGTTGTGCTTAAAGCTCCTCCCATAGTTCCGATTGCTGTACGACATGCGCCTGCTAAAACTACTTTTTCTGCCATTTCTTCTTCTCCTTTTTATGATTTCTTTGTGTGGATGAGATGTTAATTTTTTAACAATCTCATACTTAAAAAAAATAAATTGAAAAACTGCTGAGTTTTTAATTTATTTCTTACTACTCTAAGCTCAAATCAAAAGAATTTATGTACTTCAACCTAAGCTTTACTTCGTTAATAATGATAGCATAATCTGTTAAAAAATGCAACAAAAACCTTATTGTTAAAAATTTATCAAAATCCTTTCCGAGATTGAAAAAAAGCGGGGATTTTTTGTATAGTTTGTACAAAATCCCGCTTTTACTTCAAGTTAATAGAACACATGATTGCCAATGACTGTTCCCTGGATCGTTCCGTTATTTCTCCGGAAATAGAGACATTTGACCGTGATTCTGCCACCGATGACCTCCTGTGCCGCCTGTGTACTGGAAGCATCTGCTCCCCTTGCCAATACGGTTGCAAATCGACCGCTTGCTACCGGCGAAAACTGACCGCTCTGGTATATGACCCCGACTACGCTGTTTGGAAAATGCGAGCTTGCCACGCGATTCAGCACTACGCTGCCGACTGCTAACTTTCCTTCGTATGGCTCTCCGCCTGCTTCACACTCGATCAGTGCCGCTAACAGTTCTAAATCTCCCGCCTGTGTCTGCACCTTGGAGCCATCTGCCCCTTCGGCTTCCTGTGCCTTGATCTCACTCATCCTTGCTGCGTCTTCTTTTGCCTTTTGTGCCTCTAACTGTGCCTCATATGCTTTCTGCTTTTCTATTTCGGCTTCATATTCTGCGGAGAGGTTCTGCGTCTCACCGATCTCCTGTTCCGATCTGCTGATGTTTTCCTTTGTGGATGCGATCAGCGTATTCATCTGTTCCTTTTTTTCTTTTGTCTTCTGTTCTAATGCCTGCAGACTCTTCTCTTCTTCCTCTAATTTGGCTTTGTCAGAAGCTATCTTTGCACACATCTGCTCGTATTCTTCTAATTTTTCCCTGTCATAGCTGCTGATCGCTTTGACGTATTCTGCCCGATTGATAAAATCCGACATGGATTCCGCATTCAATAAGGACATCCAAAGCGATTCACTGCCGTTTTCATACAGGAACTGTATACGGCTTTTCATGCTCTGATACTGCTTTTTCGCACGTTTTTTTGCTTTCTTTAACTGCTTTTTTGTTTCACGGATACTGTTCTGCTTTTCTGTAATCTTATTTTCGAGACCGGTTAAAGAAGTGCTGATCTCAGCCAGCTCTGCATCCAGATTTTCTAATTCCTGCCCCATGCTGTCTTTGCTGTTTTGCAGGTCTTTTACTTTCTGGTCTGCCTGTTTCTTCTTTTCCTGCAATTCATTCAGTTTTCCTTTGGTGTCTTCAATTTTCTGTTCTGTTGCATGGACCGCTATGGAGGAGGAACCTGTTAAGGTTACCGTGACCGCTAAAGTAAATGCACAGAGCAGTTTTCCGTATTTTTTCATGTCAGTTCCTTTTTATTTTACCGTTACTTTACAAGTTGCTTTTTTACCTGAAGCATAATGGAAGATACGTTTAATTTTACATATGGTTTCTTTTCCTGCAGGTGCCTCTACACTTCCCTGCTCCATCTTAAGGCTTCCGGTCAGAATTCCCATGCTGTCATCCATTGCATTTCCGGCTGTGACCTTCAGTGTTCCGGTACCGGAAATTTTCAAGGTATCATTCATACTTAAATAAATTCCGTAGCACTCTTTTGCATCGGTTACATTTCCTGTTGTGATCGTATTTGTACCGTTCAGGACAAGGTTCAGCGTCTGTCCTGCTCCTTCATACCGAATGCCATAGATATATTTACCGGCCTTCATCGGAGTCGTCAGATTTGCCCCATTGAGTGTCAGTGTATGCGCGGATGCCTGATAGGAAATAGTCTTATTTCCAAGAACATCCGATGCGTTTGCCTCTGTTACCCGTATATTTCCCACATACAGCATTTCGCCTGCTGCCTGTACTTTTGGCACTCCAAATCCTGTTGGTAATACGGTTACCGCCAGCATCATGCTCAAGGCAATGGCTATTCCTTTTTTGATAGTTTTTACGCTTCCCATACTGCTTCACCCTCTATTTTTCATTGTTAAATGTTTCATCCCTCTTTTTATTCATTATTTTGATTAGGGTGTCAAAGGTCGGCTCACAACTTAACGACTGGCAGATTACACAAAACCGGGACTGCTTTTGTGACTTTGGGAGAAAATAGGCTCGGCTTTGTGCAATTTTCCAATCAAAAAACTTGAAACCGCCTTTTGATATCCTAATTTTATTTTACAATAGTTTTTTATGCTTTCCAAGATGTCATTTGTCATTTATATCCGTTTATGCTAAAATAAATCAATATTCTATGTAAAACCAATGTATTGGGAGGGATATCATGCATTTTGTAAAAACAGAAGATTTATGTCCCGGTATGAGACTTGCAAAACCCATCTATAACCGCTTAGGGGTTCTTTTATACGAACGTAACACGGAGCTGACTCCTCAGGGTATCAACAGTATCCGCAAATTCTCTTTGATTGGAATCTATGTTCTAGACCCTGCCGAACCTCTGCCGCCTTTAAGTGAGGAGGAGCTGCATTTTGAACAGTTCCAGACTATGTATATGTTCCGGCTGCGGGATGAACTTGGCAAGTTAGTAACCGGAAAAGAACCGGATAAGCTCTCTGAACTTTGTAAAAGTATTATCCGTGAGTTTGGAAACCTTGACCACAAGATTATTTTTTCACAAAATCTCCGAAGTTCCGGTGATTTTGTCTATAAACACGGTTTGAATACCGGTATTCTCTGTGCCATCCTGACACACCATCTCGGTTTTTCCTATGAAGAACAGCTTGCATTAGTGGAAGCCGCTCTTTTGTATGATACCGGGTATCTCTATCTGGATTCTGACCAACTGACGGACTTTGAAGATGTCGAGAGTGCTGATTATAAAAAACTGTGTCTTGCCAGAGGAGATGCTTTTGCACTTTTAAAACCGCAGACCAATGAATATCATCTTCCAAAAATGACGCTACAAGTAATCGCGGAGATGATCCATCCGGCAAACCATATTGCCCATCCGGAGATGAAAGAGCATACCTGGCGGTTTGCCACCCAGGTTCTGCGTGTTGCCGGCTGCTTTGACCAGATGACCGCTATGCGCTATGGCTTTGAACCACAATCTGAGGTTGTGACCATGAAATATCTGTTTGAACATCCTGACTTTTTTAACTCTACCGTGGTTCAGGCTCTCGGTGAATGTATCAACATTCTTCCGCAGGGAGCATGTGTCGATCTGACCAGCGGGGATAAAGCATTGATCTTAGAGACGAATCCGGATGATTTTTTACAGCCTTTGATCTTACGTTTTTCGGATAACCGGATTTATGATCTGAGTGATCCCGATGTTTCGGAAAAATTCCAGATCAAGGATCTGATGAAAACAATGGATAACCGCATCCAGGTGGATGAGGAAACTTTAAAACAGTTCCAGACCGACACTTATGTCACGGAAATGATGAACCGTTTCCGAAAAGCCAAAGCAAAACTGACTAAAAAGCAAAAAAACCGCGAAGTCATCTGACTCCGCGGTTTTTCCTACTATCTACTTCCTGATTCTTAGTAATTTGATCACTTTATTTTCATTACTTGATTCCTATTATTCCTAATTTTTAGATATTCTTTACTGTCGCAATATCCACAAGTGTCATCTCATCACTTGCATTCTCTAAGCTGAGTGCTAATGCATTTGCCGTATCTAAGGATGTCAGGCAGTGTACACCGGTCTCTATTGCGTTTCTTCGGATCAGGAAACCGTCTCTGCTCTTATCACGTCCCTGTGTCGGGGTATCGATCACTAAATCGATCTTATGTCCCAAGATCAAGTCCATAACGTTTGGTGACTCCTGTGAGATCTTATTGACACGCAGGGCATTGACACCACGCTCCTGCAGATATTTTGCCGTACTTCTGGTTGCATAGATTTTGTAACCAAGTGCCTCAAATCGTCTTGCGACTGCGACACCTTCTTCTTTATCTGCGTCTTTTAAGGTCATGATCATCTGCTTATATTTCGGAAGAACGATTCCTGCACCTAAAAATGCTTTGTACAGTGCTTCGTTAAATGTCTTTGCAATACCCAGACATTCTCCGGTTGATTTCATTTCAGGTCCTAAGCTGATCTCTGCACCACGCAGTTTTTCAAAGGAAAACACCGGCATCTTAATTGCGATGTAATCTGCCTCCGGTGCTAAACCGGTCGGATATCCCATGCCTTTTAAGGTATTACCGATGATCACTTTTGTCGCAAGGTCTACGATCGGAATTCCTGTTACCTTACTGATATATGGTACGGTTCTGGATGAACGCGGGTTTACCTCGATCACATAGACCTGTCTGTCCATGACAATGAACTGGATATTGATCAGTCCGATGACATGAAGTGCTTTTGCTAAACGTTTTGTATATTCTACGATGGTTGCTTTGATATCCTCTCCGATCGTCGGCGCCGGATATACGGAAATACTGTCTCCGGAATGTACTCCGGTTCTCTCAATATGCTCCATGATTCCCGGGATCAGGATGTCTGTTCCATCGCATACCGCATCGACTTCGATTTCTTTTCCCTGTAAATATTTATCTACTAAGATCGGGTGATCCTGTGCATAGCGGTTGATGACTGCCATGAATTCTTCGATCTCTTCATCGTTCAATGCAATCTGCATGCCCTGTCCGCCAAGTACATAAGAAGGACGTACCAATACCGGATATCCGAGGCGGTTTGCTACCTCTTTTGCCTCTTCTGCCGTAAAGACGGTTCCACCGGCTGCTCTTGGAATCTCTGTTTCTTCTAATATTTTGTCAAATAATTCACGATCCTCTGCGGCATCTACGTCCTCTGCCTTGGTTCCAAGGATCGGAACTCCCATTTTCATAAGGCTCTCGGTTAATTTGATCGCAGTCTGACCGCCGAACTGTACCACTGCTCCGTCCGGTTTCTCTAAACGTACAATGTTCTCGACATCTTCCGGTGTCAACGGCTCAAAATAGAGCTTGTCTGCAATATCAAAGTCTGTGGATACGGTCTCCGGGTTATTGTTTACAATAATGGTCTCATAGCCTTCTTTTGCAAACGCCCAGGTACTGTGTACGGAACAATAGTCAAACTCGATACCCTGACCGATGCGGATCGGTCCGGAACCAAGTACCAGTACTTTTTTCTCCGGATGTGTCTCTTCTGCCTCGTTGATACTTCCAAAGCAGGAGTAATAATACGGTGTGCTGGCTTCAAATTCTGCCGCACAGGTATCTACCATTTTAAATGCTGCCACGATTCCGTTCTCATAACGCAGATCGCGGATTTCTTCTTCTGTCTTTCCGGTCAGTGCTGCAATGACGTTGTCCGGGAACTCTATCCGTTTTGCTTCTTTTAAGAGGTCTGTAGTCAGTTCTTCGCTTCTTAAACGCTCCTCCATTTCCACAAGGATTGCAATTTTGTCGATAAACCAGTGGTCTATCATTGTAATCTCATGGATCGTATCATAGGAGATTCCTTTTCTGATCGCTTCTGCGATCACCCAGATCCTGCGGTCATCTACCACTTCTAACTGTTTTAAAAGCTCTTCTTTGGAAAGCTCGGTAAAATCATAGGACATCATGGAATCCACATGCTGCTCTAAGGAACGGATGGCTTTCATCAGCGCTCCCTCGAAGTTCGTGCAGATACTCATAACCTCTCCGGTTGCTTTCATCTGTGTTGTCAGTGTTCTCTTTGCCGTGATAAATTTATCAAACGGAAGTCTTGGGATCTTTACGACACAATAATCTAACATCGGCTCAAAACTTGCATAGGTTTTGCCGGTGATGGCATTCTTGATCTCATCTAAGGTATATCCGAGTGCGATCTTCGCTGCTACTTTGGCAATCGGATATCCGGTTGCTTTTGATGCTAATGCGGAAGAACGGCTGACACGAGGGTTTACCTCGATGACACAATATTCAAATGTTGTCGGGTGCAAAGCGTATTGTACGTTACATCCTCCTGTAATGTTTAATTCTGATATAATATTTAAGGCAGATGTACGGAGCATCTGATACTCTTTATCGCCTAAAGTCTGGGATGGTGCTACTACGATCGAGTCTCCGGTATGCACACCGACCGGGTCGATATTTTCCATATTACATACAGTAATGCAGTTGCCGTTTGCATCACGCATTACTTCGTATTCTATTTCCTTCCAGCCTGCGATACAGCGCTCTACTAATACTTCTCCTACACGGCTTAAACGCAGTCCGTTAGAAAGGATGTCGATCAGCTCTGTCTCATTATGGGCGATACCACCGCCACTTCCACCTAAGGTATATGCCGGACGTAATACGACCGGATAACCGATGGTATTTGTAAATGCGATACCGTCTTCTACGTTGTGTACGACTAAAGATGGCGCACAAGGCTCACCGATTTTTTCCATTGTGTCCTTGAATGCCTGACGGTCCTCTGCTTTGAAAATCGTTTCCGCAGTTGTTCCAATCAGTTTCACACCATGTTCTTCTAAAAATCCGGATTCTGCAAGCTCCATTCCCAAGTTCAGTCCTGCCTGTCCTCCTAAGGTCGGAAGTACGCTGTCCGGTTTTTCTTTTAAAATGATCTGCTCTAAGACTTTTGCGGTCAGTGGCTCAATATACACCTCGTCTGCAATCTCTTTATCGGTCATGATCGTTGCAGGGTTGGAGTTGACAAGCACTACTTCGATGCCTTCTTCTTTTAAAGAGCGGCATGCCTGTGTTCCCGCATAATCGAATTCGGCTGCCTGTCCGATGACAATAGGACCGGAACCGATAACTAATACTTTTTTGATATCCTGATTCTTTGGCATTACTGGTTCCCTCCCATCATTGTGATAAAACGGTCAAACAAATACGAACTGTCCTGTGGTCCCGGACATGCTTCCGGGTGGAATTGTACCGTAAAAATGTTCTTTCCGATATATTTTAAGCCTTCATTGGTTCCATCATTGACATTTACAAATGCCGGAACTGCAACGTTTTCATCTAATGCTTTATCATCCACTGCATAGCCATGGTTCTGGGATGAGATATAGACTCTTCCGGTCTCTAAATCTTTGACCGGATGATTGCCGCCGCGATGTCCGTATTTTAATTTATAGGTATCTGCCCCGGTTGCTAATGCCATGAGCTGATGTCCTAAGCAGATTGCAAAGATTGGCACATCGGATTCATATAATTTACGGATCTCTTCTATGATTGCCTGACATTCCTTCGGATCTCCAGGTCCGTTACTCAGCATGATACCGTCCGGTTTGGCTGCTAAAATCTCTTCTGCTGTTGTGTGGGCAGGGTAAATCGTTACTTCGCATTCTCTGTCATGTAAGGAGTCTGCAATATTTTTTTTCGCTCCTAAATCTAACAGGGCTACTTTTTTTCCTTTTCCATTTAATACGCTTTTCTCATCACAGGTTACTTTATCTACTACGTTTCCTGTCTGATATTCTTTTAACCTCGGAAGAACCTTCTCTAACTCATACTGTTCATCGGTGGTGATCATACCGTTCATGGTTCCCTTGTCACGAAGGATCTTTGTCAATGCTCTTGTATCAATTCCTGCGATCCCAGGTATGTCATTTTCTTTCAAAAAGTCCTGTATCGTTCCTTCGCAGCGGAAATTGCTTGGCATTCTGGATAACTCCCTGACAATATATCCGTCCACCCATGGACGTTTTGACTCTGCATCCGGTGTGATTCCATAATTTCCAATCAGTGGATAGGTCATGACAACTGCCTGTCCTGCATAGGATGGATCGGTCATTACCTCTAAATATCCTGTCATGGATGTATTAAATACAATTTCACTGATAACCTCTTTTTGCGAACCGATACTGGTTCCCTCAAAGACAGTTCCGTCTTCTAAGATCAGAAAAGCTTTCATTCTTTACCCTGTCCTTTCTAAATTTTCTCAAAAAAAAAGAGGGAGATTCTCTTTTTTTCTTATTCTGTGCTATGCCTAAATTGTAAAAAGTTTATCATATTGTGTAAGATTTTTCAACCTTATTTTTTGTCTTATGCAATCTCTCCATGTTTTTCATAGCTGGTGATCCTCTCTATCGCATTATTCTCATCGACAAATACGACTGCCGGTAAGAACTGCTCTGCTTCCTGCGGGGTCATCTGTGCATACGCCATGATAATGACATGATCTCCGGTCTGCACCTGTCTTGCCGCCGCACCGTTTAAGCAGATCATCCCGCTTCCAGGCTCTCCGGCTATCGTATAGGTCTCAAAACGATTTCCGTTTTCAATATCTACGATCTGGACATTTTCATATTCTAAGATCCCAGCCGCCTGCATCAGCACCGGGTCCACCGTGATACTGCCAACATAGTTTAATTCCGCCTGTTTTACAACCGCACGATGGATCTTTCCTTTTAACATTTTTAAATACATCTTCGCTCTCCCTCTATCTGATAAAATTGTCTATCAATCTGGTCTTACCGATATAAACTGCCATTGCGGATAAGATCTCTCCCTGAATCTCTGACACAGGTTCTAAACTCTGTGCATCCACGATCTCCACATAATCTATTTTTGCAAGCGGCTCCGCTTCGATATGGGCGATCATCTTCTCTTTGATCACTGCTGCATTTTTTTCTCCTGCTTCTATCAGTTCTTCTCCTAAACGGACTGCCTGGCTTAACACTAATGCTGCCTTTCTCTCTTCTTCATTCAGATAGGTGTTTCTCGAACTCATTGCAAGTCCGTCTGCCTCACGCACGATCGGGCATCCTACGATCTCAATGTCAAAATTCAGATCTCTGACCATCCGGCGGATCACTGCTAACTGCTGTGCATCCTTTTGTCCAAAATAGGCACGGTCCGGTGTTACAATATGAAATAGCTTGGTCACTACGCTGCATACTCCGGAAAAATGGATCGGTCTTGTCTTTCCACAAAGCACATCCGTCAAACGGTTCATATCCACAAAAGTACAGTTGTCTTTATAGTACATTTCCTCCGGTGTGGGATTAAATAAAAGTTCCACGCCTGCCGCCTCACAAAGTGCCGCATCTCTCTTTATATCTCTTGGGTAACTTCCTAAATCTTCGTTTTCTCCAAACTGTGTCGGATTCACAAAATCACTGACCACTACACGGTCATTTTCTTTTACGGCACGCTCGATCAGACTTTTATGACCATCGTGAAGATAGCCCATGGTCGGAACCAGTCCGACACTCAGCCCTTCCTGTTTCCATGCTTTTACCTGTGCTCTTACTTCGTCTATTGTATGGACTAACTGCATGTTTTTTCCTCCTCTGATAAGATACTTTTCTTAATATAATTTCTCTAACATTTCGTCGCTGATCCCATAGGTATGCTGTTCCGCCGGAAATACGCCGTTTTGTACTTCTTTGATGTACTGTGAAAAAGCCGCTTTCATCTGTTCGCCAATCTGTCCGAACTGCTTTACGAATTTCGGTTTAAAATCACCAAACATTGCTAACATATCCTGATATACCAGCACCTGTCCGTCACATCCTGCGCCTGCACCAATTCCGATCGTTGGTATGTTGATCTGTTTTGAGATCAATTCTGCTAATTTTGCCGGAACACACTCTAAAACAACGGCTACCGCTCCTGCCGCTTCTGCTCCTTTGGCATCCTCGATTAATTTTTTAGCTGCCTCTTCTGATTTTCCCTGCACCTTGAATCCGCCGAACACATTTAAGGACTGCGGGGTCAGTCCCAAATGAGCCACAACCGGTATGGACGCTTTGGTGATTGCTTCTATCTGTGGAAACACTTCTTTGCCGCCTTCTAACTTGACTGCCTGCGCCCGTCCCTCTTTCATCAGACGGCCTGCATTGCAGACTGCATCATAGACAGATGCCTGATAGGACATAAACGGCATATCCGCAACTATCAATGCATTTTTTGCTCCTCTTGTAACTGCTTTTGTATGATGTATCATATCCTCCATTGTTACGGATAAGGTGTCTTCATATCCTAACATGACCATTCCTAAGGAATCTCCCACCAAGATCATGTTGATGCCTGATTCATCGATGAGTTTTGCCATAGAATAATCATAGGCTGTCAGCATGGTGATTTTTTCGCCGCGTTTCTTTGCTTCCTGTATTGTTACTACTGTGTTCTTCATTTTTGCTCTCCAATCATTCACTTTCTTTCCTTAACAGTTCTTTCATCTGCCGGTAATTTCGTTCGGTATGCTTTTTCTCTGAGATTCTGACCAGTTCTGTGCCGATCGCATCATACACCGCCTTTTGTTCTTCTGACAGCACTTCTAAATGATGTCTTACCGTACCAAGATCGTTCCGTTCTATCGGTCCGGTCAGCGCCTGTTCGCATCCGTACTTCAATGCCGCTTCTACGTTATTTTTTACCAACGGTGTCAGCATTTCATAAGCCGCTGTACTCTCTATGCCGGCTTCTTCTAACATTTTTACTGCCATGGACAAAAGCCCGATGACATGGTTACTCGCCATACTGACTGCCGCATGATAACGCGTTTTTGCCTCTGTATAGATCAGTACTAACCTGTTCGGTAGTTTTTCAAACATCCGATAGATATCCGCAACTGCCTGTTCGTCGCCCTCTACGGTAAAAATTGCCTCTGTTAAATTTTGATAAGCTGTGAATTTGTTACTGAACGCGTAAATTGGATGAAGTGAACAAACAGATACTCCTGCCTGCTCTGCATTTGAAAATATATCACTTGATAATGAGCCACTAAAGTGGCAGACTGATTTTCCCTTCACATCTTTTGCTGCAATGCAATCCCATATTTCCTTTATTGCCCCGTCTGTCACGGTTATAAACAGGGTATCGCTTACCTCAATGAGTGAATCTAACTCGCTAAAATATTTTGTGTTACAGAATTTTGCCGCTTCTTTGGCACTGTTTACGGTTCTGCTGTAGAATCCGCTGACTTCTTCGCCATGGGTAACAAAATATTTTCCCATGGTTGTACCTACCTTCCCGGCACCTATAATTCCTATTCCTATCGCTATGCACCTCCATTTCTGTCTGCTGCATGCTGTACAAAATGGAAAGGATGCATTATCAAAATGATACCGTTTTCATCCGAAATACTGTTCGTTAAGATTTTAACATATGGAATTGGGGATGGCAAGGGGATTTCTTGGGAACTTTGTTTATACAGGCGGCTATCCCCAGCTATTCCCACGGACATGCTGCGTTTCCTGCTCTTAGGGAGGTTCATCGAAATGCTCAGCACAAGGAAACTTGAAAGCATCGTTGGGAGCTCGCTGAACATATACCCCCCGCTATCTACATTTTTGATACAAACTCATCTATAGATTCTGCTTTAGCCGCCAGTTTTAACCAGCTATTCAGGACTTTGATATCTTTTTCATTGTGGATTCTTTCACGAACTTTATCTGGTATTGTACCGATATCTTCCAATAATTCCAAAATAGATTCTACTTTTCCTTCAATAATTCCCTCCTGATGTCCTTTCTCATATTCATCTTTTCGGACAATCTCAAAGACTGCTTCTTCATCATATTCAAAGATACTCATTTCCACCGCCTCTTTCCTGTTCTGAAGCAGAAACTCCTGCAGGATTCCTTCGTTGATACACTCTGTCACTGCACGGTCTACTGCTTCTTCTACATTCTTCATGCTCTTTGCATAGGTACGTACTTTCTTCACATAGATCGCATATTCCTTTAAAGTCCGGCACTGCTCTAATAATTTTTTGTTTTTCCCAAGATTGATATTTAGCATTGTTACCACTAATTCCAAATCCGGGTCGTCCATCGATTTTTGAAATGCATCTGATAATCTTAAATATTTCTTCTCTGCCTGTTCTTCCGAACCATTGTAGAATACTAAAAATCTCGGTGTCGGGATTTTAATCAGTGTGTTGCGATACAGATCCCTGTGATTAACCTGCCCCTGTAATTCTTTTGCAATATAGAACAAATCCCGCAACGGCATGTTGGGAGAATAAGTGGACTGATGCTCGTAAAGATTCAGATAGGAATCCATGATAAATGCCAGATCGTTTTTCATATTCATATAAATGGCATTTTCTAAGGTTACAATCTCTAAATCTTCTGCATTCGTGTAAGATGTTCCGTTAACCGCATTATAAAGGCTCAATAGCTCTTTCTTTTCACGGAATATCATGCGGAATAATCTGTCCTTATGGTTTCTTGCAACACGGATCTCGTTTTGAGTTTCTGTCATAGTATTACCTCCTGTTTGAAATTGTCTCGCAGGAGTTCTTATCCTTTTTCCTGAAAACTCCTGCTGTTCATAATGTTGGAAAAGCATGAATTTTCTGATCTGAATAAGATTTGTTATAGACTACGGCAGAAGTGCCGCCTTATATAAGAAAATATGCTTTGAGGGTATTATAGCATGGTGGGAAGTGGGTTACAACCGGATTTTGTACAATTCTGCTGTTCCCGTCTACATTGTGTGTATATGGAAAATTCTGGGGTAAATTGTTTAGAAATTTAAAAGAATAGCATTTTGAGAATTATTTAATGAATCTATATATGAAAAATTCTAAAATAGCCTATTAGGGATTCTCTTGAAAAGGATTATCAAAAGCATCCTCCATGAATTTTAGGAAATATTTACTGACTTAATGGATTTACATCACTGAATCTCATATACAATGCAGATATAGTTATTTCTCATTTTATCTGCTGCATGGAGGCTCTTTCCGCCCGGTGCCGCGCAGAGATCCAGCACCTGGTCACCCGGCTTTGGATCCGCCAGATGCGCCGCCATCATGGAGCTCACATCCTGCACATAAAAGAGTCCCTCACGAAAACTTGCCAATGCATTCAGATGGTCAAACCCGGAGATCATAAATGCATAGTTTAATTCCGGCATATCTGCGCAGACCATTTTCTCTGCGGTAACGCCTTCCTCTTTCAACCGCTTTTCCAGCGCTTCCGGTGTGATCTTCAGAAGATTGGTACGGATCGTAACCGGTGTCTCCTGCAAAAATGCCTGCAGCACGCTTACCGTCTGCTCCATGCCATAATCGTTGATCCACTGTCTCACGATCCACTCCGGCATGGAATAACGCACAGACAGATATTGGATCTGATCTTTCTGCCCGTCCGGGTAAGTGATGGTGCTTAAATTGCGGCTGATATTGCGCAGCACCCCGTTCACGAAACCGCTCAAAGAACCAAACCCTTTTCTCTTTGCCAGTTTCACTGCCTCATTGCACACTGCGGAGTCCGGCACGGAATCCATATATTTCAACTGATACACACTCATCCGCAGAATATTGCGGATGACCGGTTTCATTTTGTTTACTTTCACTTTGGAGAACTGATTGATGATGTAGTCAAGCTCGATCATGTACTGGATGGTTCCCTCAGACACTCTCGTGATAAAGGCTCTCTCTTTTTTTTCCAGATACTGATACTTATCGAGCACGGAACGGATCACAAGATGGCTGTAGCTGCCCTCTTTTGTCACTTCCATCAGAATCCCCAGAATCAGTTCTCTCGTATTGACAGAATCAGTCACGGTCTCTTCCTCCAAATAACAGTACCAGACGCAGTAACTGTAAAATAGCTGCTGCCGCACTTGCCACATAAGTCAGTGCCGCTGCTTTTAACACTTTTTTCGTGTATGGGAGCTCACTGTCACTCAAAATGCCCTGCTCGCCTAAAATGCGCAATGCCCTTGCAGATGCATTAAACTCTACCGGCAATGTCACAAGCTGGAATATCACTGCAAAAGAGAAGCAGATGATTCCAAGATTGATCAGAACTGCCCCTGTATTTCTTGTAAAGAATAATCCGATCAGGATCAATGGCCATGCAAGTGTGGAACCAAGATTGGCTGCCGGGACAATCGCTGTGCGCAGTGTCAGTGGAAAATAGCTGTTCTGATGCTGGATTGCATGTCCACACTCATGTGCTGCAACTCCAACGGCTGCAACCGATGTGGAATTGTATACAGAATCCGAAAGATTCAATGTCTTTGCAGACGGATTGTAATGGTCGGTCAGATTTCCGGATACATGCTGGATCGTCACATCATAAATTCCTGCGGAATTCAGGATTCTCTGTGCTGCCTGTGCGCCTGTCATTCCCGATGCACTGCGGTACTGGGAATATTTATTGTAAGTTGATTTTACTCTTGCGGAAGCGATCATGCAGATCACTGCTCCGATAATCACAAGAAAATAAGTTGGGTCAAATCCGTAATAATAATATGGCATAGTAATCATCCTTTCTTATCAGCAACGTTTTAAGAAACTGCCTTCTGTCACCTGGTATCCTCTTAAGAAGGCATCCGTTGTCATTCGTTTCTTTCCTTCTAACTGTACCTCTAATAAAGCTAATACTCCATTCCCCGTCTGGACTTCCAGTTCGTCCTTTGTCACTTTTAAAATACATCCCGGAGCGGCTTTCACCTCATGGGAAATGACTTTTGCGCGCCAGATCTTTAGGTTTTTGTCATCGATCCTTGTATATGCACTCGGCCATGGATTTAAGCCGCGCCCCAGACGCTCGATCCCCTCTGCATCTTTTGTCCAGTCGATACTTCCC
>OLND01002293.1_pt1 | contig 17554 bp, 10 predicted proteins | sample 1672031 | NCBI WGS metagenome assembly OLND01 (sample SAMEA3136638, study PRJEB25190) | human gut metagenome | biome: human gut; feature: human-associated habitat; material: faeces | place: Austria | collected 2013
GCGGCTGCCGCGTCACATTTTGATTTCAAAAAAGGTTAAAAAGGCAAACGGCAGGTCCGTCCGCCCCTAAAAATTACATTAAATCATCATTCATATTGTAAAGCGCGGTTTCACACTTGTCAAGAAATTGTTACATTTCCATGAATAAATCCTTACGCTTATACGAAAGGTTGTGCAAGTTTTTCGCCCGTGTGAAAGCGGCGGAATGCGCTTTGTGCTTGACTTTTGGACGCGCGCGTTGTAAGATAACGGTGTACACCATCCCGCCAAAGCGATGAAGCGGATAATGCATGCGCCGGCGCGCAAAAGAGAGGGCCGCCGCGGCCCGCCGTTCCCCAAACGGCATGCCGCGCGCTGCAAGCGGCTTTGCACCGCCGCCGTATGTTACCACCGCGGAGCGCGGGGGAGAACGGGCGCATTGCCCTGCAACTCCCGCCGGGCACGGCCCGTTACAGCCGGCAAAGAGTGACACGCGCCGGGCGCGCCCGCCGTGTGTAATTCGGGTGGAACCATGGGCATTCTGCGCTCATCCCGTATCAGTTTTACGGGATGGGCTTTTTTGTTTTCCGGCATATGCCGGAAGAAGGAGGATTTTGAAATGATCAACGTGACATTGAAGGGCGGCGCCGTGAAGGAATTTGAGCCGGGCGTTTCGCCAGCGGACGTTGCAAAGAGCATCGGCATGGGCCTGTACAAAAGCGCCTGCGCCGCCAGGGTGGACGGCGAGGCCGTGGACCTGCGCACTCCTTTGGAAAAGGACTGCGAGCTGGAGATCCTGACGTTCGATTCCCCGGAAGGCAAGCACGCCTTCTGGCACACGGGCGCGCACATTATGGCGCAGGCCATCCAGCACCTGTTCCCGGATGCCCAGTTCGGCATCGGCCCTGCGCTGGACGACGGCTGGTATTACGACATCGGCGGCACGGAGCCCTTTACGCCGGACCAGTTCGAGGCCATCGAGGCTGAGATGAAGAAGATCGTCAAGGCAAACGAAAAGCTGGAACAGTTCTATCTGTCGCCGGAAGAGGCTGTGGCAAAGCTGAAAGAGATGGATGAGCCGTACAAAGTGGAACTGTGCGAGGAACACGCCGGAAACGGTGAGCCGATCTCCTTCTATCAGCAGGGCGATTTCACCGATCTGTGCGCCGGTCCGCACCTGATGGCTACCGGCACGATCAAGGCGTTCAAGCTGCTGTCCTGCACCGGTGCATACTGGAGAGGTTCAGAAAAGAACAAGATGCTGTCCCGTGTGTATGCTGTGGCATTCCCCAAGGCGTCGATGCTGGAAGAGCATCTGGCAAAGCTGGAAGAGGCAAGAAAGCGTGACCACAACAAGCTGGGCCGGGAACTGGAATACTTCACCACCGTTGACGTTATCGGTCAGGGTCTGCCGGTGCTGCTGCCCAAGGGCGCAAGAGTGGTTCAGCTGCTCCAGCGCTGGGTAGAAGACGTGGAACAGGCACACGGCTGCCTGCTGACCAAGACACCGCTGCTGGCAAAACGGGAACTGTACAAGATCTCCGGTCACTGGGATCACTATCTGGACGGTATGTTCGTGCTGGGCGATCCCCACGATGAGACCAAGGAATGCTTTGCCCTGCGTCCTATGACCTGCCCGTTCCAGTATCAGGTATATCTGAACCGTCAGCGTTCTTACCGTGATCTGCCGATGCGTCTGACAGAGACTTCTACCCTGTTCCGCAACGAGGATTCCGGCGAAATGCACGGTCTGATCCGTGTCCGCCAGTTCACCATTTCTGAGGGTCACTACATCCTGCGTCCGGATCAGCTGGAAGAGGAGTTCAAGAACTGCTTGCAGCTGGCAAAGTATTTCCTGGATACCGTAGGACTGCTGGACGACTGCACCTTCCGGTTCTCCCAGTGGGATCCGGCAAATCCGGGCAACAAGTACGAGGGTACATCGGAGCAGTGGGAAGAGGCACAGCGTGTGATGGGCAATATCCTGGATCACCTGGGCGTGAAGTACGAGGTTGGCATCGACGAGGCGGCGTTCTATGGCCCGAAGCTGGACATCCAGTACAAGAATGTATTCGGCAAGGAAGATACTCTGGTTACCATCCAGATCGATATGCTGCTGGCAGAGCGGTTTGGTATGTACTACAAGGACAAGGACGGTCAGAAAAAGCTGCCGTACATCATCCACAGAACATCCCTGGGCTGCTATGAGCGTACGCTGGCATACATGATCGAACACTTCGGCGGCGCAATGCCGCTGTGGATCGCACCGGAACAGGTTCGTCTGGTACCCATCGCAGACCGTCATCTGGACTTTGCGTATGAGGTCAAGAAGGAACTGGAGGCTGCCGGTCTCCGTGTTGAGGTGGACAGCCGTGCCGAAAAGGTGGGCTGGAAGATCCGCCAGGCAACTATGGAAAAGGTGCCGTATATGCTGACCATCGGCGACAAGGAATGCGAGGAAAAGACCGTCGCAGTCCGCAAGCGCAACGGCGAGGATCTGGGCAGCATGAGCGTGGCAGAGCTGATGGAAAAGCTCACCGAAGAGGTTCGCACCAAGCAGAAGTAATTGCAGAAGAAACCGGACGGCGTGTCCGGTATCGCCTAAAACAGAGAAAAGCGGGTACTGCGGTATCCGCTTTTTTGTGCAGTTTTGTGAAAAATCAACATTTTCCAGTTGACAAGGTCGGTGGGATACGATATAATAAGAATAGTCGTATTTTTTGGGTGAAAGAGAGAATGTAGAGAATGGGTAATACAAAAGCCAATCTGACAGAAGAACAGGTAACGGAGATCACCCTGTCCTCCCTGAAGGAAAATCCGGAGGGCGTGACAGAATATCCCATCCTGGAATTTGATGATCGTGCGCTGCGGCTGCTTTCTTCCGGCGTGGCGGAGACGCTGCGCTACAGCGAAGTCAAGCCCCGTGGCGGTTTGGGTTATCGCTTTGTGAAACGGCTGTTTGACATTGTGGTTTCGTCGCTGGGACTGATCCTGCTGGCAATTCCGATGGGCGTTGTGGCGCTGGTGATCTATCTGGACGACAAGGGTTCGCCGATCTTTTCGCAGGCACGCCTTACGGAAAACGGAAAGGTCTTTCGGATGCACAAGTTCCGCTCCATGTGTGTGGATGCGGAGAAGAAGTTCGCAGAGGTGCAGAAGGAGAACGAGACCGACGGGCTGGCGTTCAAGAGCGAGAACGATCCACGCATCACCAAGATCGGGCGGTTCATCCGCAAGGCGTCCATCGACGAGCTGCCGCAGCTGTGGGATGTTTTCTGCGGTCATATGTCGATCATCGGTCCCCGGCCGCCGCTTCCGAGAGAGGTTGTCCTCTATACGCCGCACCAGATGCAGCGGCTGATGGTAAAAGGCGGTCTGTCCTGCATTTGCCAGGTAGAGGGCAGAAGTGACATGGAATTCGACAAGTGGGTGGAATCCGACATCGAATACATAAAGACACGCAGCGCCGGACTGGATCTGAAACTGCTGTTCAAGACCATCGGCGTGGTGATTATGAAAAAAGGCGCAAGATAAGAGAATAAGGTTCTGGAGAGCCGCCGGGCAGGGATGCCTGGCGGTTTTTTGTCGTTTTCCCGGGTGATTTCTGCTTTTCAGTCTTGTAAACCCACCCCCATTTATGCTATAATAGAAACAACACTTTAGGCACTATCACGCAAAGTCCGCCGGACGGCTTTGCGTGGTGCTGCCGCATCACAAACAAGCGAGGTGAAAAGCCGTGTCCCTGCGCCACGGTGAACAATGAAACGATTGGTTGTTGGCATAACTGCCCATGTTGACTCCGGAAAGACTACTCTTTCCGAGGCACTGCTATACCGCACCGGAGAGATCCGCAAGCTGGGACGGGTCGATCACCAGACTGCATTCCTGGACACCCACCCCATGGAACGGGACCGGGGCATTACCATTTTTGCGCACCAGGCGAGCATTGACTACGGCGGCGCATCGTATACTCTGCTGGATACGCCGGGACACGTGGACTTTTCCGCAGAGACCGAGCGCACCATGCAGGTGCTGGACTACGCCATCCTGGTCATCAGCGGCACGGACGGGGTGCAGTCTCACACGGAGACGCTGTGGAAACTGCTGGAACGCTACCACGTGCCGGTGTTCCTTTTCGTCAACAAGATGGACTTGGCAGGGGCAGACCGGGCGGCAGTCCTGGAACAGCTCCAGACCCGGCTCAGCAGCCGCTGCGTGGACTTTTCCCGGGACGGCAGTGACGGCTTTTATGAGCAGGCGGCGCTTTTGGAAGAGTCCTGGATGGACACCTATCTGGAACAGGGCAGCATTGCGCCGGAACAGCTGGCACGGGGCGTGGCTGCCCGGAAGATTATCCCCTGTTATTTCGGGGCTGCGCTGAAACTGGAGGGCGTGGATGAATTCCTGGAAGGGCTGCACCGCTATACCCTGGAACAGGCGTATCCGGCGCAGTTCGGGGCAAGGGTGTTCAAGATCGCATCGGACGAAAAGGGAAACCGGCTGAGTTATCTCAAAATCACCGGCGGCAGGCTCCGTGTCCGGGACGGCATTTCCTATGCGGCATCCAACGGCAAGGAGATGCAGGAAAAGATCAGCCAGATCCGGATCTATGCCGGGGCAAAGTTTGAGACCAGAGACGCTGCGCCTGCCGGGACAGTCTGCGCCGTGACAGGTTTGAGCCGGACGTTTATCGGGCAGGGACTGGGGAGCGCCGCCGACGGCATTGCGCCGGTGCTGGAACCGGTGCTGCGCTATGGGGTGCAGCTGCCGGAGGGCGTTCATCCCACAGATGCGCTGAAACAGCTTGCCCAGCTGGAAGAGGAAGATCCGGCGCTCCATGTGGTGTGGAACGATCACGCCGGACAGATTCAGATGCAGCTGATGGGCGAGGTGCAGCTGGAGGTTTTGCAGCGGCTGATTGCCCAGCGGTTCGGCATGGAGGTACAGTTCGACGCCGGACAGATCACCTATAAAGAGACCATCGCTGCGCCGGTGGAGGGCGTGGGACACTATGAGCCGCTGTGCCACTATGCGGAGGTGCATCTGCTGCTGGAGCCGCTGCCCCAGGGCAGTGGGCTACAGTTCCGGACAAGCTGCCGGGAGGACGATCTGGATCGGAACTGGCAGCGGCTGGTGCTGACCCATCTGGAAGAGAAAACCCACCTGGGCGTACTGACCGGTTCGCCTATCACCGATATGCGTATCACGCTCTGCGCCGGAAAGGCACACGTGAAGCACACCGAAGGCGGCGATTTCCGCCAGGCGACCTATCGTGCGGTGCGCAACGGACTGCGGAAAGCGGAGAGCGTTCTGTTAGAGCCGTGGTATGACTTCTTACTGGAACTGCCCACCGGGAATGTGGGACGTGCCATGACCGACTTACAGCAGATGGGCGCAAAGTTCCAGCCGCCGGAGACGGAGGGCGACCGCTCGGTATTGCAGGGCAGCGCACCGGTGGCAAAGCTCCGGGGCTATGCCGCTGAGGTGACCGGTTATACTCACGGCATGGGTCGGCTGGTCTGTTCCCCGAAGGGCTATGCGCCCTGTCAGAATCCGGAGGAAGTGATCGCCGCTGTGGGCTATGACTGTGACGGCGATCTGGAAAACACGGCGGATTCCATCTTCTGTGCGCACGGCGCCGGGTATGCGGTGAAGTGGGACGAGGTGGAACAGCATATGCACCTGCCCAGCTGTCTGACGGCACAGCCGGAGGAAGTGGATGTGCCGGAAACGCCGGTGCGTTCTGCGGGCGCAGCCTATCACGGCAGCCTGGCAGAGGACAAGGAACTGATGGCGATTTTCGAGCGCACCTATGGGAAGATCGAGCGCAGTCCCCGGCAGGCGCTGTATACGCCGAAGGAAGAGCCGGCGCAGTATCACGGAAAGCCTGACCCGGCGTATGACGGCGAGGAGTATCTGCTGGTGGACGGGTACAACATCATCTTCGCCTGGGACGAGCTGAAAACCATTGCCCGGGACAACCTGGACGGGGCGAGAGGACAGCTGATGCACATTCTCAGCAACTACTGCGGCTATCGGCAGTGCCGGCTGATCCTGGTATTTGACGCATACAAAGTAAAGGGACAGCACGGCGAAACGGAGCAGTATCACAACATCACCGTGGTGTATACCAAAGAGGCGGAGACGGCGGATTCCTACATTGAAAAGGCGACGCTGGATCTTTCGAAAAAGCACAAGGTGCGTGTGGCGACTTCGGACGGCATGGAACAGCTTATCATTCTGGGGAACGGTGCGCTCCGGGTGTCGGCGGAGGAGTTCCGGCAGGAGGTGCTGCAAACCGAAACGGCGATACGGGCGTATGCGTCGCAGCTGAAACAGGGGAAAAAGACCATTACGGAAAAGCAGACGCCGAAGAAATAGGGTGCATTGCCTGCCGGTGCATTCCGGCGCTTTCGCTGAATTTATGCCCCGAAAATAGGCGCTTTTGTCAATTGTCTGCATGGGAAAAATATGCTATAATGAAAGAAAAACAGGCGGGTGTGGGTGGTGACTGAATCCGTTTTATGATTGGTTAAGTTGACGGTGGATTACCCCTCAGTCAAGCCTACGGCTTGCCAGCTCCCCTGTTAGGGGAGCCTATTGTTAGGGGAGTCTATATTAAAAACTATCTCAAGGACAGAAGGATTCATACTGCATTCAACGCTGTGTGCATATACAAGGAGGGATCTTGACATGAAATTGGGGAAAAGGCTGCGTGCGGCAGCGGCGCTTTTGCTGTCGGCGGTGATGCTGCTGTGGACGGGACTTCCTGTGACGGCGGCGTATGAGAACACGCACAACAATACCGGAAAGCCCTCACAGGATATCCTGGCTGCGGCGGAATCCCAGCTGGGCTATACCACTCCGGCAGACGGCGCAAAGTATAACCGCTGGTACGGGGCGGTCAACGGGAATTACACCTATTCCTGGTGTCAGACGTTTTTGTCCTGGTGTGCGGAGCAGGCGGAGATCGGCACGGATGTGATCCCGAAAGAGGCATCTGTTTCTGCCGCCTGGGGCTTTTTCCAGGCAGACAAGCGATTTTTGAAGAGCCAGTCACAAGGCGGCAGCGATATGCCACGTGCCGGAGACATTGCCTTTTACAGCGAGACCGGGGATGCGGCGGCGCTGACCCATGTGGGGCTGGTGACCGGTGCGGAAAACGGCACACTGTATACCATTGAGGGAAACGTCTCCAACCAGGTCATGCGCTGTGAGCGGCAGCTGGATTCGGTGCAGATCATCGGCTATGGCTGTCCGCTGTATGCGGATCTGGAAAACCAGATCGTGCCGGAACTGCCGGTGATGACGGTCACGCCCGGAATGACCAACCTTGCCACCAGCATTTCCTGGACGGCATCTGCCCATGCGCAGAAGTATCTGCTGGTGATCTGGGATGCAGACGGGAACGAAGTGGTACGGGAGGAGACCACCGGCGTCCGGTTTCAGAAACTGCTGCCGGACGGGGACTATACGGCACAGCTTACCGCAGAAAACAGCGGAACGACTGTCACAACGGAAAAGCAGGCGTTTACCGTGACGGAGAATCATAATCCGCTGCCGTTTTCCGCTGTGGTGAATGCCGGGACGGATGAAGAGCCGTCTACGGTCAGCTGGACGGAGTCCGTCGGGGCGCTTTCCTATCGGGTGTGCTTTGTGAATGCGGACACCGGGCAGACGGCGGAGACGCTGGAAACTGACAATACAGTACGCACCTGCGAAAAGCAGCTGGAACCGGGGAATTATACCGTACAGGTCACGGCGTGCAGCGGCAGCTATGAGACCGCATCGCCTGTGCTGTCGTTTACGGTGAAATACCGGCGTCCGGTGACAGCGCCTGTGCTGGAAGTGAACGGCGGCACATACAACACGTCCACCACGATCACGTGGGATGACGGAGAGCGTGCCGTGGGATACCGCATCAGGATCATACGGGAAGAATTCTGCTATGAATTCAGCCATCTGGTTTGTCCGCCCGTGGGCGTGGACAGCTCGCTGAATCTGGTATACCAGAATGACATCACCATCGTGGAAGAGGATATGGGAATGCAGCACAGCTGGTCCGGCGTGCTGACCGAAGGCTTTTATTGGGTGTATGTCACTGCCTACAATGCCGCCGGAGATACGGCTGAGGCATATCATAGCTTGAACGTTCGTGTGCCGCTGGAAGGCGACCTGGACGACGACGGCAAGTTGACGCAGCAGGACGCTGCGCTGTTGGAGCAGTATCTGCTGGGCGATCTGGCGTTTTCTCGTTATGGAATGACGCTGCGTGCGGATATGGACGGAGACGGCAGAGTCAACGGGTTCGACCTGGCGCTGCTGCGGCAGAAGATCGTATAAATACAGGAGGAAAACCGTATGAAACTGGGAAAAAAGCTGCGTGCTGTCACAGCCGGACTGCTGACGGCGGCGCTCTCTGTGGGAATGGGTGCGTTTCCGGGAACGGCGCTGGAGACAGGCGCCGGAGAAATTGCCGGATTACAGGCGTTCCTGCTGGGGAACAGCGACACCGGCGGGGCAGACTATAACGGCGACGGCGTTGTGGACGGCATGGATCTGACGCTGCTGCGGCAGAAAGCCGGAGCGTCTGGCGAGATACAGGACGGCTATACCGGCTTTATTCACGCAGACGGAAAGCAGCTGGTGGATGAGGACGGAAAGCCGTATACGATAAAGGGCATGGCGTTCGGCAACGAGGTGTGGTCGAATCCGTCGGCAGAACCGACACGGCATCACGATGCGGAAAGCTATCAGGAGCTGGCGGAGATGGGCTTTGATTCCGTCCGGTTCTATCTGAACTACGGGCTGTTCGAGTCGGACAGCAAACCGTATACCTACCGGGAAGAGGGCTTTGCGTGGCTGGACAAAAACATTGCCTGGGCAAAGGCGGCAGGCATCCGGCTGGTGCTGAATATGCACTATCCCCAGGGCGGATATCAGTCGCAGGGTGACGGCACGGCGCTGTGGACAGAGCCGGAAAACCAGAAACGGCTCTGCGCCCTCTGGACGGAGATCGCCCGGCGCTATGCAGATGAACCAGTGATCCTGGGATACGGGCTGGTGAATGAACCGGTGGTTGCGGCAGCCAGCGGCGAAAAGAGCCTGGAACTGTGGCAGTCCGTGGCGCAGACGCTGACGGACGGCATCCGCACCGTGGACACCAACCACATGATTTTTGTGGAGCGGATGTGCGCATCCCAGGATCTCGCCGGGACACAGGAACAGTGGGTCAATTTCAACGACGAAAACAACTACGTCCGGCTGGACGATGACAATACGGTGTATGAGTTCCACTACTACGACCCCCACGCCTTTACCCACCAGGGCTTTGACTGGGCAGGGACACTGGGGAATGACGTGTCGTATCCGGACGAAAGCTATCTGGTGTCTGGCGGCAATACCCAGTGGAGTACGTCTACCTTTGCCGGCGATAAGGCGGACACCTCCGATACCGAGTGGCAGTATCTGAAAAGCGGAAAGATCACGCCGAAGGCAGACGGTACGCAGGTCATCAGCCTGGTGTTCCAGGCGGAGAATGTGGGCAGCTATGGCTATGCCCGTGCGGATGAACTGCGTCTGGACGAATACGACGAGGACGGCAACTGGGTGCAGACCATCTATGCGGAGGACTGCGATGATACCACAGCGATGAACTTCTGGTCCAGCGACAAGTCCGGCGGACTGTACTACACTTCCGGCGAGGGACACTTGAAAAAGGGCTGTCTGATGATTACCGGCACCACAGACGATGCCAACGGCGGCACACGGTATTTCTGCCCCACGCCGGGACACAGCTATGAGGCAAGCGGCTATTTCCAGGTGAACACGAAGAACGCCGGGGCGATCGTGCGGCCTCGTGTGGATGTGTGGGATGTGGATTCCATCGACGTACTGAACCGGGCGTATCTGGAAAAGACCATTGCGCAGAACATTGCATTTTCGGACAAGTACAATGTGCCGGTATACTGCGGCGAATTCGGCGCAGGCATCCACTGCTTTGAGAATGACCGGGGCGGTGACCGCTGGCTGGATGATGTGATGGACATTTTCCACCAGAATAATATCAGTTTCAACTATCACTCGTTTAATGAATACTCGTTCGGGCTGCACAACGGCAGCGGTCTGCCAACGGCGGAGAACCGGAACGACACCTTGTACCAGGTACTGGTGGACAAACTGAAAAAATATGCAGAATAAGTGAGAGGAATACAAAACATGACAAACGCAGAAAAGCAGTTAAAGGAAATGGAAGAGCAGATGCGCCGGGAACAGGCGTCGCAGAAAAAGGAGAAACAGGGCAGATCGGCGAAACCCTATGCCGTGAAAAAGGAGTCCCATCCGCTGGCATCGTTTCTCATCGGGCTGGTGCTGCTGGGCGCCGGAATTTACTGGGTGCTGAACTCTTTCGTTGTTTCGTTCTCCTGGGGCAGCCTCTGGGGCGGATTCGGGATGAACACCTCGCTCGCCACAGGGCTGATGCTGGTGCCGCTTTTGATCGGCATCGGGCTGTTGTTCTTCCTGGATCGAAAGTGGATCGGCTGGGTCGTGGTCGCCATTGGCTTGCTGGCGATTCTGGTGACACTGCTGACCTCGGTGCGGTTTCGTCCAATCACGGCGTCGCTGTGGCAGTATGTGGTCATGTTCGGCATGATCGCCGCCGGCTGCGGTCTGGTGGCACGGGGCTTGCTGAAGAGCAGGGATTAAGGCAACACTGCACAAAGTTTGTGCGGTAATGAAAAGGCGTATTGTCATGGGCAGTACGCTTTTTTCGAGTCTGTTTCATAAGGAGTAAATGCCGATGAAAAAGAAACTTTCCCGCTGGACGGCGGTTTTTACGGTGATGCTGCTCTGCATGGGGCTGTGTTCGGGGCTGCCGGTCAGTGCGGCGTATGAGAACACCCATGTAAACAGCGGAAATCCACGAGTCGATATTGTGGAGATCGCAAAGACGCAGATCGGCTATCTGGAGGGCAGTCTGGAAGGGACGGTCAAGGGGAATAACAACTACACGAAATACAACGTGTGGAACGGGCGGATCAGCGGCTACGGCTCGGACGGCTACGGGTATCCCTGGTGTCATACCTTTGTGTCCTGGTGCGCCAATCAAGCCGGCATCGGTACGGATGTGATTCCCAGAACCGCAGGGACAGGCACGGGAAGATCGTTTTTCGTGAGACAGGGGACATATCAGCAGAGTGCGGCGAACGGCGGCAGCTATGTGCCGCAGGCAGGGGACATTATCTATTACGGCTCCGGCTCTTCGCCGTCTCATGTGGGAATCGTCTCCGGCTGCAACGGCAGCACGGTCTACGCCATAGAGGGCAACTGCTCGGATATGGTCACTACGAGAGCCATCGGACTGTCGGATGGCTATATCATCGGGTACGGCGTGCCGAATTATAAGAGTGTGAATCCTGCGCCGTCGCTTGGGGTGACGCCGGGAAACTCCTCTACGGAAACGGTTTTCTCCTGGAATGCCCTGGACGGCGTTACAAGGTATGATCTGAAAGTGTGGAAAAACCAGGTCTGGGACGGCGATGCGTACTGGGTAGCATGGGGCGCATCTTCGCCTTGTTCCACCGTTCTGCCGGAGGGTACGTACCAGGCGTATGTGGACGCTTGCTTCGGGGACGATGTGCAGATGAGCAATGTAGTGGAATTTACGGTGAAAAAGGGCTGCCGGCTGGAAGTGCAGGCAGGAAATTCGCTGACGGGAACGGCTTTTCTCTGGAACACCGCAGACGATGCCACCAGGTATGACGTTAAGGTGTGGAAAGACAAGATCTGGGAAGGGGATGCGTACTGGATAGAATGGGGCGCATCTTCGCCGTGTTCTGCCGTTTTGCCGGAGGGAACGTACCAGGCATATGTGGACGCTTGTTTCGGGGATGATGTGGCAATGAGCAATGTGGTGACGTTTTATGTTGCGGCGGCACTGCCCGGCGACCTGGACGGTGACAGCGCCCTTACCGTCACCGACGCTGTCCTTCTCCAGCGGTATCTCCTGGGAGCGGACACGCTGACGCAGGGGCAATGGCAGATCGCTGACTGCAACGCAGACGGTGTGGTCAACGGGTTTGACCTGGCACTGCTGCGGCAGAAGTTGGTGGGATGATCGAATTTGTATTGCAGGGCAGTGGGCCAGTGCGGGCATCGATCTCTACTAACAAAAAGACCGAAATTCTGCAAAAAACAGTTGACTTTATGAAATGTTTGTAGTATACTAAAAATAGAGAAATATTTTCCCGCAATGACGCACACATAAATTTGGGAAATTTTGTGCAGAAGGAGAAATTTTTTATGAGAAGAAAAGAATGGATGAGAGTTGTTGCGGCACTTGCGGCGTTTGCAGTGCTGGGGACAGGCTCGGCGGTCACGGCGGCAGCTGAAGAGACCGGTACTGTGGTCTCGGAGACGGACAGCACAGCGGATAAGACGGTGTTTACCGGCAGCTGCGGTGAGGACGCCACATGGACTTATGACAAATCCAGCGAAACGCTGACGATTATGGGACAGGCAGCGTGGAGGCATACGTCAAGGCTGGTGTTATGATAAAGACGCCGGGCTGGCAGGTGGTCAATGATTATGCGGCAAAGCATATCGTGATCGGAGATGGCATCACCGAAGTGGGCGAGGGCTTTCTGGACACCTGCATTTACGGCACAACAGAACCCAGAACATTACAGGTCAGCAGTACGGTGACCAAGATGGATCTGAACCCGGCGCTCCAGGAGAGAAGTGTGACGTTTTACGGCACAAAGGGTTCCTGGTTCTATGAGCAGGTCTATGAGACCAACCGTTTTGTGGACATTTCCACCGGTGAGCCGGACAAAGTCCCGACTTCCGGTACATATTCGGACGGCGCATCCTGGAACTATGACGAAAAATCGGAAACGCTGACCGTCAGCGGTGACGGCGGCATCACAGAGAAAGAGTTTACCACTTATTTCGGCTGGGATCGCCCGGTAAAGAGAATTGTGATCGGGAAAGAGGTCAAGCTGCCGGACTGGAATTCGGATGTCAGCGGGCTGAATCTGTTTTTCCGTGCGCTGATCTCAGATGCAGAGACCGGAAACGGTCCGTTCCTGTCCATCTATCCGGACAGCGAGGCTGGAAAGGCTTATGAAGATCTGGTGGCATATCGGGTCTCCAAGGGCAGTACGGAAGAGGAAGTAAGAAGCGGACTGGAAGAGGTCGTGGCATTCCTGGATGCGGATATCGCATATACCGGGGCGTGCGGCGCAGAGGGCAGTGAGATCACCTGGAGCTTAGACCCGAACACCAATACGCTGACTTTCTCCGGCACCGGCACCATCCGCACCTATGACGGACCCAACGCAAAGTTTGAGAATCCGGCGTGGAACGACTGCAATGTGAGCATCAACCACATCGTAGTGGGCGAGGGTATCACCGATATCGGCTCGTTTACTGACGATATGTTCTATTATAATTCGGACAGCGGCTGCGCATGGCAGGATCGGACAATTGAAATTCCGGACAGCGTGGAGAGCTGGGAGCATCTTTCCCCGAACTTCCTGTATGAGACCAAGTACGGCACGGCGTTCTACTATAGAAATGCCAGCCAGAAATCCATTCGTCTCAGCTGCAGCGGTGTCACAGATAACCCGGTATATCTGGTAGAAGGCACATCGGCGCTGGGCGGTTCGTGGCGCTTTGATTATGAATCCAGCACGCTGACAATTTCCGGACCGGGATTTGTGGAGTATAAGGATATTGAGATGTATCCTTTCACCAAGGTCGTGATAGACAGCAGTGTTACCATTGGAAGTACTTATCAGGATCAGGATTTCAGCACGGCACTGCTGATGTGGTTCCAGCGGCTGAATACCATTTCGGATACAGAACCGGGTCGTCTGGAGATATCGGTACTCTATGACGAGAACAGCGATTTCCAGCAGGAATTTGCAAAGCTGCCGGAATCCGTTCGTTCTGAGGCACAGCGTGTTTCTGCACTGCACAGCGTTGCAGTGGGCGATGTCAACCAGGACGGCAGAGTGGATGTGACCGATGCGGTACTGCTCAGCAAGGCAGTTAACGGCAGTGTCACTGTATCCGATGCGCAGAGAGAGACCATGGACTGCGACGGAGACGGCGACATTACGGCGAACGATGTGACTACGCTGATGCGTTTCCTGGTTCACCTGGAAACAGAACTGCCGCCGAAACAGTAACATTAGAACCTGTCTTCACAAGCGTATACAAGTGTCTTTTCGGCAAATTTTGCTGCATACTGCGTTAAAAATACTTGCCGGGCGACTGCGTTCGAGGCAGGATTCTGCTTGAGAACAAAGGAGTGTCGCACTAGGATGGATTGCGACCGACAGCCCGCCTGCGTATTTTTGCCTTGTCTGCAACAAAATTATGCTCGAAAATCCACATATATTTCTTGCGAAGACAGGTTCTTATTTAGCGCCTGGCGTTCAGACGCTTTCGGATAGGAGAAAGGCGCATCAGAAATGGTGCGCCTTTTCCGTATGCGTCACAGAGAAAGGAGTTTGTATGAAACAGAAATTTTGCCGGTGGCTGGCGGTTCTGCTGTCTGCCGTGATGCTGCTGTGGACGGGGCTGCCCGTTTCGGCGGCGGAAAATACCTTTGTGCATACAGGCAGCCCTTCTCAGGATATCCTGGCGGCGGCGGAATCCCAGCTGGGCTATACCGCTCCGGCAGACGGGGCAAAGTACAACCATTGGTACGGCGCAGTCAACGGAAGTTATACCTATTCCTGGTGTCAGACGTTTTTGTCCTGGTGTGCGGAACAGGCGGAGATCGGCACGGATGTTTTCCCGAAAGCGGTTTCGGTGGCGAGTGCCTACGCCGCTTTCGCCGGACAAAAGCGCTATCAGAAAAGCGCTGCGCAAGGCGGCAGCTATACGCCACGTGCCGGAGATGTAGCGTTCTACAGCGAAAACGGGGATGCGGATGCGCTGAGCCATGTGGGGCTGGTGACCGGGACAGCAGACGGTACCCTGTACACCATCGAGGGAAATGTTTCCAATCAAGTCCAGCGCTGTGAGCGGCAGCTGGACTCGGTGCAGATCATCGGCTATGGCTGCCCGATGTATGCCGACTTGCCTAACCAGATCGTGCCGGAAGCGCCGGTCGTGACGGTTGACCCCGGCACATCCGAGTACCGCACCAAGATCGACTGGGCGGAGTGCGCAGATGCACAGCGCTATCTAGTGGTACTCTGGGACAGCGCCGGGAAAGAGCTGGTGCGGCAGGAGAGCACGGACTGCTACTATTATGATTATCTGACAGAGGGCAATTATACGGTACAGGTCTCCGCCTGCAACGGTGAAAATTATGCCGATTCGGAAAAGGTGGCGTTCCGTGTGGAGGAGCATTCTCAGCCCGGTCGGTTCGACATCCAGGTGCTGAGCGGTTCGGGAACGACGCCGACACGGCTGCACTGGAAGATCACGGACGGCGCAGAGGGTTACCGCATCTGCATCCGGAACAGCGTGACCGGGGAAATCGTCGCCGAAGAGGAGCTGGGGCTGAACACATGGTATCCGGTCTCACTGCCCGGCGGCAGCTATGAGGCGGAAGTGACGGCGTACAATCCTTGTTTTGAGCGGACGGTGACAAAGCAGTTCCAGCTCAGCGCCGGGACGCAGTTACAGGGCGATTTCAACAATGACGGCGTTGTCAACAGCGCCGATGTCAGCGAACTGCAAAGCTGTTTGCTGGGGAAGAAAGCGGTTTCTGACCCGGCGGCTGTGGTGCGGTCGGACATGAACGGTGACGGCGTTTTGAACGGGTTTGATCTGGCATTACTGCGGCAGAAGTTGGCGGCGCAATAAAAACTCCTCCACCAGCTACGCTGGTCCCCCTCGTACTGAGCGGTTCCCTTTGCCCTGCGGGCATCTCCCCACCCCGTGGGGAGTCACCTCTTTCAGAGGAGGCACATTCGCTGCAACATCTGTTGCGCATCAGTAGGGGCAGATGCCCACATCTGCCCGAACACCATGCTATGATATCGGGTAGATGTGGGCGTCGACTCCTGCAGGAACTGCGGCAGACGATGTCACAGCCCAACAGAAAAAGCCGTACCCCGGAACTTGTTCCACTCCGGGGTACGGCTTATTTTTTCTATTCGTGTTCTGTTCGTTCAGCGGATCTTTGCGCCGACCGGCAGGCTGTCATCCGGGAAGATGACCTTGACGTCGCCGTTGGGCATATCTGCCGCACAGATCATGCCGCAGCTCTCTACGCCGCACAGCTTTGCCGGTTTCAGATTTGCTACCAGCATGATCTTCTTGCCGATGAGGTCTTCCGGCTTATACCACGGTGCGATGCCCGAAACCACCTGTCTGCCGCCCATGCCGTCATCCAGCTGGAGCTTTAACAGTTTCTTGGACTTCTTCACCTTTTCGCATTCCAGTACCTTTGCCACACGCAGATCGACTTCGCCGAATTTTTCGATGCCGATCTCGTCTGCCAGCGGCTGGGGCGTGAATTCCGGTTCTTTCGGTTCTTCCTTGGGCTGTGCCGCCAGGATCAGCCGGTTCAGCTCGTCGATTTCCTTTTCCACGTCGATTCTCGGAAAAATGATATTGCCCTTGTGTACCGTCACATTTGCCGGCAGTGTGCCGAACTGGTCTGCGGTGCTGTATGCCACATCTGCCTCGGATGCGCCGATCTGCTCCCAGATCTTCGGCATGGTCTCCGGCATGAATGCGCTCAGCGGAACGGTGACGATGCGGATGGTCTCCAGCAGGTTGTACAGGACGGTTGCCAGACGGGTGCGGTTTGCCTCGTCCTTCGCCAGAATCCACGGTGCAGTCTCGTCGATGTACTTGTTGGCACGGGAAACTACCTGGAAGATCTCCGCCAGCATACGGTTCAGCTGGGTCTGATCCAGCAGTCCCTCCAGCTTTTCTTTCAGTCCGGTGGCTGCGGCAATCAGCTCGTCGTCGAACTCGCCCGGCTGACGCTCTTCCGGCAGTGTGCCGCCGAAGTACTTATCCACCATGGCTACGGTACGGGAAACCAGGTTGCCCAGATCGTTTGCCAGGTCGTAATTCATTCTCTTGAGCATTACTTCGTTGGTAAAGACACCATCCTGTCCGAACGTGTATTCCCTCAGCAGGAAGTATTTGAGCGCGTCGATACCGTAGCGGTCGATGAGTGTCACCGGATCTACTACGTTGCCCTTGGACTTGGACATCTTGCCGCCTTCCAGCAGCAGCCAGCCGTGACCGAGTACCTGCTTCGGAAGAGGCAGTTCCATGGACATGAGCATTGCCGGCCAGATAATGGTATGGAATCTCACGATTTCTTTCCCCACCAGATGTACATCTACCGGCCAGTACTTTTCGTAAAGCTCCGGATCATCCGGATAGCCCAGTGCGGTAATATAGTTTGTCAGCGCGTCCAGCCACACATAGATAACGTGTTTTTCATCAATGGGCACCGGGATTCCCCAGTCAAAAGTGGAACGGGAGATGCACAGATCCTCCAGCCCCTGCTTTACGAAGGAAATCATTTCGTTTCTCCGACTTTCCGGCTGCAGGAAATCCGGGTTGTTTTCAAATAAATCCAGCAGTC
>OLND01002297.1_pt1 | contig 17520 bp, 16 predicted proteins | sample 1672031 | NCBI WGS metagenome assembly OLND01 (sample SAMEA3136638, study PRJEB25190) | human gut metagenome | biome: human gut; feature: human-associated habitat; material: faeces | place: Austria | collected 2013
CGCTTTGCAAGGCCCTCATATACACCCTGCAGGTAAGCATTCTGAATTGCCATAAGTAGAACACTCCTTTATATAAATTCAAACACCGCCTTCATGTTACCACCACAAAAGAAATTTTTCAAGAGTTTTTTGTTTACTTTTCAAAATTTTGTTTGCTGTTGGCGGGCCTGTGTGTTTAACAGGTGGACAAATCAGCGTTTTCGCGCATAGTTATACAAGGGCATACGGCTGGTCGTATTGCATCAGCCCTGCCACATTGTTATTTCCTGCCAGTCAGTGCTGCCCGCCAGCAGCTGCTCCGGGGTGATCAGTGCCATGCCGAGACAGCTTCGCTGCTCGTCGGCCTCAGTCTCGATAAGCCAGCGCCCATCGTTGGTTTGGGCCAAAACGGTGACTCTTCTGTCATAGGACAGGCCCTCTCGTTTTTGCGTTACCTCTTTAATCTCGCCCGTTTCCAAATCCATAAAATAGGGGATTTCGCGGTTTGTTCCGCTGTTTGAGTAGCACATTCCAAGCCACCGCGTGCTCTGGTCGCCGTGCACGGGCAGTATTCTTTGCCCTATGGACAGTCCGAAGTGCTCATCCGGCCACGTATCCCACATTTTTTCCTCTGTGCCCATGGCTGGGTCAACGACAGTCAGGCTCAGTTTGATATCGGTGCCATCGCTCTGCGGGAGATAATCCACAAAGTAAAGCTTGCCGTTTGCCGTGCCATCATAGCCGCTGAACCGCGCGTCTGTGGGGTTGTAGGGGCGCTCGGCCAGCTTGGTGCGTGTGCCTGTGCGCGGGTCCCAGCAGTCAAATTCAAGCGTCGCGCTCTGGACGGCGGCGGCATACTCTTCGCCGTTTTTGGGCAGCGGCGCGTCGGTCACGTAATGGACCGTCAGCAGGCCGTCGTCATAGCAGCCCAGCATCAGTTCCGACGGCAGCATGGTAAACCTGTCAAGCTGCCCACTGGCAAGGTCGATGCGGCAGGCAGGCGTTGCCTCACTCGGCAGCACCGTCTTGTCTATGCCGTACAGCGCCGTGCCATCGCAGTAGGCAATATCGCAGTTGCCCACCCCATTGATTTCCTGCATGGCCTTGCCCACGGCGGGGTCGACGGTGTAGATTTGCACGGGGCAGCCTCTGTCCTCGACATGGCAGACGCGCAGCGGGTCGTCCGTGATGACCAAGTTGCGACCGGGGTCGTCTGTGAAATAGGCGGGGCAGGCGTCGCTGTCATGGGCACAGCCGGGAACCGCGCAGTTGACGGTTTGCATAGCTGCGGCATAGTCGGTTTTTAGCAGCAGGCTGTCCTCGCCGCGGTGGACAAAGGCATAGTAGGTGTCGCCATTGTTGTACGAGTTGGCCACCGGGTAGAAGGGGGCTGTGGTTGGGGCAGGGGTAGTTGCTGCGGTCGGTTCCGGGGTCGAGTTTGCGAGAGGGGTGGACGCTGTGTCCGGGGCAGATGCACAGGCGGCAAGGGTGAGGGCGGCGGCGAGGATGAGGGTGATGAGTTTTTTCATGGGAACCTCCTTTTTTTGATGTGAGCTGTGATGGCAAGGCTGCAAAGCCCCTCAGGCCTCGTAAACTCGGCCAGTTCCCCTGGAAGGGTAGCCTTTTTGCGAGGGCTTTGCGACGTTACCCCTGCCACATTGTCACGGTTTCCTGCTCGGCGCTCCCGGCCATAAACTGCTCTGGCTCCACCAGGGCGTAGTTCTCACGGTTGGTCGTCTCATCCTTGCCGGTCATTACCAGCCAGCGGCCATCGGCGGCGGCAGCGCGGAAATCAACGGGCAGGCTGGTGTGCTGGCCGACAATCACGTTGCCCTCGCTCATTCGCAGGCTGTGGCCTTCGGCATCGCCCAGCGGCAGCTCCTGTGCCCCCTGTTCGGGCGTCCATATTGTCTCGGTCGTGCCGGTCGCTATGTCCAGTGTCTCCACGGCCACAGGCTCATACGCGGCGTAGGGTATCGGCTGGCGCTTTTCAAAATACGCCTTGCCGCCGTACACGCCCAGCAAAGCCGACGTGTCGTAAGGGTAGGCAGCCAGCCGGGTACGGGTACCGTCGTTCGGGTCATAGAGGTCATACTCCGTCTCGGCACTCTGGATGGCAGCCTGGTACTGCTCCCGGTCAGTGGGCAGGGGCGCATCTGTAACGATGTGCGACGTCACCAGCGCGTCACCACAGACATCCAAAAACTGCTCCTGCGTCAGCAGCGGGAAGGTTTGTACCGCACCGTCGGCAAGGCTGATGCGGCAGCCGGTGGCGGTGGTGCCGTTCTCATCGTTCCACGCTGCGCCGTACACCGCCGCGCCGTCGCAGTAGGCCATCACGTAGTCGCGCACTTCCTCGGGCAGGTCGGTGCGCACCTTGCCGCCGCCCGGGTGGACGGTGTACAGGCAGGGCGGGGTGGTCTGCTCGGTCCAGCGGCCGTAGAAATCCGCCGTGATCTCATCGGCGGTCAAGCCCTCGAAGCTCTGGTCCGGGTGTTCTAACTGGGGCTTGCCGTACTCGTCAAAGTATTTCTCCCAAGTTTGGGTATTGCGGTAGAACAGTGTGTGATAGACATAGAGGGTATCTCCTGCCGTAAAAACTGTGTACCGCCGCGCCCGCCCCGGGAAATAGGCCGGGCAGGCTTCACTGTCGTGGGCGCAGTTTGGCATGGTGCAGCAGACGGTTTGGGCGGCGGTGGCGTAGTCGGTTTTCAGCAGCAGGGCATGACCGGGATATGGGACAAGCTCGTAGTAAGCATCGCCGGTGTTGAAAGCCGTAGTGTAGCTTTCCAGTGGGTAGAAGTCGGTGGTCGCGGGGGCTGGGGTGGAGGTGGGTTCAGGCGCTTCCGGGGCAGGAGTTGGGGTAGTCAGCGGAGTTTCATCCGAGGCAGATGCACAGGCGGCAAGAGTGAGGGCGGCGGCGAGGATGAGGGGGATGAGTTTTTTCATGGGAACCTCCTTTTTTTGATGTGAGCTGTGATGGCAAGGCTGCAAAGCCCCTCAGGCCTCGTAAACTCGACCAGTTCCCCTGGAAGGGGAGCCTTTTTGCGCGGGCTTTGCCCGCGGGGAGCCTCCCCTCACAGGGGAGGTGGCGAGCGGAGCGACGCCGGAGGAGCTTTGCGACGTTACCCCTGCCACATTGCCACCGGCTGCCAGTCCGTGCTGCCGGCGGCGAACTGATCGGCGTCGATCAGGCCGTAGGCCGTGGTCCTGCCGGCGCTGTCTGCGCCGATGACGACCAGCCAGCGGCCATCGTGCGCTTTGCCGCGCAGGCTGACGGCACCGCTGCCGGTCTGCAGCGCCTGCGTCACCGGTGTGATCTGCCCTGTTTCAGTATCCAGCAGGGCGCAGGCGGCGTAGCTTGTATTGTAGTTATCTCTGTACAGCCAGATATAACGGCCGCCGTCATCGCCCAGCACCCATTCCGCCTGCGGCCACGGGTCCCAGACGGTTTCGGCGCGGCCCTCGGCGTCCACCGCCGTCAGGACCGTGCGGCGGAAGCCGCTTCCCGGTATGATCGTGCGCTCCTCAAAGTAGGCCTTGCCGTTGTACACACCGATAAAGCAGCCGTTCTTCTCATAGTCGGCATCACTGTAGGGGCGCTCGGTCAGGCTGGTGCGCGCGCCCGTGCGGGGGTCAAGGCGGTCGATCTTCACCGTGGCGCTCTGGATGGCGGCGGCATACTGCTCCGCATCGGTGGGCAGCGGCGCATCGGTCACATAACGGCGGGTCAGCAGTGCGCCGTCAAAGCCCGCAAGGTAATGCTCGGTGGGCTCCAGCGCAAAGGTCTCCGCCTGTCCGGTGGCAAGGTCGATGCGGCAGGCGGGCGTTGGCCCGATTTTTCCGGCAGACGCCTGCGAGCTGTACGGGGCGATCATCTGCTCGCCGTAGAGCGTGCTGCCATCGCAGGCATCCATCGTGTAGTCACGGTAGGTCAGCGGCAAGTCGGTGCGGGTCTTGCCTGCGGCGGGGTCAATGGCGTAAAGGCAGGGCGGCGTGCTCTGCTCGGCCCAGATGCCGCGGTAGTCGGCTTCAAATTCATCGTCGGTCAGGGTGTCATAGGGCGCTGCATTTCGGATGCCGCTGGCCTGTTTTTCTGCCCAAAAGTCGTCCCAGCTTTGGTCGGTGTAGAAAAACGAGGTGTGCCAGACATACACGGTGTCCCCCGCCGCGACCACCGTATAACGGCCGGCCCGCCCCGGGAAATAAGCCGGGCAGGCGTCGGTATCGTGGCCGCAGCCGGGGACGGCGCAGCAGACGGACTGAACCGCCGCGGCGTAGTCGGTTTTGAGCAGCAGCGTGCAGCCGAGCCGCTGCACGAACTCGTAGTAGGCGGTGCCGTCATCATAGGAGCCGTTGTAGCTTTTCAGGGTGTAGAAATCGGCGGCAGGGGCGGGCGTGGGGGCTGCGGCCGCTGCCATCGGCTCCGGCGTGGGGGCTGCGGCCGCTGCCGTCGGCTCCGGCGTGGGGGTGGCGAGGGGTGCCGGGTCGGGGGCAGCGGTGCAGGCCGCGAGAGTCAGGGTCATTGCAGCGGTGAGGATGAGGGGGATGAGTTTTTTCATGGGGGACCTCCTTTTTTAATCTACGTCTGCGGTGCGATCTGCAAGGCCAAACTGTAATACCAGCGCTCCGCCCCATCGGCGGCGGTATAGCCGGTGTAGGTGTATGGGTGGGTCGAGGCCGTGATGAGTGCGCCGCCGTTGGCGCTGTACAGGGCGCAGTCGTAGGGGCTGCTTTCGGGGGCGGCCCAGTCACCCAGGCTTTCCAGCCCGGCCTGGGCCGCAAAGCTGCGCAGGGCATCCGCGCCGGGCAGAGGTGTTTCGGCGGCATCGGCGGCGGGCAGAGAGAACCACACCTCGACGATCATGCCGGTGCGGCCATCCATCGTGATGCTGTACCGGGTGAACAGCGTATCGTTTTCCCGGGCAAATTTGCGCACCGTCACAAAGCCCAGGCTGTCGGTGGTGCAGTAGGCGCTGTTCAGGTTGTAATATTGGCCGTTGGCATCGGTGTAGCTGCCGTAATCGACGGTGTCGCCCACGGTCTGTTCCACCCAGAACCGGGGCACTGCGCTGCTTTCCGCCAGCTGCCAAAGTGCGTTCTCGGCGGCAGTGGTGGCGGCAGTGTCCGCCCAGGTCATGGACTCGATGCTGGCTGATGCGCCGATGTACACCTTCGGCGTCTGCGGGGCGGCATCCTGTTCCTGCTGCGGGGTGGTCTGGCGGGCGGTGGTGTCCTGCCCGCGGGCGGCCAGCTGGCGCAGGATGTAATAGTCATCCGCCGTGGGGGTGGGGGCCCGGTAAGGGTCGGCTACCGTCTCCACGCGGCTAAAGTAGGCGGCGTCACTGGCGGCCAAAAATGCGGCGGGCGCGGCGGCGCAGGCCAGCACGGCGGCTATGCACAGCGCGGCGGCGGTGCGCGGGTATCTCCACAGGCTCATGCGTCTGCCTCCTTTTTCCACAGGGGCAGGGTCACGCTGACCCGCGTGCCCTTGCCCGGTTCACTCTCGATTTTCAGCGTGCCGTCGTGGGCGACGGCAATGCGCTGGCAGAGCGCCAGCCCCAGGCCGCTGCCGCCCTGGCGGCGGGCGCGGGATTTATCCACCATGTAAAACGGCTCGGTCACGCGGGCCAGCTGGTCCGGCGGGATGCCGCAGCCCCGGTCGGCCACGGTCAGGGTAGCGGTGTCGGCGTCGGCTGTGCAGAGCACGACCACCGGTGCACCGGGTTTGCTGGCTTTGGCGGCGTTCTGGACCAGGTTGCACAGCAGATCCAACAGCAGATCCGCGTCGCCCTGCACGGTGGGCGCGGGCGCGGCGGGGGTGCGCAGGTTCACGCCCGGGCAGGCGGCGTGCAGCCGCGGCCACAGGGCGGCCAGCGGCACGGCAGCGGGGGACAGCGGGCATTCGGCCAGGCCCAGCAGCGCCAGCAGCTTATGGCTCAGGGATTCCAGCCGCCGCCCCTCGTGGGCGATAGCCGCCGCAGCTTCGCGCTGTTCATCGGGGTCGGTCTGCATCGCGGCAAGGATATCCGCGTAGCCGATGATGCTGGTCATCGGGGTTTTCAGCTCGTGGGTAAACGCCCCGACAAAGTCCTCCCGCTTCTGCACGTCGGCTTCCAGGTCGGCAATTTTCTCCTGCACGGCGTCGGCCATCTTGTCAAAGCTCGCGCTCAATGTCTCGATCTCGTCGCCGGTATGCAGGGCGGTGCGGCGGGCGTAGTCCCCGGCGGCGATCTGCTGCCCGGCATCAGTCAGCACGGCCAGCGGGCGGGTCAGGCGGGCGGCCAGCAGAGCGGTGACGGCGGCGGCTGCGGCCAGCACGGCGGCTTCCAGCAGCAAAAAGCGCGTTAAGGCGGCGTCGCGGTCGCGGTACAGGCCGGTCAGGTCGTAGGCCGTGACCAGCCGCAGCCCGCCTTGCAAATCGCTGGCGTAGACGGCATAGACACTTTCCTCGGTACGGACCGTGACGGTGGCGGCGTTTTCCAGGGAAAAGTTTTCCAGCCCCGGCAGAGTGGCACAGATGAGGGTATCCCCGCGCCAGAGGGCGGCGGGGGTGTCCCGGGCCTCGACGCGGGCGGTCAGGGCGGCGTCATCCATGGTGGTGCCGCGGCGCTGCAAGTCGAGGATCTCCGTTTGCAGCAAGGTACAGGTCTGGGCGTGGGCCGCTGCGTTGGCGGTGGCCATGCGGCCGCGCTGCACGGCAAAATCGCTGTACAGCAGCACGCACCCGCCGACGCCGAAGGACGCCGCGAGGACGAGGACGAGCAGCGAGACAAGTTTTTGGTAGTAGCGCATAGGGTACTCCTTTTGTGGTCGTAAAAGCCTCCCTTGTCAAAGACAGACTCCCCCGGGTCGGGGGAGGTGGCGCAAAACGCCAGAAGGGGAGCGGTGGCCGAGCGTTAGCGAGGTCGGAGTGATTCTTGCAGCTTTGCGGGTACGCGCACTCTTCCGCATGGCCACAGAAATCCCCCAGTCCGCTTTGACAAGGGGGCCTTTGTCACTCCTTCCGCAGTCGGTAGCCGATCTTAAACACCGTCTCAATCTGTTTATCTGTCCAGCCGAGCTTTTTGCGCAGGCGGGCGATGTGGGTGTCTACGGTGCGCAGGCTCTCGGTATCGGGCAGCTCGCCCCAGACGCGCTCAAAAATCACATCACGATAGAGCGCCGCGCCCCGGTTGCGCATCAGCAGTTCCAGCAGGTCAAACTCCCGCCGCCGCAGGTCCAGCGGCTCGCCGTTCTGCCTGGCCACCCGGTCCACCGTATCCAGCACGACATCATAGGCCCGCAGCTCCCGCCCGCCGCGGCCGGTGCGGCGCAGCACCGATTCCATCTGGGCGACGAGTTCTTCCGCCGCGAAGGGCTTGGTGATATAATCATCCGCGCCCAGCCGCAGGCCCAGCACCCGGTCCTTCACCGCGCTTTTCGCCGTGATGAAGATGACAGGCACGCCCTGGGGCCGCAGGCTTTCCAGCAGGGCGTAACCGTCCAGCCCGGGCAGCATGATATCCAGCAGCGCCATATCGAAGTTGTTTTTCTCGATCAGATCCGCCGCCGTGCGGCCATCCTCGGCCACGGTGCAAGTGTACCCGGCGCGGGTCAGTGTCATCTCGATGAGCCGCGCGATCAGGTGCTCATCCTCGGCAATCAGTATGTTGTTCATGGCAAATCTCCCTCGTTTGGGTGTATTATAAACCCCAGTTGTTTCCTACTTGTGACACGGGCACTATAATTTTACACTTTTTTATTTATTTTTGCATATTCGGCGTGTTATAATGTGGGAAACCACCCATACTATAAAAGGAGAACCACCATGAACGTCGAAGAGCTTGTCAGCGCCCTGACGCTGGAAGAAAAGGCCGGGCTGTGCTCCGGCGCGGATTTCTGGCACACCAAGGCAGTGGAGCGGCTGGGCATCCCGGCTATCAAGGTCAGCGATGGCCCCCACGGCCTGCGCACCCAAAAAGAAGGCAGCACCGACCCCAACGATGCCATCAAGGCCGTGTGCTTCCCCGCAGGGTGCGCGGCGGCAGCGTCCTTCGACCCGGCACTGACCCGGCGCATGGGCGCAGCCCTCGGGCGGGAGGCCCGGGCCAGCGGCGTGCAGGTTCTGCTGGGGCCTGCGGTGAACATCAAGCGCAGCCCTCTCTGCGGCCGCAATTTTGAGTATTACTCCGAGGATCCCTACCTGGCGGGCGAGCTTGCAGCCGGATTCATCCAGGGCGTGCAGAGTGAGGGGGTCGGCACCTCCATCAAGCATTTTGCCGCCAACAGCCAGGAGACGCGCCGCCTGTCCGCCGACAGCCGTGTGGACGAGCGCACGCTGCACGAAATCTACCTGCCCGCTTTTGAGACGGCGGTAAAAAAGGCCCGGCCCTGGACCGTGATGTGCAGCTACAACCGCGTCAACGGCGACTACGCCAGTGAGAACAAGCCGCTGCTGACCGATATTCTGCGGGACGATTGGGGCTTTGACGGCTTTGTCATGTCCGACTGGGGCGCGGTGAACGACCGCGTCAAGGGCGTGGCAGCCGGATTGGAGCTGGAAATGCCCGGGTCCGGCGGCGTGTACGACCGCAAAATCATCGAGGCTGTGCAGAACGGCACGCTGGATATCGGCGTTTTAGACAAAGCCGTGGCCCGCATTTTGAACATTGTGCTGCGCGCGGCTGATCTGGCAAAGCTGCCCGCCGTGTTTGACCACGCAGCGGACCACAAGCTGGCCGTGGAGCTGGCGAAGCAGAGCGCCGTGCTGCTGCGCAACCTGGGTGCGTTGCCGCTGCACAAGGGGCAGAAGGTGGCCTACATCGGCGCGTTTGCCGACCATCCGCGCTATCAGGGCGGCGGATCCAGCCATGTGAACACGACGGCCATCAGCGCGATGGACGCCGCCATCATGAACGACCGCCGCGTCAGCTATATCGAGGGCTTCCCCGCAGACCGCGACCAACGGGACGAGGCCGAGTTTTTGCGGGCCGTGACCGCCGCCGAAGCCGCCGATGTGGCCGTGATTTTTGCGGGCCTGCCCGACAGCTTTGAGAGCGAGGGCGCGGACCGCCGCCATATGCGCCTGCCCGACTGCCAGAACAACCTGATTGCCCGCGTGGCCGCCGTGCAGAAAAACACCGTGGTCGTGCTGCACACAGGTTCCCCGGTGGAATGCCCCTGGGCGGACGATGTATCGTCTGTTTTGTGTATGTACCTGGCGGGCGAGGGCGTGGGCGAGGCCGCCGATGCCCTGCTGTGGGGTGACGCCAACCCCTGCGGCCGCCTGCCGGAGACCTGGCCCCTGCGGCTGGAGGACACGCCCTGCTACCTGGACTATCCCGGCGACGGCGTGACCGCCGACTACCGCGAGGGCGTCTATGTAGGCTACCGCTGGTACGACGCCCGCAAAATGCCGGTGCGCTGGCCCTTCGGCCATGGGCTGAGCTACACCGGGTACGTCTACCGGAATGCAGAGCTGAGCTGTGACACGATGGCCGCCGACGGCGAAGTGACCGTGCGCGTGACCGTGAAAAACAGCGGCGCAATGCCGGGCGCGGAGGTCGTGCAGCTGTATGTGGCCGACGCCACCGGCACGCCGGTGCCGGGCGGCCGCGTGTCCCAGGCCCTGCGCGGGTTTGCGAAGGTGGACTTGCAGCCCGGGGAAGAACGCGTTGTGACGTTTACCCTGACACCACGGGATCTAAGCCGATACAGCGCCGAAATTCACAATTTGTACGCCGCGCCCGGGCGGTATGAGGTGCGCATCGGACATTCCAGCCGGGATATCCGATCCACGCTGCCGCTGCATTATGCGGGGGCGAAGCTGCTGCCACTGACAGTGGATGAGACGACGCCGCTGGGCATTCTGCTGGCGGACCCGCGCACCGCGCCCATCGTGCGCGGGATGCTGGACGCCCAGGTCCAGGCCATGGCCAACGGCGGCGGCGACGGCCTGATGCCGCCCGAGGCGATGATCCAGATGTTTGACGGCCTGACCCTGCGGAACATGATCAATTTCGGCGGGCCGCAGGCCGAGGAACGGCTGAATGCCATGCTTGCAAAATTAAAAGAAGCCGTACAATAATTGCAGGGGGCGGCGTCCCTGACGGCCCGCCCCATAAAAAGAAAGGGTATATCTATGTCTATCAAACTCACCGAACAGAATTTTGACACCGAAGTTTTGCAGAGCGCCATGCCGGTCGTGGTGGATTTCTGGGCCGAGTGGTGCGGCCCCTGCAAGATGATGGGCCCTGTGCTGGAGGAAGTGGCTGCCGCGCACCCCACCGTGAAATTCGGCAAGCTGAACACCGACGAGAACCTGAAGCTGGCCATGGCCCGCAAGATCGACGCCATCCCGGCGCTGCTGCTGTTTAAGGACGGTCGGGAGGTCAGCCGTTCCGTCGGCTACCGCCCCGCTGCCGAGCTGGAAGCCTGGCTGCGGGAAAACGGAGCGATTTGACACCTGTATAAAAAGAGCCGCACCTGCCTTCGTCAAAAAGGGCAGGTGCGGTTTGTTTCATCTTATTTTAAGGCTTCCGCAATTTCTTCTGCGGTCAGCTGCTTTCTCACCGGCTGGGGTTCGCCCTCACCGTCCTGTAACGGCAGCACCCAATAATCCAAATCCAGCCATTGGCCGAACTTGTACCCGGTGCGCTTTTCGATACCCATTTTGGTGAAGCCCAGCGCCTTGTGGAAGTTGTTGCTCTGGCGGTTGCTGCCGGTTACGAGCGCAAAGGCGTTATAATACCCCTGTTTTTTCAGCAGGGCGATCAACGCGCGGTAGAGCCGCCCGCCCACGCCCTGACCGATGCAGTCCGGCGCACAGTAGGCCGTCGTCTCAACGTCCCAGGCGTAGGCCTCGCGCTCGTGCCAGAGGTGTGCGCAGGCGAAGCCCTGCAGCCGGCCATCGGCGCTTTCGGCCAGGAGAAACGGCGCGTTTTGCAGCGTGTGCGCAATGTTTTCGCGGTATTCCTCCACCGTGGACGGCGTGTACTGGAAGGTCTGCACGCCGTGGCGCACGTACCAGTTGTACAGTGCGCAGACGGCGGCGGCATCGTCGGGCGTCGCCATGCGCAGGGTAATTTTGTTGTCGGCGGCCCACTTTTCGGCCAGGGCCTCTTTCTCGGCCTTCGGCAGTTTTTTCAGCGCTGCTTCACGCTTCAGGGCCGCACTTTTGTCGGCGCATTTTTCGGCGTAGGCCAGGCGCACGGCGTCGCGGCCATGGCTTTTGGTGTACTTGGCCCCGCCCTTGCCGCTGCGGTGGGCTTTCAGGCGGCGGGCCAAATCATTGGTCCAGCCGCCGTACAGGCTGCCGTCCGGGCAGCGCAGCAGGTAGACCCAGGCGGGCGCCGGGGTCGGTTCGCGGTCGGCGGCGGTGCTGGGGGCCGGTCCGTAGATTTCGGATCCCTCTGCGCTCATTCGCTTACCTTCTTTCCGGCGGCCCGCAGTGTGCGGCGGCAGGCCTCAATGGCCGTTGCCTTGTCGTCGGCGGTAATCAGGAAACGGCTGGGGTGGCAGAACCTCAGGCCCAGGCCGCTGATCTGGCGCAGCTGTTCCTCCGGCTTACCGGCCCAGGCCACCGGGAACGGCTGCTTGCTGCGCTTGGTGCGGTGGTCGTTGACGCACTGGGCGCTGTACCCGCCGCGCTGGCTGGGGTAGACGACAAAAATTGCATCGGTCTTGTACAGACCGTTTTTCCACGGCATATAGGCAGGCAGTACAACGATGCCGTCGCGCATATTGGCGTAGGCTCTGCGGACGGTATCGTCGGCGCGGTTCACGGCGTTGGCGGCGGCGATCTCATTTTCGAGGATCTGCTTTGCCACCGGCACAGCGCGCCAGAAGCACTCGTCGGGGTCGTCCTTCGAGTCCCACAGCGGGTTGAAGCTGCCGATCGCGTCAGCCAGGGAGTTTTGCTCGCCGGTGTTGTCGTTTAAGTCAAGCGGCTGGATGAAGTTTTCGTCCAGCAGGCGGGCCTGGTGCTCGCCCACGAGCTGGGCGCCCACCACCCGCCACAGTAGGCCGAAGGCCGCGTAGGGCACGCCGTTGGGACGGCACTCCCGCGGTTCGGAGTGGTGGTCGAACATACCGCCGCCGACGTCGTAGACGATGCCGTCGAAGTCATCGGGCACGACAAAGCCGCGGGTGACCTGGATATCCGGGCGGAGAATTTGCAGCAACGCGGTGGAAAAAACATCGTCCGCATGGAATTTTCCGCCATGCGTAAAACCTTTGGCAGGGATTTTCATGGGTGGTACTCCTCTATCGATAAATGGATGTGCGGTGGGGTCGCAGGGGGGGTGCCCCTGCTGCGTGGCGTCGAGGACGCCGCGCCCTACGCCTTGTTCTTTGCAGGGGCCGGGCATACCCGGCCCCTACGGGCACACTTTTACTTCGTGATACTTCTCCCCGTCCAGCGTTTTCCACGTAAACACGCCGTCTTTCAGCGTCATATACCCGTGGGCGCTGTTCTCCTTGGGGATGGAGGTGGAGCCGGGGTTGAGGTAATAGTTATCATTGCCGAACGCCTGCCATGCGGGCACGTGGGTATGACCGTGCAGCAGGATATCCCCCGCTTGCAGCGGCGGCAGGTGCGCGGTGTTGTACACGTGGCCGTGGGTGGCGTAAACCAGCCGCTGGCCCGCCGTGAACACCGCGTAATCGGCCAGGATCGGAAATTCCAGCACCATCTGGTCCACTTCGGTGTCGCAGTTGCCGCGCACACAGAAAATTTTGTCTTTCCGCGCGTTCAGCAGGGCAATGACCTTTTTCGGCGCATAGTCGGGCGGCAGGTCGTTGCGCGGGCCGTGGTAGAGCACATCGCCCAACAGCAGCAGGCGGTCGGCCCCCTCGCGGTCCCAGGCGTCCAACAGCTGGCGGCAATAGCCCGCCGCGCCGTGGATATCCGATGCGATCAACAGTTTCATAGCGTCCTCCTTACACCGTCACGTCGCCAACAAGCATACCGCCGGCGGAGTCGATGGCGTAGACCGTGTACTTGCGCGGGGTGTCGCCGCGTTCCAGCAGGATGCCGCCCTGGGCCGGCTCCACATAGGTGAACTGCCGGTGGGCGGTGGTGGCATGGGGCTGGGCGTCGGGCAGACTGTATGCCAACACGCCGCCCCTGGCGCAAAAATCATCGGCCAGCAGGTGCTCCTCGCCGTTGATGTACATATGGTAGACGCCGGGGGCATCGGTGCCCACCGGGCGCAGCCATGCGCTGCACCGGGTGCGGCCCAGCGGTGAGGTATTGTTTTTGCGCTGGCGCATCAGCAGGGCCAGGTTGTCCCACGCGACCATGAAATCATCCAGCGGCATATCGGTCTCGCAGTCAAAATCGTTTCCGCTGGCCCAGGGGTCGCAGAGCAGCACTTTCGGGCTGCCGTCGATGGACGCAAAGCCGCGCACGGCGGCAAAGCGGCGCTCGGGTGCACCGGCGGCGATCTGTTCCGGCGAGGATTGCAGCCCCACCACCGCGCCGCACCCGGCCCGGGCCTCGGCACGCAGCAGGGCAAGATCGCCGTAGGCCACCCAGGCGGGGAAGCCCCACTGGGCGGCAGCCGCAGCGGCAAAGCTCAGGTTGCGGGGGTCGCAGTCGTCGGGGGCGCGCCAGTCCCGCAGCACCTGGGCAAATTCCTCGGGCAGTAGGTCGGCGCCCCAGCGGTTCGTCAGGCTGGCAAGGCAGTTTGCCAGATCCATCCAAGGCCGCAGCGCGGGAGTGCGGCGGGCGGCAGCATAGGGCATCAGGCGCAGCCGGGCGTTGACCGGGCGGCCCCGGGCGGGGATTACATCCACCACATGGGTGCTGACCCCCAGCAGCGTGACAGCGGGGGTGGCCTTTTCATCCTTGGAATACAGGTAGATGCGCAGCTGGGCCTGGGTGGCATACTTGCTGTCCAGCTGCAGGTGGGCGGGCCAGCGCTGCACCGGCCCGCGCTCCTGATAGGCCGGGCTTTCGCGGTGCAGGTAGGGGCTCCATTTGCCAAAGCCCACCCAGGGCGTCCAGTTGCCGTCCACCAGTACGCGGGCCTGGGCCTCCACAGCCGTGCCCCTGGGCGAGGCCGCGTTCCAGCTGACCCGCAGCGCATCGAACACCGGCATCGAAATCGGCGCACTGGTGTAGCAGCCGTAGGGAACATAGCTGCCCTGCACCAGATCCAGTACGATACTGTTCTGTGAGACGGTCACGTTGTCCAGTTCGCCGCGCATGAACGCCTCGGTCTCGCGCAGCAGAACGGTGTTTCTCTCCATAGCCCGGCCCCCTTATTTGTTGTGGAACGTCGGCTGGCTCTCGGCGATGCGCTCCTCGATTTCGGCGTCGCGGCGGGCGCTGAGGGTCTCTTCCAGCTTGAATACCTTGTCGAGGCCAGGGTACAGGATCATCAGCGCAATGACCACCGGCAGCCAGAAGCCGAAGGCCAGCAATGTGATGATGGTAAACGGCAGGTAGAGCAGCGTCAGCCCCCAGTAGACGGCCAGCAGCAGCGCCGCCGCCAGCGTGCGTGGGAAGAAGCCGAAGAACATCAGCCCGGCATTTTTGGCTAGCTGGGGCAGCGGCAGATCCACCAGCGGCACCTGGGCCAGCAGCCAGCTGAAAAAGCCCGTGCAGACAAAGATGCCCGCCAGCGAGGCGACCCACATCATCGTGCTGGTGTTGCCCGCCGCGGCCTGGGCGCGGAGCATCCAGCTCCAACTGCCGACAAACAGGCCCAGCAGCGCACCGGGCAGCAGACTCTGCTTCCAGTTTTGTTTCCAGGCGCGCTTGTAGGTGTGCCACCAGTAGCCCGGCTCGTCGCGCAAGGCGCGCAGCGTGGTATCGATCATACCGGACAAGAACGGCCCGCCGATCAGGCCGCCCAGCAGGCCGCCCAGCACGGTCAGCAGCGCTGAGCCGCCCATCTGGCCGAAAACCGCCAGCGCCGTACCGGGCAGAAAGCCCAGCAGGCACAGAAAGCTGGCGCGGTAGAACGCCCACAGGTCGCGGCCGAGCAGTTCAAAAAAGCGCGGCAGTCCGACCTTGCGCGGCGCAGGTGTATAGCCGGTGGCCGGCGTTTCGTTGGTTTCAGGTTGGTTGGACATGGTGGTTCTCCCTTTTTTCGTAGCGTAAAGGCCCCCTTGTCAAAGGGGGCTGTCCGCGTAAGCGGACTGGGGGATTCCTGCGGGCATAAAGGCAACCGTCACGGAATCCCTCCGGCCGCCTTCGGCGTCCACCTCCCTTTGACAAGGGAGGCTTTTCCTCTATACATTTATAAGTTTATCATACCCTGTTTTTACTCCTCTTGCAAGGCGTGGTCAAAATAAGTTTACAATTTTCCCGGTCGATTTGTGGTATAATAGGAAAGATATTATAAAGGGAGTGTATCCACACTATGGCTTGGGTCACGAAAGACAGCACCGAAACTTACAACCAGACGCCGGAACCCCCGCGCGAGTACACCAAAACCGAAAAGGCCGCCAACTGGTGGCACTACCATTGGGGCATCGTGGTAATCGTGGTGCTCTGCGCGTTCTTTGGCATCTGGATCATCAAGGATACCGTCTTTCAGACCCGGCCCGACGTGCAGATCGCTTATGTGGGCACCCATGACCTGCCCGCCGACACCGTGACGGCTTTGCAGGACGCGCTGACGCCCTTCTGCGAGGATACCAACGGCGACGGCAAGGTCGTGGTGCAGGTGGACACCTACAACGTGGATTTTGACGCCGACAATGTGAACACTGACGCCTACAGCCAGATGGCCGGTGTCACCCGGCTGAGCGCCGAGCTTTCCAGCGGCGGCAAGACCTATATCTTCCTGCTGGAGGATCCCGCCGCCTTTGAGAGCAGCACCGGTGCGCTGCAATACCTGGACGGCACCGTGCCCGATGACCCCGACGCTGCCAACCCCGATTGGACCGAGATGGTCTACCGCTGGACCGACTGTCCGGTGCTGGCCGGGCTGGAACTAGGCGACTACGACGGCTACACCCTGTTGGACGACGCCACCGGCACGAACCAGAGCGTGCTGGCCACCCTGTATGTGGGGCGGCGCGGCGTCTGGGATGAAAAGCAGGCAGCCACCTACGAGGGCTGCGCCGAGCTGTGGGACACCCTGACCGCAGGGGCTGTTTCCACCGCCGCCGAATGAGCCGGGCGCTGCCGCCCCTGAAGGGGCATCTGCGGAAAAAGGTGCAGCCCAAGCCCAGCACCCCGGCGCTGCCGGAAAACCCGTACAAGCGTTTTTTTACAAAGCAGCGCAATTTTGAGGATTTGATCAACGAAAAGCGCAAAGCTCAGCATCGCTAAAAAATGCCGCATCCCACCCCGGGATGCGACATTTTTTATGCCCGCCGTACCTTACAATAAGGGCTGTAATGACTTTTTACGGAGGGAATTTTACTTATGCTGCAAACTCTGGAACGTACCAACACTTTTGACGCCCGCGTACTGACCGCCAGCCACGCCGGGGCTCTGCGGGAGCTGACTGGGGATACCGGGCTGCCGCTGCTGCCCTGCCTGCATCCGGCGCTGGAGGAAGGTCAGATCGTGGGAGATTACGCCGGGCAGGGGGAATTGCAGGCCGCCGCCGCGCTGCTGCCACTCTATGCGGACGACCCGCTTCCCACAAGCCTGCGGGCCGCCGGTTATGGGGCCGACGGCCAGGGCGCGGTGCTGACGCCGCCGGTGCTGCACAGCGATTACACGCAGCTGCGTCATTTTCTGCGGTTGGCGCTGCGCTGGGCCACCGAGCGCTATGCCAGCTACCACGTCTGGGCCGTGCTGCCGCTGGACTTGGAACACCCGGAGGCGTGTGATGACCTGTGTGCGCAGTATCTCTCCACTGGGCTGACCCTGCGCGGGATGCGCCCGATGGCCGGGGCCGACCAGATGTTGATTTTTTCAGCGCGGGGGTTAGCCCAATGGCGTGACCCGCTGCGCCGCTGCCATCTGGCCGACCCGGCGCTGCCCCGCGTGTTGGAGCGCGGGTATGCGGCCGCCGATTTCGGCTGGGGGAAAGACGGATTGGAGTTGGTGCTGAGGCCGGTGTGAGGTAAGAGGACGGCGGGCGGATATAGAATCCGCCCCTACGGATATGACCCGGGAGCCTTCCGCTGCCGCGGAGGGGTCAAGACCCCTCTCTACAATGCAAATTATAAAAGGGATGCGGTGAAAAAGCTGCGGGCCGGGCATGCCCGGCCCCTACATCCCCTCCCAACAAAAAAGCGCCCCACGCGTTTCCGCGTGGGGCGCAATTTTATGCTACCTTACAAATTACTTGTACAGGTCGACCAGCTTGGTCAGATGCTCGTAACGAGCATCGGCGGCAGCCTGGTTCTTCTCGAACAGGGCCTTGGCGCGATCCGGGAAGGCGCGGGCCAGACGGCTGTAACGAGTCTCGTTGGCCAGGAAGTCCTGATACTTGGACATATCGCCGGCCTTGGAGGTCAGGGTGAAGGGGTTCTTGCCCTCTGCCTTGGCAGCGGGGTTGAAGCTGAACAGGTTCCAGTAACCGGCAGCAACAGCCTTCTTCATCTCGTTCTGGCAGTTGGTCATGCCGCCCTTGACACCGTGCAGCT
>OLND01002299.1_pt1 | contig 17520 bp, 19 predicted proteins | sample 1672031 | NCBI WGS metagenome assembly OLND01 (sample SAMEA3136638, study PRJEB25190) | human gut metagenome | biome: human gut; feature: human-associated habitat; material: faeces | place: Austria | collected 2013
TCTGCACGACGGCCGGCAACGCCCGTTATCTGGCAACACATTCTCATTTAGATCCAAGCCGGGTTGTGATCGGTGAATATCCGTCGGGTCACATGGCCTATCTGGGAGAAGAAAGCGCGAAACTGCTCGGAGCGGATATGCGGGCATTTTTCACTCAGGCGATTGGAAAATAAATAGTCAATTTTGATTCCTTCATCAACCGGTCAATTCGTTTTAAAGTCTTGCGAAAGACTGGCGTTCTTTTGACGCCAGTCTTTATTTAATACCGATCCGCCGGTTCTTTATAGTCCATGAGAAAACGCTGCCATTAAATCATTGAATCTGACAGCGTTTTTTCCTGCTTGTTTAATTTTACTTCTCTCTCACATCGGTTTTAAGTTCTTGTTCAGCCGGTCGACAATCCAGGCGATCCGCTTTCTTCGCCCGGCCTCAGTTTTAGGATCCAGGAAAGCGCGGGTGTATGTTTTCTTAACCGACATGGGCATCGCCTGAAAGTTGGAATACGCCTGCGGATAAGCTTCCAAAACAGCGGAAAGCGACGCGATTTCTTCCTCGGTGATCGCCGCCGGTTTAGGCGCGTCCCATTGTCCGTTCGCTTTGGCTTCCGCGATCTTTTTCCGGCCTGAATCGGTCATCCGGCCTTGTTCTTCCAGCCTTTGAACAAGCTGCTTGTTCTTTTCCGACCACTTACTCTTCCCGCGGCGCTGCGAAAAGTATTTGCGATACGTTTTATCGTCAAGACTCTGCATCTGACCGTCAATCCAGCCGAAACAAAGCGCTTCTTCCAGCGCTTCGCCCGCTTTGATCGTTTTCGGTCCTCCGGCCTTGCCCAGTATCAGCCAGACCCCTTCCTCAGACAAGCTATGGTCTTCCAGCCATGCCCTGAATTCTCCGCGCGTGGCAAATTGCAGTGTTTCATTCATTTTCTGATCCTCCATTTCCAGCTTTTCATCAAGCTAACCCGCACTGTCTGTACCGCGCATTTCCTTCTTTTTGACTCTGATCAAAAGCTCAACAGTCCCGCGGAGCGTCGGAAACCTGACAGAATTCAAAATATTTATTCACCGCTGTTTTTAAAGAAGCCAATCCCTTATACCAATCCGATCCCGCCCTGAAATTTATGGAGCAGCGCAGCGGCCGATGTTTCTGCCAGTCTTCCATCGTATACGTTAATTGATCCAGCAGGGAAGCCCCCCTGTCTTTTCTGAATTCCAGATCAAGACTGATGTCCAGATTCTTTTCTACGCGCTGGCAGCGCTTGATATAGTTCTGAACGACAGCTTCGGAAACCAACGTCCGCAGCCATTTTGCATAATCGTCAATCCGCATGGGTCTGACCTCCCTCTCTCTGTTAGCTTGATTATATCATGGAAGTTCGTCGCCGGCTTATGATATGATAAAGTCAGAAACGATGTCTGACCGGCACTCGTTAAACGTGGCTGCAAAGTGGTGATGGATGAAAAGCCAGACGACTGACAGCATATTTACAAAAATTTACTTCACCAGGAGGATTAAAATGAAGAAAAGAATCGGGCTGGGCCTGGGTTTTATCCTTTTGCTTCTCGGATTTTGCGACTTTAAAATGAAAACGACGGTTTCTCTAGGAGCACTGATTGCCAATTCCGAGAGAATCACCCTAATTTATTGTGAAGAGACATCCAGCACTACGGCGTGCGATCCGATTGAAATCACAGAGGAAGACACAATTCAGGAGCTCAGCCTGCTTTTTCAGGAAGATCGTTTTACCCGTACTTTCTTCTTTTCACAGAAAACCGCTCATGATATTCCCTTAAGAACAGGGATGCTGCTTCTCAGCGATGGAAATCAGACCTGGAATCTTGAGATCTACGGCGATCATACTCTTCGCCTTAACTATCAGGCTTATTCGACAGGATGGTTCAGCAATTCGACGGATTCCCTGCTTGATCGGATCGAACCGATTTACACGCAGTATTGAAAAACGGAAATTCGCAAAATTTTTTACAGGTGATAAAATCAACGTCATCACTGGCGATCACCTTCAAAAAAACGCAGCGTGAGAGAACTCTCTCATTCTGCGTTTTCTTTTTTCTTTATTCCAGCAAGGAATTCCTGAGACTTAGCGAACCGTGCTGCCGACCGGCAGCTTTTCAACGGAGAGCACCTCGATCTGATCCTCGCCCATGCCGGCTAAAATCATGCCTTGCGACTCGACGCCTCTTAACTTGGCCGGCGCTAAGTTGGTGATGACGACAACTTTCTTGCCGACCATCTGTTCCGGCTTATAGCTGCCCGCGATGCCGCTGACAATCTGCCGCGGCTTTTCTTCACCGATGTCAATCTGAGACACCAACAGCTTGTCCGCTTTCGGATGCTTTTCGCAGGACAGAACCTGCCCGACCTTCATTTCAATCTTCGCAAAGTCGTCGATCGTGATCTGCGGTTTCGCCGGCTCCGCTGGTTTTACCGGCGCTTTCTTCGGCTGTTCCGCTTCGATCTTTTCCAGCATTTCCTTTTCATCGATCCGCGCAAACAAAATCTGCGGCTTCGATGTTACATGAATACCATCTTCCAGCTGCCCGAAAGTCAGCACGGAATCATAGCTGCGCTGCTGCGTATTGAGCTGATCGAGAATGGCTTTCGACGTTTCCGGCAAATAACTTTCCAACAGAATCGCCGCTATCCGGATACTTTCCAGCAGGTTATACAAAACGGTAGCCAGGCGGTCTTTCTTTGTTTCGTCCTTGCCCAGTGCCCACGGCATCGTTTCGTCGATATATTTATTGCTTCGGCGCAGCAGAGCGAAAATTTCGTCGATCGCGTCTGCAACCCGCAGTTCGTCCATCTTTTTCTGAACATTCGCCGGCGTTGCTTTAGCCAAGGCGATCAGTTCGTCATCAATCGGATCGCTGACGTTCGCGTTATGGACTAATCCGCCGAAATACTTATTGGTCATCGACAGCGTGCGGTTGACCAGATTGCCGAGGATATTCGCCAGATCGGAATTGATCCGTTCAATCATTAATTCATAGGTGACCGTACCATCCTGGGCAAACGGCATTTCATGAAGCATGATGTAGCGCACGGCGTCGACGCCGAAGTAACGAACCAGATCGTCCGCATAGATCACGTTGCCCTTGGACTTGGACATCTTGCCCTCGCCCACTAACAGCCATGGATGACCGAACACCTGCTTCGGCAGCGGCAGATCCAGCGCCATCAGCATTGCCGGCCAGATAATGGCGTGGAAACGCATGATGTCCTTGGCAACCATGTGGACATCTGCCGGCCAGTATTCGTCGAAGTCGTGGTATGCGCTGTTCTCATATCCCAGAGCGCTGATATAGTTGGACAGCGCATCTACCCACACGTAGACCACGTGCTTGGTGTCGAAGGTGACCGGGATGCCCCAGGTGAACGAGGTACGGGAAACGCACAGGTCTTCCAGGCCGGGCTTGATGAAGTTGTTGACCAGTTCTACCGCACGGGTCTTGGGCTGGAGATAGTCGGTCTCCAGCAGCAGCTTTTCGATGCGCTCTGCAAAGGGTGCCATCTTCATGAAGTAAGCCTCTTCCTTTGCCTCGGTGACCTCTCGGTGGCATTCCGGACAGCAGCCGTTTTCGTCCAGCTGGGACTCCGTCCAGAAGCTTTCGCACGGTGTGCAGTACTTGCCCTTATATTCGCCCTTATAGATGTATCCCAGGTCGTACAGGCGCTTGAAGATCTTCTGTACGGTTTCTACATGATAGTCGTCTGTGGTGCGGATATAGCGGTCATAGCTGACGTGCATTTTTTCCCACAGTGCTTTGAAGGTCTTAACGACCTCATCTACATATTCTTTCGGCGTGATACCCTTTGCCGCCGCTTTCTGTTCAATTTTCAGACCGTGTTCATCTGTTCCGGTGAGGAAAATGACATCATAGCCCTGCATTCGTCTGAACCGGGCGATAGAATCGCAGGCTACAGTGGTGTAGCAGTGACCGATGTGGGGATTTCCCGACGGATAGTAGATCGGTGTCGTGATATAATACGGCTTTTTTGACATACAAGGTCCTCCTTAACATTTGTTTGCCCGAAGGCTCTACCTCTTATTATAGCACAGTTTTACGGCGTTGTCCATGTTTTTTTGAAAATTTTAGGGGTGGGTGAGGGGAAATGTGGGGGAGTTCTGGGCATGGTACCAAACAAATTGCTGGTGTCAATTTTGCCATCGGTGTGTGTGCCAGACTTAACATTAGGAATATGATTCCTGTATTATCTCTTGGAGAAACAAAAACATTGGATTTTAGGGGGCTTTTTGCACTTTGTTAGTTGTGTGTTAGTTGTTGCGTTGTTCGTATAGAAGTGGAATGCTCCTAAAGTTTCTGAGCAGGCATTGTGAGTAGTTGGCGTCATGATGTTTTTTTCTGCATAGAATCGATTCCAGTGTGAAATCATAAGATTGACCGCAGGAGAATGCTTGACCTTTTCTATTTCTTATACTATACTTGTGAAGGAAACGAAAGAAAGTGAAAGAAAAAAGAAAGGGGCATATGCTTTTGGATGACAGCAGTACTGAATTCAAGGAAGTCTATGTAAATAAGGCAAGCTTACAAAATATGTGATGGACTAGAGGGAGCATTGCACAGGCTGATTTACTTGCGGAGAAAGACTTCATATAACAAAACAAGCACGCCAAAACTATAAATAGTGGGTTCTTGGCGTGCTGTTTTATGAGAGAATGGGATTCCAAATACGCTATATTTCAATATGCTTCTGAATGAGTTTGCAATGCGACTTTGGACATCATTTCCTGGAATTTTTTTTGTTTTTTAGCATTCCCTTGAATACATCTTTCGGCGAGCCATAGAGATGCAGAAAAGCGATCAGCTGCTTGTCTTAGCTTTCCGATCATGAACGGGAACAGCTTGCTAAACGTCCAGAAAATTGATTCACTGGCACATTTGATTACCAGTTCCTCGCTATAAACCTTATTTTTTACAGCAACTGCAAAAAATTCGAATTTAGAGAGCATGATTTTATATTCTTTTTCTTGTAGATCTGATTTGATTTCATAGAGTTCAGGACAATATATTTTGCTCAGGACCTCATCTTGCAGCTTGTTTAGTGCATCTATTGTCAGGCGAGTTCGTTCATTATCTTGCTCATGATCGGATATATTTCTGGAAACGTCAAAAGCTTTGTACGCTAAACAGACTGCCACTAGACTTCCTACTGCTGAAGCAGTATCAACAATTGCTTGATATATTTCTAAAGACATACAACATCCTCCTTATTCTCCATAAACCTCAAAATACTACAAAAGGACAACCTCGAATTGAAAAAACGAACTTGTCCTTCTGTCATAATGATTCGTCTGTCTAACATGGCATAAATTTGTAAAAATATAATCTTACTTCACGTATCCCACATACTCACCGTAATGCCAGCCTGCTACATCGTAAGTCAAACCTGCACCAGTAGCTGCGGCGTAGTTCAGGAGCTGCTTTACATCAGAATAATTTACATCGTCGCAGTTCATGATTCTGCCGTCCTTGTTTCCATCTGCTGCCTCTACTTTTTTTGCGGAGTCCAGTTTATATTTTGCCGGATTCATCTTTGCAATAGAAACCATCAGAGCTTTTCCGTTTGCTGTTGTCAGCAGGCTGCCGTCAGCCTCTGCGATATTGTATGCAGACAGCATGATCGCAGCATCCTTGGAGTTGACCTGTTCATCGCTGTTCAAATCGCCAATTACGTAAAAATCATACTGCTGACTGGTATAGCAGCTGATCTCATTGTTCTTTACAGATTCGAACGAGGCATCTTCTACGGTTACTTCTGCGTCACTGGTAGTATAGAAGGTTACCAGAGTGCCGTCATCCTTGGAATCGTCCAGAGATGCACTGGTGATAACAACCTTGCTGCCGTTCTGTACAGCAGATACGATAGCATCACCATAAGCACTGCCGTTTGTTGCGGCAACCATACCGTCCACAGCCAACAGGTCTGCGGTTGCGTTCAGCGTGATGTCAGATGCTGAAAAACCGGTGTTGTTCTCGATGGACAGTGTTACTGCGGTTGCACCTTCCGGAATAACTGTGCCGTCAGCGGCGGTGAATGTTTCTGCTACAGTGCTGTAGGAAACATTGACTGCGTTTACTGCCTCAGCTGCGCTTGCAACAACGCCTGCGCAAGCAGATACCATTGTAGCTGCAGATAAAGCAGCAATAATTTTTTTTACAGACTTCATAAGTAGTACCTCCCTTTCGGATATGTAATGATTTTTAAGTTGTCTCCTTTCTTTTGCTCTCCTGATAAATCAGCAAAGCAAAAGTCACTTTTTCATTTTCAAGAACAGAACTATCTCTATTTTTTCAGTCCTGCTCCACGAAGAGCGCACTCGTACATAATGTCGAACAAGTCGCTGGTGTCAATGTTGCCGTCGTTGTCTGTATCAGCCTCAATATTGGGAACATAGCCCCTATAATACCGCCTTACACTGTGAGGTGCAACTGCTTTATCAGCAATATGCAGCATGGTCCAGTAGATGTCATTGACTTCATATGGTTTTCCATTTCCGTCTGCATCGCCGAGCATAGGAGCATCGTCAAACACACCGTCGCTGTCAAAGTCATATACCAGTTCACTGCACCCTTTTTCGGTATTGAATTGCAGCAGAACATTTTTCGATCGGATAAAATTAATGTAATAACTGCCAAACCAGTCGAGGTATTCTTCGTAGCTATGGCTGCCGCCAAATGAAGCTTGCTCTTTTTGTGAGGCAATTGGAAATGCCTGTACATATACTTCTCCATCACCAGTGATTGCAAATCCAGTATCCTGTTTTGAAACCGTCACCGTTTGATTCGGTAAGACTTCAATATCAATAGTACTGCTGGCTACTGGCATGAAATTGTAATTGCCTTCATCGTATGAAAAAATATATGATAATGCGATTTTTTGTGTATCTGTATTGGTATAGGTCACGCCATCTTTAGAGAAATCGATTTTGCACTTTGAACCAACACCTTTTAGTTCAGGATCCTCCCGATCATATTGTTCCATTCTGAGACGATAACCTTCACCGTCAATACTAAAAGCAAATCCCGACGCACGTTCATTCTTTTCCAAGTGGAAAGAAGAACCTTTGCCAAAGAAAATATACTCTCCGTAATTGACTTTGCCTAATTTCCAAAAATCGTACGTCTGTCCATCCTCTGTGGTAGAACTTAGATCCATCTGATCTTTTCTGCCATTGAAGAATTCTAATTTCACGATTTCTGAAACATCAGTGTTAGTTTTTGTAGTACCACGGATCGGTGCCTTATAAGTCAGCAGAGAATCATCATCTGAGGCATACAGTAAGACATCACCATTCTCCGAAGAGGCTTCATATGCCGGGATGCAGAACTGTTTGGTCTCCGAATTGATATAGATGCAGGCATCATCCTTAAAAGCCGATGTTTCTGTACCTTGCTTCACACAATTGCTGTCATAAGTGACAATGCAGGTGTCATAACTGATGCCGTCGAATGTCCAGTTACCGGACAGTTCATCCATGCCAACGACAGCGTGTGTGCCGCCTTTTTTGGTAGCAATACCAGCCATAAAGTAAGTGCCTTTTTCCTTGCAGCGTGCTGCACAATCCAGAAACATATCCGTATGCTCTTCCTTGGACAGCATCGAAGGTGCTGCAATAATTGCGAGTTCCACCGCTTTATATAGCTGCAGAGAGTTGTAACAAGTAATCAACGCATCCACATCATCAGTCAGCGTTACATCGTATAATGTTTCTGCACCCTCTTGCAAATCGCTCGGAGTCAGTTCGCCATTGTGGACCAATACCGAAATGGCAGCCATACCGAAACAAAGACCGCTTTTATAAGATATATCGGGAATATGTTTACCGTAACCTGAATTTATTTCCGATTCCGTCATATTATCCCTTACTGGATCGTATACTCTTTCTGTAAAATCTTCTTGCGATAAAGTACACAGGTGATTCACAAATGAAAAAGTATCTTTGTACATTCCCTTCTCGATCGCAGCCTTTTCCAACTCGCTTTGCGCCGATGACGCATCCGCTTCGTAAAGCGGGATTTCTCCCTCTGTCACCGAATCATAAAGTGCATCTCCCAGCTCGTCCGTATTGTCGTCCAGTGCCTCCTGTACCAGCTTATCCGTATAGTCCAGAACAGAGTATTCTTCTGCTCCGACTGCTGTCGGCTGATAGGTCAGTATGCACGTTGCGGCAGTGGACAGGGCTAAGAGTGTTGCGATTTGTTTTTTCATAAAAATATCCTCCTGTTGTTTTGTATAGCGGGTGTGAGTGTGAAACACTCGGTTTTTGTTTTACTTTAGTATAGCAAAATTGGGCGACGGAAATCAATACTTATGACGTAAGTAGAATTCGCTGTAACAATTGTGAAAGCAAGTGCAAGAGATGCGAGTAAACCGCAGTATTTTGAAAAGAACTTCCGCATAAAAAAGACCTCCCTTCACAGATTATCTTTTCGGTATTGCTATTATACCATAAAAAAAGTACCTGTGCGAGAAGTCTACGAAACTTACAGTGTTTTCGACGAAACTTACAGTTTTTCATATTTTGTCTTTATTTATTGGCCGCATTTTCTTACAAATAAAGTGATACTTCGGCATCAAAATAGACATCATTATGGTGGAGTTGACAGATTCCATCATATTTTTCAGCTGCTGATTCTACATTTTTCAATCCATATCCATGTGATTCTGTATCTTCTTTTGTTGTTACGATTTCGCCATTTTCATAATGAACCTTTCCTGGATAGGTGTTTTTTACAGCAACAAAGAGCATACCCTTTCGATAAGTCATTGCGATTTTCAACTCACGTTTTCCGTCGGTTTTTTGAAGTGCCTGTACTGCATTGTCCAGCAGATTTGTCAGAATTGTGGAAAGGTCTACAATTTCTATGGGAAGTTCTGTTGGTATAACAATGTCTACGGTTACAGCAACATTCCAATCAGAAACGGATCTTAACTTGTAATTGATAATGCTGTCTACCACAATATTTCCTGAAGTAGAATACAATACAGACTTTTTTTCTTCCTTCTGTATCAACTCCTGTAGATATTGCGAAGCCTCGTTGGTTTTGTGATCTTCAAGAAAAGTTTCTACAATAGAAAAATGATTGGAAATGTCATGGTGAAATCTTCTGGTGTCTTCCACTGCATTCTGCATCAGCTGACACTGGTTCTGGTAGTAATTTTTTTCTTGCTCTGCCGCTGTTGCTTTTGCAGCCCGTGCATATGCAATTGACAGTGATTCATACAGAAAAAATACTACAATATTGATGATAAATAAGAGAATCATGGAAACTGTGACTGATTGTGCTGTCACTCCAGAAACAGTTGTAAACAGCAATTCGACGCCAATTGTCAGGATTGGTATGCACGGAGAAACAAACATTGTCCATATGGGGAGAATCTTTTGCTCATTTCTGTGATGAGAAAAATATCCTAATAGCAGTACAACCCAAAAGATTACCATACGGGATAAGAAGATTCCAATTTCGTTTTCATATTCATATTTTTGGAGGGGTTCTATATAGGCGTTTTTTGTTACTACAGATACAATCAATTCCGCTGCAAATGCTAAAATAATATATTCAAATATAGCAAGGAAGCGCTTTGGAAAAGTGGTATTATAGCATAATGAGATAGAAAAAAGTGAGACTATTGTGAAAATCAGATTCAAAAAAGGAATGTTTGCAACGAAATGAATCCCAATTGTCAATACAAAATAAAGTGCATAAACGCTAATTGTAATTGCCTTATTTCGTATCTGTACTCCAAAAAGTGATCGGAAAAAGTAATAAATAATATAGATAGAAAATAATTCTGAACAAGCGTATACAATATCGTAGTTGGATAAACTCATATGGACTCCTTTCGATTGATAGCAAATTGTTCGGCTCTGATCTCTTTTCGTTTTGACTGTGCGATTGGCAGTTCAATTCCTGTAGATAGATATACTTTATCATAGGCATATTTACGCACATATAGGTGATGAACCAGATATGTTTTGTGAATACGTAAAAATTGAAAGGATTTTAACTGCTTTTGCACATGATCCAGCAAACCGTAAAAACTGTCTTTATGATATTCGTTCTGGGTGTAATAGTGTATGATAATCTGGTGATCCTCACTCTCAAAATAAATAATATCTTTGATTGGTATCTTCACAATGTCATGTCCCGTTTTGTATGTAAATGCATCGGCTTGTAAATGCAATCGATGAATCAAGCGTTCAAATACCTTTTCAATTTTTTCTTTGTTGATCGGTTTATGTACAAAATAAAGTGGATCATATTCAAAAATTTCAATGGCATACTCCTTATTTCCTGAGATATACGCAATCTGTGTAGAATCGTTTTTTAGGTTATCCCGAATCATTTTACTAACATCAATACCAGTAAATTCAGGCATTTCAATGTCCAGAAAAACGATATCCTTATTTCCAGTGTCATTTAATAAATCCTCTCCGCAGGAGTAAGAAATAACTTCAGGACATTTTATATGCTTGTATGTAAAAAAAGATTTTAAATTTTTATGGATCTGTTCAATTGCCAACGGATCATCATCACATATTAAAATTCTCATGTTGGTATTCCTCTTGCTTTTTCTTCTATTGTACCATGAAGCACAGTTCACCGTGCACGATATATACATACATCAGCATGTTTGGTCTGCATATTCCCGATGGGCACTGTTCATTGCTTACGCACATTATATCGGGAAAGATGATATTTTGCAAAAGCAGTGCATGAAAAGACCAAAATGGAGCGAAATATGTCGTTTCAATCCGGAACTATCGCTTTTATCTGCATAACTATTTAAAATCATATTGTGAAATTCAATGACAAAAATAAAGAGAGGAGAAGCACAATATGAAAAACAAGATATTAAATGTAATATTAATAGGTTATATAATAGTACTTATATGGTTGTTATTAGTACCAAATGTTTTCAGGGGAGAACAAACATGGTATAGTAATGTATTTTCATATCAGCATTTTGTAGATTCTAATTTAATTCCATTCAGAACAATAATAATGTATATTTATTGCTTAAAGAATGGAAATATAAACATAGATATACCAATAAAAAATGTATTGGCAAATTTTTTCATGTTTATGCCAATTACAATTTTAATAAAAATAAAGATCCCTCGGTTGACTTTAAAAAAGATTTTATTATATATTATCTGTTTTAATCTTGTAATAGAAATATTGCAGTTTTTAACTTTGCAAGGATCATTTGATGTAGATGATATCTTATTACGTTTATTTGGTGCATGGATTTCATATGCCGTTTATAGTAGTTTTCGCAGAAAAACATTTAAATAATTTTTAAGAAAATAGGCGGCAGTATCAAGAAATAAGCTTTAAGAGTAGCATAAAAAATTTTTGCCGCAAGCACAATGGCTGCTATGTTGATGCTGCCAACATATGGGGCAATGGCATCCAGTGTAAAAAAGGAGATTTATGAAAAAGAAAGTGCTTATAAAATGGATCATTGGCTGTGGCATGCTCTGCATGATGTTACTTGTATTATGGAAAAGGACGCATATAAATTATGATGAGTATTCAGATAAAACTTCTGATATGCAACATGAAGAGGTAGAAGAAATCAAATTTCCGGATTATATCAATGAAAAAGTGAGTGACGGCCTGGTGTTTGATGCAGAGGTTGTAATTGGAGAAAATTTTGATCCTGATAATTTTTATGTGAGTACGGCAAAGATTATGAAACCGGATGAAGAAAAATGGAATACGTTATCTGTATATGAAATGTTTTTTTTTATTTGATATAGGGGTTGACAAGGTAAAATTTGCACCAATTGACAACATTAAAGAATGCATCAAAACAAAATATGGAAAAACGTTAGATGAGAACTGTATTACCGTAAAAAAAATGGTATTGGGTGTCTATCCATTCGCAACTGATAAAGAGAAAAATGCAGTTGTTCCGGTCTGGATATGTTTTTTAGAGCGAAAAACAAAAGGCAGTGAGTATGTAGAAAAATTATATGTTCCGATTAATGCGATTACAGGAGAGGAATTTTACGATATGGAGGGGGAATGTGAAGTCATATTTGAAAATGGATTTTTATCGTATGTTAACATCGAAGTATTTTGGAATTGGAATATTAGGTGTTGTTGGTGTATATGGACTTTCACTGATGCAGTTAAAAAGTCAGGATGTATATTTGCTAAATTATTACATTAAATTTTATAGTACATATATGCTTTTGCTGATATTTGGCGCTGTTGCATATTCTAATGCCATGATGGAGGATTTGGAGTATAAAAACTACTATTTGCAGATACAAAAGGGAAGTTTTAGAAAATATATTTGGTCTAAAGTAATTACGGCATTTATCTCAGCTGTTATCGTGATGGTACTTGGAACATCCATTTTTTGCTTAATGGCTCATTTTAAAATGCCGCTCTTGTCCCCGGATAATGATATGCTGGAATATCTTGCTGATGGTGATTATCTGAGTCAGCTTATTACGCCAGAAACAATATTTTGGTATCTGATAGCGGATGCGGCAATGACAGGGCTAATGGCTGGCATTTTTTCTGTATTCGCTATGTGGTTGTCTTTATTTGTAAAAAATCAAATGTTTACAGTTATGGTTCCTATAGTAGGGTTTTACTTTTTTGTCAATTATTTTACAAGAATATTTGGAGAGAATGATTATTTTAAGTTGAATGTGATCTATATATCAAATGGAAAAATATTTGAAAAATCCTTTAGTTGTTTTTGCTATGCACTGTTCGTCGCAGTTGCAATTGCAGCAATAATAGGAAAGTTAATATATAGTAAAATGCATAATGATATATGGGGTGACAGGAATGTGGGGTGCAAATAAATTAGGTATTATAAAATATAGAATAAAAAATGTAAAAATATTTTTGATTGCCATTATCTGGTTATTTATATTGGATGTATATTTGGCTGATTACAGATCAATGGCAATGACATTAGGGTTAAAAGATAGTTTTGCAATATTGCCACATGTCCAGAATGATTTTTATTTTAACAAAATTATGTTGCTTGGTGGCATGATTTTTTTCGCAGATATTCCCTTTATGTCAGGAGAAGAACTTTATGTAGTGCTTAAGATTGGAAAAGAAAAGTGGTCACAGATTAATTGCTGTTATATCGTCTTGAGTGGTGTATTACTAAGCACATTGCTTACGGTGCTTAGCTTGTTGACAATTTTACCTGCAATTAGTTTAAAAAATGAATGGGGAACATTGTATCAGACATTTGCTTTTTCAGGAACGGCAGGTTGTGTGATTATAAATGCAAGTGCAATGAGTTATTATTCACCCTATACGTTAATGCTGAATATTTTTCTGATTGATGCGTTAACCTTTGCATTCATGGGAATGCTGCTATATACATTGAGTTTATTTGTGTCGAAAATATGGTCATATGTCATTGTTGTTGTTTTAATTTTTTTGCAATCTGTTTTTGGAAAAATGGGGTTAGTGTTGGATAATTTCCTGCCGTTTTCATGGATATCTGCTTCGCATTGGAGATTTGGATATGACAGGCACAGACCGGACCTTATTTACATTTACACGGCGTTTTGTATGTTATTATTTCTACTGGCTGTAATCAGTGAATGGAAAATAAAAAGAATGGACTGGGTGAGTAAGGAGGAACATAGATGACAGATGATGTTGTAATACAAGTTAATAATGTGTCAAAGAAATTTAAATCGCAAGTTGTGCTCAAAGATATCACATTGCAATGCAGAAAAGGTAGGATTTATGGATTTGTAGGATACAATGGATCTGGGAAAACAGTTCTTTTTAAATGTATATGCGGGTTACTTTATGTAGATGAAGGAGAGATCAGAGTCAACGGAGAAAAAATTGGACACGAAATGATAAAAAACGCAGGAATTATCATTGAAGAACCGGCATTCCTTGGAAATGAATCCGGAAGGAAAAATCTTGAGCTATTGTATATGTTAAGGCATAAACGCGATAAAAAAAGGATTGCAGATGTTATGCAGATGCTCGGATTAAATTCAGAATCTAAAAAGACAGTGAGACAGTATTCGTTGGGAATGAGACAAAGGCTTGCATTAGCCCAGGCATTAATGGAAGATCCGGATATATTGATTTTGGATGAGCCAATGAATGGACTGGATAGGGATGGAGTAAACGAAATACGTCAGCTATTATTGAAGCTGAAAGAACAGGGAAAAACAATACTACTTGCAAGCCATAACAAAGAAGACATAGAAGTTTTATGCGATGAAGTATTTGAAATGGAACATGGAAAACTGCAGCAAATTCGGTGATTAATAATGAAAAAAAAGATACTATGTATATTCAAAATCAGGAGATAAAAAAAATAATGATTCAAAAATTTCTGTAAATAATGGCAACGATAATTTGTACTTTATGATTGAAAATGCCGGGGAGGACAGGCAGATTGCAGTACAAATTTTTATTGATTATATCCAGGTGCCGATGATAATTGAGGGAGAAACGTATCAGACATTTTTTGTGGATGCTGATAAAAGTTTTTCAAAAGAATTTTGTTTTCAAATAGCGGAGACTCTGGATGAGAGTGTTGATCATAAAATTATGGCTGCAATGACAGTATATTCTGATAAGCATGTGAAAGATTCAGAACTTGAATATACTACGAATGGATATTCTATAGCACTTGATGCAGTTTTAGATATAGCAGGAAATACAGACCAATTCATTATGAATAAACTTTACAATTACGAGAATCCCAGGGAATCATATAAAGATATGTGGTATGGAGTGCTGATAAATACTGAATTACAGGATTTCAAAAGGAGAGTACCCGACAAAGAAATAGTTGCACAAAAAAATGAAAGAAAGGACTTTGTGTATCATGTTGGCGGATATGATGATTGTACAGAAGCACTGGTTATTTTATGCATGGGTATGGAACAAGTTGATGTTAATCAACAAAAATATATGCTTTTCAAGCTGGAAAAAGGAAAGATACAAGATGGATTAGTAACAATTACAATGCCGGATGAGCAAGGGTACTACGATTTGACAGGATGGATTATTAAGAATCCATTTTCAGAAGAAAAAACAGAAATCAATTCAGTGAGTGATACGTGGAGATTTACAATCAATGTGACATAATTAACTACACTAAAAAATTATCCAGACCTTTGGTCTGGATAATTTTCGTTAGAGAGTTTTCTCAAACAAAAAAATAATACATAATCAAATGAATTCATTGAAGAAGCATAATATTTTTCGTATAATCAAAGATACATTAGGGATACATTTTTGGCAAGTATTGGAACTGGAGGCATATTATAAATGCTAAATATTTATTTTGGTGAAATGGAAGAAGCAATTTATAATCCGGCTGTTTATTTTAAAAATACTTATCAGGATAGCTGGATTACAAACGAGCGTTCAAAAGCGATGATAAAAGATGTAGATAAATCCACGGTAATTGCACCAAGAATCATTGAAAGTCCAGTGCTCGGGGCAATTACTCCGAGAGAATTATCGGGTGGTGTGAAAACACTTATATTGATTGATCAGGTGCCAGATAAAGTGTTTAATGCATCAACATGTGGCGATAATTGTGCACGCTGGCTTTTGAAAATGGGAATGGAAAAAAATATTACAATTAATTTAAGACATCTGATGGATTTTGGTGAGAAGGAGTTTACAATCTATATTCTAAATACAGATCAGATAGTTCATAATATGGAAGAGCTTGTTGTGATTGCTGGAATGTTTGTACGATAGGAGGATAACCATGAAAAAGACAACTGTAGTTTTTGATTTAGACGGAACATTATTAGATACGTTACAGGATCTTGCAAATGCAGTCAATTATGCACTGGAACAGCAGGGAATGCCAAAGCGTACATTAGAGGAAGTGCGTCAATTTGTAGGAAATGGCGTGCGCCTGCTAATGATCCGGGCGGTGCCGGATGGGGAGAGCAATCCATTATTTGAGGAAACCTTTGCGCTTTTTAAAGAATATTACGGCAAACATTGCAATGATAATACAAAGCCGTATGCAGGCGTTGTAGAACTGATCGAGACGTTAAAGGAAAAAGGCTATGCAGTAGCAATCGTATCGAATAAGATTGATTTTGCAGTCAAAGAATTAAACGACCTTTATTTTAAAGGAATCGTTCCTGTAGCAATCGGTGAAAAAGAGGGCATCCGCAGAAAACCGGCTCCGGATACAGTATATGAGGCATTGAAGGAACTTGGAAAAACGAAGGAAGAAGCGGTTTACGTTGGTGATTCTGATGTGGATTTAGAGACTGCAAAAAATTCCGGCATGCCATGTATTTCCGTATTATGGGGCTTTCGTGACAAAGAATTTTTGGCAGAGCATGGGGCAGAGCGTTATGCAAAGACCGCAGAGGATGTGCTGCGGTTTGTAGAAGAAATGTAGAGGTTTGGCAGATTGTGCAGTGACTCGGTAGAAGTGTGCATCGATTCGGCAAACTGCATATTTGCGAGGAAAGTTTGCGCATCATAATGGGGAGTAAAGCAGAATGGGAAATTTTCTTCCAAAATATCCAAAAAATTATTTCAAAAATCAAAAAGGGTTAAGAAGCTTCTGGAAAATGATCTCCATTGGAATCAGCATCATTTTTGGAATATTAGCATGTATTGATAAATTTGAAAAACAGTGGGAATTAAACGTGTTTTACTTTGGGATTGCTTTACTGCTGTTTTACATTTTTATTCATCCGGTCTGGATGGATGCAAAAAAGAAAAAAGGCTATAAGTTTGAGGAAGACAGGATTTATGTTTTTAATATTCTGGGAAAACAAACCAGAATGATCGCATATCAGACGATGGAAAAAGCGGTTCAAAAACGGCAGGTCCGTTGTAAAAACAACGGTCTTGTAATCGGAAAAGGAAGAAATAAAATCTGTTTTTTATACGAGCCGGGAAGTCTGGAAGCAGCAAAGCGGGTAAGACAGTGTTACGACATGCTTCAGAAACACATTGAGCCAGCATTGCCGTGTTTCAGGCAGACAGGACAGGATTTGTTAGACCGCAGAGCTTTTTATCGGAGATGCAGGAAACGTCAGACGATATTGCTGTTGATCGGCAGCTTTTTTGCAGGCGTATTCTGCCATAACAGTTCTGATCCGGATGCAACGGTGATGCTGATCGCAGCGGTTGTCGTGGGATTTTGTGAAACGCTGACACTGCTCAGTCTATATGGAACAATTCTTCTGGAAGCAGAAAATGAGAAAAAAATTACAAGAGAATTCAAAGAGACAGATTATATCAGGGCGAAAGATGCGCGTTTTGGCAAAGTATACACAGCCGTTGTGGTCGCCTGTCTGCTTTTGTTTAATGCATGGGTTATTTTCTTTTCATAAAAACAGTACATAGAAAATAATGTGTAAAGGTCTGGAAGAAAAAATATCTGACAGGCTGCGGGGATGAGTGAATATGCTGCGGGAAAAAATATATGAATTGAAAAATTGGAAATTGGCGGTTCACACAA
>OLND01002300.1_pt1 | contig 17518 bp, 18 predicted proteins | sample 1672031 | NCBI WGS metagenome assembly OLND01 (sample SAMEA3136638, study PRJEB25190) | human gut metagenome | biome: human gut; feature: human-associated habitat; material: faeces | place: Austria | collected 2013
GTTGCCGAAGCAACCGCGCCTCGGCGCGAGAATGTGCCAAGGCACATTCTTTTTTATTCATGACAATAGAATGCTCGCAGAGCATGCATTCTATTGTTATATTTTCTTTATCAATGGAGGAAGAGGATGGAAGAATACAGAGGCGAGCTTTTGGCTCCTGCCGGAACTATGGACTGCTTAAAGGCAGCGATTGCAGCGGGTGCGGACGCCGTGTATCTGGGTGGACAGCGGTTCGGTGCGCGGGCGTTTGCCGGAAACTTTTCCAGGGAAGAGCTGTTAGAGGGACTTTCCCTCGCCCATCTGTGGAATCGGAAAATCTATTTAACTGTCAATACGCTGACAAAGCAGGACGAGCTTTCAGGACTTTGCGACTGGATCGCTCCGTTTTATGAGGCGGGGCTGGACGGTGTCATCGTTCAGGATATGGGCGTTTTGGAGAAGCTGCGCAAAAATTTTCCCGGCATGGAGCTGCATGCCAGCACGCAGATGACGGTGACGGAGAGCAGAAGTGCCCTGTTTTTAAAATCGTTGGGTGTCTGTCGGATTGTCCCGGCGAGGGAATTGAGCCTGGAAGAAATTCGCCTGTTAAAAGAGCAGACCGGTCTGGCAATGGAAGTATTTATCCATGGAGCCTTGTGCTATTGTTATTCCGGACAGTGCCTGTTTTCAAGCTTTCTGGGCGGAAGAAGCGGAAACCGGGGACGCTGTGCGCAGCCATGCAGACAGCCCTATACGGTGCTTGGACAGGAAGCAGGAGGGAGCAGGATGGGCGGAAAAAGTCAGCAAAAACCTCCGGCATATCCGCTGAGTTTAAAAGATCTCTGTGTGCTGCCGTTTTTACCGGAGTTGATGGATGCAAAAATCGATTCCTTTAAAATAGAAGGGCGGATGAAGAGCCCGGAATATGTTGCCGGCGTTACTGCAATCTACCGCAAATATATGGATTTGTATCTGACGGATCGGGAGCATTGGCAAATCGATCCGAAGGATCAGGAGCTTTTGGCAAAACTCTACGTTCGTTCGGAAACCGGCGGCGGATATTATCACAGGCATAACGGCAGAGAAATGCTGACGCTGGAAAAACCCGGATATCTGGCATGTCCACAGGAAATTTTGGAACGGGTGCATGGGATGATGGAGGATGGCAAGCTGCAAAAGCCAGTCAGCTTCCATGCGGCAATCCGTCCGGGCGAGCCGATCCATTTAACAGCGTCCTGCGAAGGCATTTCGGTTCAAAAAGAAGGCACAGTCGCACAGCCGGCACAGAAGCGCCCACTGGCAGAGGATGATGTCGTCAAGCAGCTCAAAAAGACTGGCGGCTCATTCTACGGGGCAGATGATATTTCCGTAGAGCTGGACGGAGACAGCTTTGTTCCGGTTTCTGCGCTCAATGAGCTTCGTCGGGAAACGTTGGATGCGTTGACGAAGAAACTGCAGGATCGACAAAAAAGAACATATGTTCTGGAACGCGGCCGGAAAGCAGAAACAGCGCAGTCCGAGGCCGGCGAATCGACTGCAGCAGCTATGCCGCCCCTTCATTATGCGGATTCCCAGCGTCCGCAGCCAACTCAATGCTATGTCTCTGTCCTGCAGGCAGAGCAGGCATTTGCCGCGCTGCGCACGACGGGCACAGATCGGTTGTACCTTTCTTCGGATTTGATGGACGATCCGAAAACCGGACAGCTGATGGAACTCGTAAGGAACGTGAAAGCAGACCGTCCCGGATTTGAATTGTTTGTGACGCTTCCGACGATTCTACGCTCGTACAGCGAACCGTATTTAAAACGTTTATCGGGACAGGTGAAGGCCTATGACGGGCTGGTGGATGGATTTTTGGCGGGCAGCCTTGGTGGAATGTGCTGGGTGACAGAAAAATATCCGGAGAAAAAGCTCTCCCTGCAGCATAGCGTTTATACGTTTAACCGGGAAACTAGGCAACTGTATCAGGACTGTTTTGCACCGGACAGCTACACAGCACCGTTAGAATTAAACCGCAGGGAGCTGGAAGCGCTTCCTCCCCAAAATCAGGAAATGGTGGTTTACGGAAGGGTGCCGATGATGGTCAGTGCCGGATGCGTCAAAAGAAGCCTGGGGGCCTGTCAGATTTCCCATACGCAAAAGCAGCTGTCGCAGGGAATCCCTGCAGCAGCGTTTTCCTGCCGGTTAAAGGATCGCTACAATGTAGAATTTCCCGTATGGGTTAACTGCAGGCACTGCATGAACACGATTTACAATTCTGTGCCGCTTTCCCTGCATCAGTATCTTGCAGAGCAGAAAAGGCGCGGTATCCGTGCAATCCGTCTGGATTTTACGGACGAGACGGCGGAAAAAACGCGGGAAGTGCTCGAATTTTTCAGCGAAGGAAAAGGAACAGCACCGGCGCAGTATACGACCGGACATTATAAAAAAGGAGTACAGTAAGCGTGGCATATACGATTGTGATAGCATCCAGATATCTGATCCCGCTGTTTTTGTATCTGTTTCTTAGCTGTAGCATTTATGCGCTGTTTGTCGGGGACGTTCGCAAACAGTCTGGCGCTGCAGCGCTGCAGATGGTCTTTTTATTTCTGATGCAGTTTACGGCGTGGCTGACCATCGTGATCCGGACGCAGCAAAGTAAATATTTGCTGTTTTATGCTTTTTTACAGATTCTGACGCTGGCGCTGCCGGTGCTGGCGTGGTTTATCTATCCGGGAATCAGCCGGATTGTTATGAATCATATGTGTATGCTTTTCAGTGCGGGGCTGATCGTGCTGACACGGCTCGATCTGACAAAGGCGATCAAACAGCTGATTATCGCGGGCGCATCCTTTGTCGTATTTCTGATTGTGCCGTGGATCTTGCGCAAATGCAGGTTTCTGGAAAAACTTGGCTGGATTTATGCCGGAATCGGAATTGCAGCCCTTGGAATCGTGCTGATTTTAGGACAGGTGACGCACGGCTCGAAGCTGTCCTGGTCGATAGGCGGAATTACCTTCCAGCCGTCGGAGTTTGTCAAACTGACGTTCGTATTTTTTCTGGCAGCGGTTCTTTCCGAAAAGACAGGAATCCGGCAGGTGGTCGCAGCTGGAATCGGAGCAACAGCGCATGTGCTGATTCTCGTACTGTCGAAGGATCTGGGCAGCGCGTTGATTCTTTTTATGGTGTATGTGTTTCTGATGACGATTTCTGCACATCAGCCACTGTATCTGGCTGGCGGGCTTGTCGCCGGGGCAGGCGCATCGTTGCTTGCGTACCGGATGTTTTCCCATGTACAGGTGCGCGTGCAGGCGTGGAGAGATCCATGGAGTGTGATTGATAAGCAGGGATATCAGATCGCACAGGCGCTGTTTGCGATGAGCCGCGGCGGATTGTTCGGATTGGGAATCGGAAAAGGCACGCCGCAGGATATTCCATATGTGGAGACGGATTTCATTTTTTCCGCAGTAATCGAAGAGCTGGGGCTGCTCTTTGGAATTGGAATTTTGCTGACAGCGGCAGTGCTGTTTGTCCTGATGATTCGTCTGGCGGGTGGTCTTGCAGACGGATTTTACAGAAATCTTGTAGTAGGATTTGCAATTTTATACCTGTTTCAGACGTTTCTGACTGTCGGCGGCGGAAGCAAATTTATCCCGCTGACCGGTGTGACGCTTCCTCTTGTCAGCTACGGTGGAAGCAGCGTGATGACGACGATCCTGATGTTTGGCGTCATAGAAGGCGTTTTTGTCTTGCGGTATGATGAGGAGCTTCGAATTGAAAAGCAAAGAAGAAAGAAAAAAAGACAAACAGAAGAAACAGAATAAATGGCAGATGAACCGTGAACTCTATCTGTGCAGCCTGCTGATGCTTGCAGTGTTTGCCGGGATGATCTGGTATCTGGCAGATTATGTGTCCTCCAATCAGGAAGCGCTGTTTAACAACAGCTACAATTCCCAGCAGCGCGTCCTCGCCCAGGAAAATACCCGCGGAACGATTTACGCTGGGACGGGAGAGGTGTTGGCACAGACTGTGATCGCAGAGGATGGAACATCAGTTCGGGAGTATCCCTATAAAAATATCTTTGCCCATGTGGTGGGTTACACGGATAAAGGAAAGACGGGGATCGAGGAACTGGAAAATTATCAGCTGATTCATTCGGATATTTCTGACCGGGAAAAGCTGGATCATGAGCTGGCAGGAGAAAAAAATCCGGGAAACGATGTCTATACAACGCTGGACACCTCCCTGCAGCAGGCGGCGAGCGATGCGCTGGGGTTATACCGCGGTGCGATTGTTGTGACGGAGGTAAAAACGGGAAGAGTGCTCGCAATGGTCAGCAAGCCCGATTACGATCCGAACAAAATCGCAGAAAACTGGGAGACGCTCAGCACCGACAAGGACAAAGCAGCACTCGTAAACCGTGGGACGCAGGGACTGTATCCGCCTGGTTCGACCTTTAAAATCGTAACGGCGCTTGCCTATATCCGCCAAAATCCGGACAGCTGGCAAAATTATCATTATCAGTGTAACGGTGCATATATCAATGGAGACAATAAAATCAACTGCTATCACGGGAGCGTGCATGGCGATGTCAATCTGATGACCTCTTTTGCAAAATCATGCAATGCCTCTTTTGCCAACATTGGTATGTCGATGGATCGGGAAAAATTTGGCGAAACGATCGACAGTCTGCTGTTTAATCAGGAGTTTTCGTTCCCGCTTCCTTATAACCAGACGAAGGTAACGTTAGATCAGGACAGTACGGACGAGGACGTGATCCAGACATCGATCGGTCAGGGGAAGACGCAGATCACGCCGGTACAGTTAAACCTGATTACGGCGGCGATCGCAAACGACGGCAAACTGATGCAGCCGGTCGTTGTGGATCGGGTGCTGAATGCGGATGGGAAGATACTGGAGAAAAATGAGCCGTCCGTTTATCGGGAGCTGATGTCGGAAAAAGAGGCGGAAGTGATGACTTCCCTGATGGAGGATGTTGTGCAGGAGGGAACCGGCAGAAAGCTAAAGGACCGTTCTTATACGGCTGCCGGAAAGACCGGAAGCGCTGAATTTTCCAGCGATAAGTCCGAATCCCATGCATGGTTTACCGGCTTTGCTCCGGCAGAGGACCCTGGGATTGCGGTGACGGTAATCGTGGAAAGCGCGGGTTCCGGAAGCGATTATGCAGTGCCCCTTGCCAGACAGGTGTTCGATGCATATTTTTCAGACTGACCGGACAATTTTGAATTTTCGGTAAATTCTTTTTGGAGAATAGGACTTGCCCTGTATCCGGATTTAAGGTATACTGAATTCCAGAGTCAGATATCGCCGGACAGGAGGAATTGCAGTGATAGAAGCAACGAGCTGCGGCGGTGTAGTAATTTTTAGGGGGAAGATCCTTCTGCTTTATAAAAATTATAAAAATAAATATGAAGGATGGGTACTCCCTAAAGGAACCGTGGAGGAGGGCGAGGAGTTTCAGCAGACCGCGCTCCGTGAGGTTCTGGAGGAAAGCGGTTCCAGAGCTTCCATTATCAAGTATGTGGGCAAAAGCGAATATACCTTCAACGTACCGGAGGATGTCGTGGAGAAAGAAGTTCACTGGTATTTGATGATGGCAGACAGTTATTACAGTAAGCCGCAAAGAGAAGAGTATTTTGTGGACTCCGGATTTTACAAGTATCATGAGGCCTATCATCTTTTGAAATTTGCCAATGAAAAGCAGATTCTCGAAAAAGCCTATCATGAATATCTGGAATTAAAAAAAAGCAATCTCTGGGGCAGCCACAAATACTATTAAGCGGACAGAAATCATCTGTTTAGGCCGGTCAATCTGACCGGCTATTTTCAAAAAATATGCTTATGAGTGCAATTTGGGGGCATTCTAGGAACAGGAGAGTGTTGCCAGTTCATGAAATTTTACCGCAGGCTGTATGTGGGGCCGTCAATCCGCAATGTAAATAAAATAAAATGGAAGCTTCTGACCGGGAGAGGACAGCTTGGCATCTATCTGATCAGCCTGTCTTGCACTTCGGATCAGCTGGACATTTTCCACTGTGCGCTGTTAAAACAAAAATATTTTGACAAAAAGGCACTGCAGGTTGTCGGCATTGCAGAGGGGCGTGAGGAAGCGATTTTTCTTGTGCAGCAGATGCTGCAGGATACGATGGACGCCGGAATGGAAGCGGATATCAAGGGATATCTGCAAAAGACCTTTACCTCCGGGAAAGGAGGCGGCGGATGACAGTACTTCTGACAATATTAAAAGTAATTGGATGGATTTTGCTTGGAATCCTCGGACTGATCTTGCTGACAGTTCTGACCGTTTTGCTCGTCCCGATCCGATATCGGGCGGACGGCGTCTGGAAGGAGGAAAAATACATCCGGGGTCGTATGACATGGCTGTTACATCTGCTGTCTATCCGTATCACATATGAAAAAGAACTGCTTTTGGAAGTCCGCGTGGCTGGATTTTTAATTTATCCGAAAAAAGAACGATCTGGGAAAAGGAAAAAAGCGGCATCCGGTGCGGACGCAGAGGAAGGTGTAGGCGACGCCGACGCGGATACGAATGTGCTGGATGCGGACGGAGCGAAAATGCCGTCTGCGGACGTAAAAACGCTGGGCGAGAGCGCGCCTGCTGCCGGTACGACTGACGAACCGCAGACACAAACTGTCGCGGAAGCATCTGAACCGCAGTCAGCAGACCCGCGTGGCTCGGCTACGACTAGGATGCCTGATGTCGAATCACAGTCAACTGACCCAAACGAAACGTCTGCTTCGGAGGCTGACGCGCAAGCCACCGATTCGGACGCTGCGCCCGAACAGCCTGCCGGCAGCTTTTTTGAAAAGCTTTCCGGTAAGCTTTCGCAGGTCGCAGACCGACTGCGCGGAATGCAGCAAAAGACCGACCAGCTCAAACAACAGACTGCCTATTATAAAAGAATCTGGGATCAGCCGCAGACACGGCAGGCGATCCGGGTTGGATTTTACGAGCTGGGAGAAATTATCAGACATGTACTGCCGCGAAAGCTGGAGGTTTTTGGAATCGTCGGGACAGGCGATCCGGCTTCTACCGGACAGATCATGGCGATACAGGGAATGCTGTATCCCTGGCATAAAGGAAATATCCGGCTGGAACCGGATTTTGAAGAGAAATATATCGAAGGAGAACTTCACCTCAAAGGCATAATCCGGCTTGGAACCCTCGGAATCTGCGGACTGAGGATTTTACTCAATAAAAATGTCAGACGACTGATCAGAATACTGCGCAAGAAGGAGGAAGCATAGCATGGCAGAAAATAAAGACAACAATATTACTTCTGTAATGGAAGCCTTGGTGAAAGGGGCAGAATCCGTTTTCACAACGAAAACCGTAGTTGGAGAAGCAACAAAGATCGATGATACGATCATTATCCCGCTTGTAGATGTATCGTTTGGAATCGGTGCGGGCGCAAGCTGCGGAGCGGGTAAGGACTCCCGCAAAAACGGCGGCATGGGCGGTATGAGCGGCAAGATGTCCCCCAGCGCGGTGCTTCTGATTAAAAACGGACAGACACGTCTGGTCAACATCAAGAATCAGGACAGCGTCAGCAAGGTAATCGACATGATTCCTGACCTGGTAGATCGCTTTACGACGCCTAAACAGGAAATGATGAGCGATGAGGAAGCGGTGGACGCAGCGTTCCCGGAAGAAGACGGAAACGAAGCATAAATTTAGAATGATGAAGATTGCGAGAGTGCAAAGCGCGTAGCAATCTGGTATCAAAGGATAGCGAAACATGTGACAGGGGCGGTCTGGCTGGATTTGTCCCTGTTTTGCTTTTTGAAGAAAGCTTGAGGGCAGGAAGGATGAAAAAAAGGATGAAACGATTCAAAAACAGGAGGACAACTTCGACTGCCGCGATACTGTGTATGGCAGCTTTGCTTTTTGCTGTTTTGCTGGCGGGATGCTCTGTACAGAAAGAAACGGAGGCTTCCGGTGACCAACAACAGGAAACCTGGTCGGAAGAAATGGAAAATAGCACAGCTCTTTCAGAGGAGCCGGATGATACAGATACTATCGGAAATGCGGATAATCCGGAGGATACAGGCGATATCGGGAATCCGGAAAACCCGGAGGATACGTCTACAGCCCTGACGCTTCCGATTTTGGATGAAATCAATTCAAAGGTTCAGATTGGGACATCGGGTTCGTCTCTGATAGCGGTGCAGGCAGCAGTAAAGCTGTTGGAGTGGGGTGAACATACCGGTCTGGATCCGGAAGAAATCCGGGAGGCGGCTTCTGCATGGCTTTCGGAGCAAACGGACAGTGACAGGGAGGAAGCTCTGTTAAAGCTGGAAATGGTAGACGACGCTTATCAAAGGCTCTTAAAAGAAGATGCGCGGGAACTGCTGGATACTGCGGGATGCGCGGATACGGAGATTTTCTGGGGAAGCGAGCCTGTGGAGCCGGTTGAGGCAATTATGCAGGCAGCCGGACTGCGAAAGGACTAAGCCGTTGATGCTTGCGCAGATTTTTAATCAAAGAACGCCAGTCCGTGCATAGACTAAATAATATAAGATATTTTGCAGGGATTGATGCGTTTATGATCCGACTGGTTGCGTTTGCAATATTCTGGACAGCGATGGGAATGTTTTTGATGCTGTGCTTTCGGTATCGCTTTTTGGGCGTTGTGTTTGCACTGATCTTGCTGGCGGTCAGCTATCTGATTTTAAGCTGCGATCAGTGACCGATTTTGGCAAAAAACGTCAGTCGGGCGTTTGAATGTTGCTGCAGAATGCAAAGCACTGGGATATTAGAGGAAAGATGGATATTACATTATTTTACAGAGAAAAAGGGAACGGAGAACCGTTTGTTCTTTTACATGGAAATGGAGAAGACAGTTCTTATTTCAAACATCAGATTGAACATTTTTGCGACCGGTATCGGGTGATCGCGCCGGATACGAGAGGACATGGGAAATCTTCCCGGGGGACAAGTCCCTTTACGATCAGGCAGTTTTCGTGCGATTTATATGATTTTATGAAAAATCACCAGATTCCGAAAGCTGTGATTCTTGGCTTTTCGGATGGCGCGAATATCGCCATGCGGTTTGCAATGAAGCATCCGGATATGGTGACAGCGCTGATTTTAAACGGAGGAAATTTGGATGCGAAAGGCGTAAAGCGTTCGACGCAGCTTCCGATCGAAATCGGCTATAAAATTGCAAAGTATTTTGCCAAAAGATCGGCGGAGGCGAACAAAAATGCAGAGCTGCTGGGTCTGATGGTAAACGATCCGAATATTGAACCGGCAGAGCTTGCACAGATTACCGCACCGACCCTCGTAATCTGCGGGACAAAAGACATGATCCGGGAAGACCACACGAGAAAAATTGCGGAAAATATCCCGAATGCCCGTCTGGCGATCATCGAGGGGGATCATTTTGTTGCAAATAAGCGCTCGGAGGAATTTAACCGGGAAGTGGACAGGTTTCTGGAAAGCCTTTAAAACCATAGGGGAAAGAATGATTCGAAAAGCGGAAAAGAAAGATCTTTCAAGAATTGCAGAAATCCTCGTATTTGATAAGCGAATGAATTATCGATCGATTTTTAAAAACGACGACTATTCTTTTCATGTGCTTCAAGTACTGGATGTTGCAAAAGAGTATGCGCAGCCGGAAATCCTAGATCATATTTTTGTGTATGACGATGGAATTGTGAAAGGACTGATTCATCTGGAACAGACGGAAATCGCAGAGTTTTACGTGGATCATTTTTTTCAGAATCAGGGAATCGGCGCGGCGCTGATGGAGTACGCCAAGCAGGAGCATCGGGCAGACCATCTGTGGGTGCTTGAGAAAAATGAACGCGCGATCCGGTTTTATGAAGCCCACGGCTTTTCTCTTTCCGGGCAAAGGCGTCTGGAAGCGGGGACGACGGAATACGTCATAAAGATGCTCGCAATAGAATGACATTTTCAGGAGGACAACATGAGAAACAAACGAAAAGACGCACTTTTTCTGGCGCTGTGCCTGGTATTGGCGGGCTGCGGTCAGAGAGCAGAGACGAAAACTGAAATGGCAGAAAGTATTGGGATACAAAACGAAAGCGCCATGCCGGACACAGAGGATGCAGATGCAAAAGACTCTGTGTCAGAAACGGGCGAGACGCAAAATACGAAAACGGCTGCGACGGAAGCGGATGAGGAGCAGGATATGGGCGCGGCTGCACAGGAGCCGGAAAACGAGGCAACTTCCGAAGCGGTTGTGGAAAACACGACAGAACCGAAATATCTAACCCTGGACATATCCACAATGGGCGAGATACTTGCGGACGGCGATGCGGTGGATCCGATCGGGTTGACCATTCTATCGGAAGAGGAAAAAGGAGTCAGCTGGGCAAACGACTGGTATGACAGCGAAAATTTGTCGCTTCCGATGATCGGCACGGACTGGAACAGCTTTTATGACGATCATTACCAGTATCAGTGGGTGGATGACGAGCTCTATATTTATGAAACCGGTACGGGAAATTGCATCTATGTACTGGATTATCCGACGGATCAGTGGTATATTAACGGCAACAATGCATATCTGGAGGATGGGATTTTTTACGGAGCCAGCGTGAGAAACGGATACGCGCAATCCAATACCTGTTTTATGTTTGCCTATGATCTGGAAAACGATAAGCTACTGTGGAGAAGCGCAGACCAGACCTATAATTCCATGAATTTTGTAGTCAAAGGGGATGTTATTCTGTGCGGCTATGGCTTTACGGCGGAACCGGATTATCTGTATCAGATCAATCGCAACACAGGAGAAGTGATCGATCGGCTGTCCTTAAAAAAGGCACCGGATCTGATCGTAGAACAGGATGGGAAGCTTTATGTCCATACCTACAGTTACAATTATGTGATCGGGATGGATGTACCGAACGAATTTTGAGTGGGAGGTACGGATTGGGAAATTCTGACAATAGAAAACGGGGTGTGAACTCCAGGCAAAACGAGAAAAACAGGGAAGCTCTGATTGCTGTGCTTACGGTCTGCCTGATTGGCGTACTGGTAACGGTGGTCATTATCGCAGCTGTCGATCTTTACCGGAAACACACCTATACGGCTGAAATCGATCCATCTGAGTACAAAATTATTAAAATAGAAAAAAGTACGACAACGTCCTATTCTGCGGCGACGGAAACCGTGGATACAGATTCGATCTATGTTGTGACGGTTGAGTATCAGGTGGATGGCGTCACCTATACGGACACGCTGGACATGCTGACCGGTACGGAGTTTGCAAAAACCCTGTATGGACGTTATCTGACGGATTCGAATCCGGAAGAAGTGCTGGGGAAGCTTTATTATTCGCCGAAAAAGCCGTCCCATATCGGCAGATATGGAGATGACAGCATTTTTGTGAAGTGATTTTTTCACAGGGAAAGAGAGGCACTATGGGCTTTTGGATTTTTATGCTGGTGATGGATCTGCTGATTCCGGTTACGATGGTTTTTATTGGAAAAAGATTTCAGAAAAAGCCTCCGAAGGAGATCAATGCGATGTATGGATACCGGACGGCGATGTCCATGAAAAATAAAGAGACCTGGAAATACGCGCATCGCTGCTGCGGAAAGCTCTGGTATGTCAGCGGGCTTGTAATGATTCCGGTTACGGTAATTGTTTTGGCGTGTGTTTTCGGAAAAGGGAACAACTGCGTAGGGAATGTTGGGGGAATTGTGTGTACACTGCAGTGCGCCGTTATCATTGGAACGATCGTTGTAACAGAGCGGGAACTGAAAAAGAGATTTGACCGGAATGGAAGAGTGCGAAGAGATTGAAGAGAGGGGAGTGCAGAGAGATCATCCACCGGCCCCGGAAAAAACATTCCGGGCCGGTGGATGATCAGCGGTCGGAAAAGGACAGACCGCCGCAGAGCGTGCATTCTATTGTTGCTACAAAAAAAGAGCCTGAGCAAAAGCCGTTCTTTGGTTTTTACTCAGGCTCTTTTTTGCAGGAACATCCTTGCTTCGCAGGTCTGTCCTTTTCCTCGTCGCCATGACAAAAAAGCTACTCTTTACCAGAGTAGCTTTTCAATGTTTCTGATTCAATTAAGCTCTTTCAACCCTGCCGGACTTCAAGCAGCTTGTGCAAACGTGCATTCTCCGTGCACCACCGTTGACTTTACATTTAACGCTTCTGACGTTGGAATTCCAGATACGGTTGGATCTTCTATGGGAATGGCTTACGTTGTTACCGAAATGAGCGCCTTTGCCACAAATATCGCATTTTGCCATGATTGCACCTCCTCAAACTATATTCGTCGTTTGACTGACAACATCAGTATGATAACAGAATTAAATACATTTGGCAAGTAAAAAATCATCAAATTTTTAAAAAATTAAAATGGTTATTCCCTTTTTGCAGGAAAGCGGTTATAATAGCCTTAGATTTTCATGGAAAAAGGAGGTTATCACATGAAGGGTTCTTCTATGACGACCCATATGGGCAATATTACGATTGATAATGAAGTGATTGGTCAATATGCGGGAACAGTGGCGATGGAGTGTTTCGGCATCGTTGGCATGGGCGCTACAGTGAAGGGCGGTCTTGTCAAGCTGTTGAAGAGCGACAGCATTACCAAGGGCATTGCAGTTACACTGAATAATAATAAACTGACACTGGACTTCCACGTTATCGTGGCATACGGGGTGAGCATTCTTGCGGTATCGGACAATCTGATCAGCAATGTAAAATATAAGGTAGAGGAATTTACCGGAATTGAGATAGAGAAAATCAACATCTTTGTAGAAGGTGTGCGAGTGATTGATTAAGGAGGACTTAACTGTGGCTGTAAATACGATCGACGCTAAGATGCTTGCAAAGATGTTCTTAGCAGGTGCTAAGAATCTGGAGAGTAAGAAAGAGTGGATCAATGAATTAAACGTGTTCCCTGTTCCGGATGGTGATACAGGTACGAACATGACACTGACCATTATGTCTGCGGCAAAAGACGTTGCAGCGATGAATGCAAACAATGACCTGGATATGAAATCCCTGGCAAAGGCGATTTCATCCGGTTCCTTAAGAGGCGCCAGAGGCAACTCAGGCGTCATTTTATCGCAGCTGTTCAGAGGCTTCACTAAAGCGATCCGCGATTATGATACGATCGATATTCCGTTGCTTGCAGAAGCTTGTGAGAAAGCGGTAGAGACTGCATACAAGGCAGTTATGAAGCCGAAGGAAGGCACGATCCTGACCGTTGCCAAGAGCGCTTCTTTAAAGGCTCGTGAGCTGGCAGATGCAGGGGAAACTGACCTGGAAAAATATATCGGTGATATCATTGAGCGCGCAGATTATGTGCTGAGCCAGACTCCGGAGATGTTGCCTGTTTTAAAACAGGCTGGCGTTGTGGATTCCGGCGGACAGGGTCTGATGCAGGTATTAAAGGGCGCTTATGAAGCGTTTTTAGGCAAAGAGATCGACTGGACGGTAACAGAGACCGCAGCTCCTGCAGGGGCTCCGTTTGCAGGCAGCCAGGAAACCGTTCTGGAAGAGAGCGATATCAAATTCGGTTATTGTACAGAGTTTATCATCATGCTTTCCAAGACCTTTAACATCAAGCAGGAGATGGACTTTAAGGCATATCTGGAATCCATCGGTGATTCGATCGTAGTTGTGGCAGATGACGATGTGGTTAAGGTACACGTGCATACCAATGACCCGGGTCTTGCGATCCAGAAGGCATTGAAGTATGGTGCACTTTCCAATATGAAGATCGACAACATGCGCCTGGAGCACCATGAAAAGGTTGTGAAGATGGCACAGAAGGAGCAGCAGGAGGCTGCAGCTGCAGCACCGGCTGAGAAAAAGGCAGCGGCATTTATCGCGGTTTCTGTAGGCGAAGGGATCAATGCGATCTTAAAAGACCTTGGCGTAGACTATATCATCGAGGGTGGTCAGACGATGAACCCGAGCACCGAGGATGTGCTGAATGCCATTGAAAAAGTAAACGCAGAAACCGTTTACGTTCTCCCTAATAATAAAAATATCATTCTGGCTGCAAACCAGGCAAAATATATGACGGAGGACAAGAAGATCGTTGTCATTCCTACCAAGACAATCGCACAGGGCATTACCGCAGTAATCAACTATGTACCGGATCTGAGTCCGGAAGAAAATGAGGCGGCGATGACAGAAGCGATCGAAACCGTTCGCACCGGTGAAGTAACCTATGCAGTCAGAGATACGGTGATCGATGATCATGAAATCCATCAGGGCGATTACATGGGGATCGGAGATGCAGGGATCCTTGCAGTCGGACAGGCGATCGAAACAGTTACGAAAGACATGATCGATAGCATGATGGATGAGGATATGGAGCTGATCAGCATCTATTATGGTCAGGAGACCAAAGAGGAAGACGCTGCAGCGCTCCGCGACAAGGTGGCGGAGAAATATCCGGCGTGTGATGTAGAGCTGCAGTATGGCGGACAGCCGATTTACTACTATATTGTTTCTGCAGAGTGAGGCATAATGGAAGCCAGTCATTTGATTACAGAGATAAAAGGCGTAGGGGTGAAGACCACTGCGCTTTTTTCGAAACTTCATATTGAAACGATAAAGGATCTGATTTCTTATTTTCCGAGAGGCTATGATCATTATGAGGAGGCGCTTGTGGTTGGAGAACTGTGCGTCGGCAAAGTACAGTCGGTAAGAGCCTGTATTGTCGGTACGCCGTCGATGGTGCGGGCAAAAGGAATGGTCATCACACATGCGCAGGCAGGAGATGCCTCCGGGCGAATGAAGCTGACCTGGTTTCGGATGCCGTATCTGAAAAAAGCGCTTCCGGGCGGCAGCTGGCATGTGTTTCGCGGCATGGTACAGGCAGGCACAGGCGGGATGCTTTTCATGGAACAGCCGCGTGTGTTTTCGCAGGGCGATTATGAAACCCTTGCCGGGACATGGCAGCCCAAATATGCGCTGACGAGCGGACTGACCAACCATATGATCTCCAAATGTGTGCGGCAGGCGCTGGAGGAGCTGGAGCTGCCGGATTATCTTCCGGAAGAAATCCGGAGCAGATACCGTCTGATCGGATTCCGGGAAGCAATGGAAAAAATCCATTTTCCAGGAAGTCAGGAGGATGTTGTGATGGCCAGAAGACGTCTGGTCTTCGATGAATTTTTAGCCTTCCTGATTCAGATCAAGCGTCAGAAAAAAGAGAATGCAGGGCTGTTAATCGATCGGCCGCTGCAGCCGACAGAGGATACGGACCGCCTGATTGCAGCGCTTCCGTATCAGCTGACCGGAGCCCAGCAGAGGGTTTGGAAGCAGATCGAAGCAGACCTGACAGGACATATGGCGATGAACCGACTGATTCAGGGGGACGTGGGAAGCGGTAAAACGATCCTTGCTTTTCTGGCACTTTTGGTGTGCAGTGCAAACAGCAGGCAGGGGTGCCTGATGGCACCGACAGAAGTGCTGGCGGTACAGCACTTTGAAGCACTGACAGAGATGACGGAGAAGTACGGACTGTGTACAAAGCCGATCCTGCTGACCGGTTCCATGACGTCGAAACAGAAAAAAGAGGCGTATGCACGGATCAAATCCGGGGATGCGGACGTGATTATCGGGACACATGCGCTGATTCAGGACAAAGTGGAGTATCGCGATCTTGCACTGGTAGTGACAGATGAACAGCACCGGTTTGGCGTAAGGCAGAGAGAATGCCTGGCAAATAAGGGGGAAGGCGTACATGTGCTCGTCATGAGCGCGACACCGATTCCGCGGACGCTGGCGATCGTATTATATGGCGATCTGGAAGTGTCTGTGCTGGACGAGATGCCAAAAAACCGTCTGCCGATTAAAAACTGCGTCGTAGATCCGTCCTTCCGCAAAAAAGCCTATGCCTTTCTCGAAGCGCAGGTGGAGGCAGGGCATCAGGTCTATGTAATCTGTCCGATGGTAGAAGCCGGAGAGGATTCCGCAGACGGACTGGAAAATGTCACGGATTATACGGAAAAATTAAAAGCTGCCCTGAATAGCTCGATTCGGGTGGCTGCTTTGCATGGAAAAATGAAGGCAGCACAGAAGCAGGAAATTATGGACGCATTCGGAGCCGGGCAGATTGATATCCTTGTATCGACGACGGTTATCGAGGTTGGGATTAATGTTCCCAATGCAACAGTAATGCTTGTGGAAAATGCAGAGCGCTTCGGACTCGCACAGCTGCATCAGCTGCGGGGACGTGTCGGAAGAGGTCATGCGCAGAGCTTCTGCATTTTTATGACCGGGGATGGAAGCGGTGCAAAAAATAAACGTCTCGATGTATTAAATCACTCCAACGACGGATTTTTTATTGCCAATGAGGATTTAAAGCTGCGGGGGCCGGGGGATCTTTTCGGCATCCGCCAAAGCGGTGACCTGGATTTTGGATTAGGCGATATTTATCAGGATTCTGATGTGCTGATGCTTGCAGGAGAGCTGGCAGATCAGGTGCTTTCCGGGGACGTGGTGCTTCCGGAAAAGGAATTCGGATTATTTGAAAAATCGATCGACTATCGGACGATCTGACCGTACGGCATGCAAAGTCGGCGCAGGCTTTGCAGCTGTGCGGTTTCGTATCTGAGAAAAGGGAGAATGAAATGCAGGAAATCAAAAGCCGGGGGCTGACCCGCGACGCGATCAAGATGATCGCGATGCTGACGATGTTTTTCAATCATTTCAGCCATGTTTTTCTGACAGCGGGGACATATCCGGCGGAATTTTTGAAAGGAATCGGCTATTTTACTGCGCCGGTGATGTGTTATTTTCTGGTGGAGGGGTTTTATAAAACCTCGTCCAGACGTGCGTATGCAAAACGGCTGTTTGTATTTGCGCTGGTGTCCCAGGTGCCCTATTTTCTGGCATTTAACAGAGAGGCGGCAGTCTTGAATATGATGTTTTCCCTGTTGTTTAGCTTCCTGATCCTGTGCGTGTTCCATGGAGAAGCGTTCCGGCGGGGAAAAGGGCAGCTGCAGATCGCAGGGCTGTTTTTTTTATCGGTATTTTCAGACTGGTCTGCGCTCGCCCCGGCGTTTACGCTGTTGTTTGACCGGGCGGGTCAGGAACGGAAAAAACTGCAGAAAACCTTTCTGTTCGTGACGGCGGTTGTCGGAATCAACGAAGCAGCGTCTGTGGCGCAGACGGAGGGCGTTTTGGTTTTTCCGGAAGGCGCAGTGCGCGTTTTGTTCTCAATGACAGGTCCGGCGCTGGCGGGACTGTGCATTTTATATGGATACAATGGGGAGCGGGCGAAAAAAGGACGGCAGGTTTTGAAATGGTTCTTCTACGGATTTTATCCGTTGCATCTGCTTTTGTTGTGGCTGGCGGCCCGGGCAATGGGAACGATGTAGCAGCTGTTTGGAAACGTGGCGCAAAAATCGCAGCGGGACTTCCCAAAATCGAACATATGTGTTATACTCTCGAAAGTAATTCGACTTTTACAGTTCGCGGGCGATCCGTGAACTGAGTTTTTCATCGTATAGGAAACTTCGTTTCTATACGATAAAAACGCTCCGCGAGGATCGCACTGCGGCGGAA
>OLND01002315.1_pt1 | contig 17388 bp, 11 predicted proteins | sample 1672031 | NCBI WGS metagenome assembly OLND01 (sample SAMEA3136638, study PRJEB25190) | human gut metagenome | biome: human gut; feature: human-associated habitat; material: faeces | place: Austria | collected 2013
CGTCGAAACAGCGGCAGTTTTCTTTGGTTCTTTCTTTTGCTGCCAAAAGAAAGAATAAGTTCCCGGGAGACTGCCGTTCCCGGCTTGGCAAAGGAGTACACCATGCGTACCATCACCGTCGTTACCGCCACGCGGGCGGAATATGGCCTGCTGCGCCCGGTGGTGCAGAAAATCGCGGCGTCCGATGTGCTGGACTTGCAGCTCGTCGTGACCGGGGCGCATCTCTGCCCGCGTCTGGGCGAGACCGTGCATGAAATCGAAGCCGACGGCCTGCCCATCGCGGCAAGACTGCCGATCTTCACCGACAACGCCGATGAGCCTGTCGCCAAAACCATCGCACGCACGATGGAAATTTTCGACAACCACTTTGCCACCCACCGCCCGGACGCCGTGCTGCTGCTGGGGGACCGGTTTGAGATCTTCGCCGTGGCCGCTGCGACAGCGGCACGGCATATCCCGATTGCCCATATCTCGGGCGGCGACGTGACCTTGGGCGCGGCGGACGAATACTACCGCCACTGCATCAGCAAAATGGCGGCGGTACACTTTCCGTCCTGCGCCGACAGCGCTGCGCGGCTTGTGCGGATGGGCGAAGCGCCCGACACCGTATTCTGCGTCGGCGGGCTGGGGGATGAAAACATCCGCACTCTGCCCAAAATGAGCCGTGAGGAATTGTGCAAATCGACTGGGTTTGACCTCATGCAGCCCTTCGCGCTCGTGACCTACCACCCCGAGACCGCCCCCGACGCAGGCTCCCCCGCTGTGCAGGTGCAGGCGCTGTGTGACGCTATGGCCGCCGTGGACGGCGTGTTCTGGCTCATCACCGGGTCGAACGCCGACGCGGGCGGGCAGGTCTGCACCGCCATGATGCAGACGTTCGCCGCCGCCCACCCGGACCGCGCCGGATTTGTGCAGAGCCTCGGTCTGCGGCGCTACCTCTCCGCCATGGACTGCGCGGCGCTCGTGGCGGGCAACTCGTCGTCCGGTGTCGTCGAGACGCCCACCTTTAAAGTGCCGACGGTCAACATCGGCAGACGGCAGGCCGGGCGCGCCATCTGCGCGAACGTGCTCTGCTGCGACGCCGACGAGCCGGCCATCGAGGCCGCGCTGCGCAGGGCGCTGTCCCCGGCGTTTGCCCCCGTGGCGGCCGGCGCCGTCAGCCCGTATAACGGCGGCGAGACCAGCGAAAAAATCTGCGCTGTGCTGGCAAAATTTGATTTTGCAAGACCTAAAATCTTTTATGACGGCCCTGTGCCGGAATTTGACCCCCAAAGGAGCGTTTTGGTATGAAACTTCTCATCGTCGGTTTAGGCAGCATGGGCAAACGCCGCGCCCGGCTGACCAAAGGCATTGACACGGCTATCCAGATCGTCGGCGTGGACACCGCCGAGGGCCGCCGCGAAGAGGCCCTCCGGCTGGGTCTGGCGGACGCCGCCTATGCCGCCATCGGCGAGGCCGTCGCCGCCGAGCACCCCGACGCCGCGCTGGTCTGCACCGCGCCGCTGGCCCACGCGGCGGTCATCGGCGAGCTGCTGGACCACGACCTGCCCGTCTTTACCGAGCTGAATCTGGTCAGTGACGGCTACCGGGAGAATATGGCCAAGGCTGCGGCCAAAAAACTGCCTCTGTTTTTGTCCTCTACAATGCTGTACCGCCGCGAGACACAGTATATTAAACAGCAGGTCGCGGAATTTGGCAAGCCCGTACACTACATCTACCACATCGGGCAGTATCTGCCCGACTGGCACCCGTGGGAGAATTATAAAAACTTCTTCGTCGGCAACGCCCGCACCGGCGGCGTGCGCGAGATCTTCGGCATCGACCTGCCGTGGCTGCTGGATGCCTTCGGCGACGTGGAGAGCGTGACCGTGCAGAAGGACACGATCAGCGACTTAGGGCTCCCCTACCCCGACTGCGTGACGCTGCTGCTGCGCCACAAGGGCGGCGTGCAGGGTGTGCTGGCCGCCGACGTCGTCAGCCGCAAGGCCGTGCGCAGCTTTGAGTGCTTCGGGGACGGCATCCACCTGTTCTGGGAGGGCAACCCCAAGGCGCTGTACGAGTTCAAGGACGGCGACAAGCGGTTTGTCAACACCTACGCCAGCTTTGAGCACGACAGCCGCTACAGCGACAACGTTGTAGAAAACGCCTATGTGGACGAGCTGACGAACTTTTTTGGCGTGCTGAAGGGCGACGAGCAGCCGAAGTGGAGCTTTGAAAAGGACCTGAAGGCCATTGAACTGATGGACTTTATTGAAAGTCACTAAAGCCTCCTCCGCTTGCGGGGGAGGTGGCCCGCAGGGCCGGAGGGAGAGAACCTTGCCATAGCCCGTAAAATTTCGGATAGCCGCAGGGTTCTCTCCCCCACCGCCTGCGGGCGGAGCCCCCTCGCAGAGGGGGCCAAGAAAAGCTACGTGCGGCAGCCTCCGGGGTTCCGAGTCGATGCAGGCATCGACCCCTACAGCGTAGGGGCGGATTCCATATCCGCCCGGGCACCTTGCGGTTGCCGCAAGCCCCGCGGGAGGCATAAATGCCTCCCCCACAAACCTGCCGTAAACTTGTTATAAAAAGGGGATCTCCTATGCGTACCATCACCGCGCTGTTCGTGGGGCTGGGCTCCATCGGGACGCGCCATTTAAAAAATCTGACCAACCTCTGTGCGGACCGGGGCTGGGCTTTACAGGCCGACGCGCTGCGCAGCGACCTGTCCCGCCCGCTGCGGGACGGCGTGGCCGCGCTGCTGCACGCCCAGTACACCGATTTGGCCGACGCGCCCGCACACTATGACATGGTGTTCATCACGAACCCCACAAGCCTGCACGCCGACGCTCTGACCCGGGTCAGGGGCCGCGGCGGGGCACTTTTCATCGAAAAGCCGATTTTTTCCGCCGACCAGACCGGACTGGATTTGGCCGACTGCCTGCCCGCGGGGCAAAAAGCCTATGTGGCCGCGCCCATGCGGTGGTGCGGCGTCATGCTGGCGCTCAAGGACCGGCTGCCCGGTCTGCACCCCTACTGCGCGCGGGTCATCTGCTCAAGCTATCTGCCCGACTGGCGGCCCGGCGTGGACTACCGCACGGTCTACAGCGCCCACAAGGCGATGGGCGGCGGCGTGACGATTGACCTCATCCACGAATGGGACTACCTCGTCGAGCTGTTCGGCGTGCCTGAAAAGCTGTACAATTTCAAGGGCACCTACTCCGACCTCGAAATCGACTCCGACGATTTGTCGGTGTACATCGCCAGATACCCCACATTGCTGGCCGAGGTGCATCTCGATTACTTTGGCCGCGGATACCGGCGCAGCATCGAGCTTTTCTGCCATGACGGCAGCTATCTGGCCGACTTTGGCGCGGGCACGCTGACCCTGCCGGACGGCACCGTGCAGCACTATGAGGAGGATGTCAACCGCCGCTATGAGCGGGAGATGGAATATTTTGTGGACTACGCGTTGACGGGCAGCGGCGAGAGCTGCAACCCGCCCGCGCTGGCACTGAACGTGCTGAAACTTACCTTGGGGGAGAACGTACAATGAAAAGACTGCTCATTACAATTTGCGGCCGTGCCGGCAGCAAGGGCTTTAAAAACAAGAACCTGAAAAATTTCTGCGGCAAACCGCTGGTTTACTATTCGCTGAGCGCCGCGGAGCTGTTCATTAAAAAGCACCCGGAGCTGGAAATCGACGTTGCGCTGAACACCGACAGCGAGGACCTGGCCAAGCTGGTGGCCGCCGAGTACCCGGAGGTCATCTACCTGCCCCGCGGGGCCGAGCTGGGCGGGGACCGCGTGCCGAAGGTCGAGGTCTACAAGGACAGCTTTGCCCGCATGGAGACCCGCACCGGCAAACAGTACGATGCTATGATCGATCTGGACATCACCAGCCCCCTGCGCACCGAGCAGGACATTGAGAACGCCTTTGCCAAAGCGCAGGAGCGCGAGGACCTGCAAATCATTTTCAGCGTCTGCGAGGCCCGCCGCAATCCGTGGTTCAATATGTTCAAAATCGTGGGCGACCACGCCGAGATGGTCATCGAGAGCCAGTTCACGGGCCGCCAGCAGGCACCCGAGGTATACGACGTCAATGCGTCGATTTACGTCATCCGCCGCGCGTTCCTCGTGGACAACCCCGACCCGATTTTGTGGCACTCCAAGTTCGGCGTCAGCGTTATGATGGACACCGGCATCATCGACATCGACTCCGAGCATGACTACCTGCTCATGGAGGCCATCGCGCAGCATCTGTACGCCCATTACCCGGAATTCAACGCTGTGCGGGAGAATATCCGTGGCTGATGTACTGTTTGACCGTGCGCTGGAGCTGGTCATGGACGCGGGCCAGACGCTGTTGGAAAACGGCGGCGAGGTGTTCCGCGCACAGCAGACCATGGAGATCATGGCCGCCAGCCTCGGCGTGCGGGACTTCCATGTCTATGTTCTGACCAACGGCATCTTTGCGTCGGCGCACCTGCCGGGGCGGGATGCCGTCTCGCTGGTGCGGCACGTGCCCACCGTGTCGATCCATCTGGGCCGCGTCGAGGCCGTGAACGAGCTTTCCCGTGAGCTGGCCGCCGGCAGGCTGGGCGTCGTCGAGGCCGAAGCACGGCTGAACACGGCCCGCACGCTGCCGCGCAGCACACCGCAGCTGGAAATTCTGGCCTGCGTTGTCGGGGCAGCGGGGTTCGCGTACCTGTTCGGCGGCACGCTGGCAGACATGCCGGTGGCCGCGGTGGCGGGCCTGCTGGAGGCGCTCGTCTGCCAGCAGTTTGCGAGGCACGGCATCAACCGGATATTCACCGACATTGTGGCGGCGTTTTGCGGCACGATCTGGGCCATTGCGGTGCAGACCGTCGTGCCCACCGTCAACGCCAACGCGGCGATCATCGGCGCGCTGATGGTGCTGACCCCCGGCGTTGCCCTGACGATGGGCGTGCGGGATATTCTGAACGGCGACTACCTGTCCGGCTCCATCCGCCTGCTGGATGCCCTGCTGATTGCGGGCAGCATTGCGGGCGGCGTGGTGCTGGGCTGGATCATGGCCCGTGGATTGGGGGTGGCGTGATGCCGGTCTGGACGCATTATTTTGCCCATTTTGTGGTGGCCGTCATTGCAACGATCAGCTTTGGCATCACATTCCAGATGCCGCGGCGGCACTACCTGGCCTGCGGCCTGACCGGCGCGGTGGGCTGGATGGTCTACATCTTCTGCGTGGAGCTGTTCGCTTTAAGCCCGGCGATTGCGACGCTGGTCGCCACGCTGCCGCTGACCGGCTGCGCACGGTTCTTTGCCATCCGCCACAAGGCCCCGGTGACGATTTTTCTGCTGCCGGGCATCTTTCCGCTTGTGCCGGGCGCGGGCATCTACTACACGGCCTACTACTTTTTGCAGGGCGAGCAGGAGCTTTTCGCCAGCAAAGGCGGCGAGACCTTCAAGGTCGCGCTGGCCCTGGCGCTGGGCATTGCGCTGGTGTGCAGTCTGCCGCTGCCGGGCGGGCATGAAGGAAAGCGCAAATCGTAGGGGCGAGCAGTGCTCGCCCGCAGGCAGCCTGCCGCTGCCGTTGCCTGGCCGGGTCGATGACGAGCATCGCCCCCTCCATCGTAGGGGCGGATTCCATATCCGCCCGCGGGCGTTACTCATTGCCGCACACAGCCACGGGCGCAGATAGAATGCGCCCCTACGGGTTGAAGCTGACAACATACAAAAGCCGCAGATGCGTTTTTGCACCTGCGGCTTATTTTTTACCACAAATTATACGTCAGGATCGGCACGTTATAGCTTACGCCCTGCAAAAGCATGACTAAGAAGCAGACGCCGCTGACGATGTGCCACGCCAGCGCGGCGGCGCAGACGGCCAGCCGCCAGCGGGGCACGGCCCCGGTGCGCGTCTGCTGCAAAAAGACGCTGACGGACTCGAGCCAGAACACCCAGAAGCAGATGAACGGCCCCCACCAGAGGTTGGCGTGATAGAGCCGCTCACCGCTTTCGACCAGCAGCAGCGCCTCGGCCAGCGAGACGGCGAAGGTGAAAAGACTGAACCGGTAGCGGAAGCGCTGCCACGCCGCGCGGCCCAGCAGCAGCCCCACTGCCGCCACAAAGACGAAGGACCGCGCCAGCCCCAGCACGCCGGCCTCGTTGAACGGCCCCCACAGCATACGGTGGTGGTCAAACGGGACGGTGAAAATCAGGCGTATGCCGGAGCCTTCCTCGGCAAACAAGACGTTGGCCTGGATAAAGCAGAGCGCTACACCTGGGAAAACGCTGCACCCCATGACGATCTCATTTTTCACATTTTTGGCGTGGGTGCGCACAAAATCGGCAATCAGCAGCACGAGCAGCGCCGGGGCGAATGCAAAAATCAGGCTGGCCTTGAAGCTGGTCGCCACGGTCAACAACACCGTGTAGACCGCGTAGGCACGCAGATCCAGGTCATCGCGCATCGTCGGCCAGACACGGTAAAAGGCCAGCATCGCCAGCAGTGCAAAGGGCGCGAGCATAATATACGTTGTGTTGTGATAAATCGTGCCGCCGACAGTGCCCTGGTACCAGTAGCCGCCGCGGGGCATCCAGACCGCCGTGGCAAGATTGACCACCAGACTGACCAGCAGCCGCGCCGGGCGCGGGGCATCGGGCAGGGCAGTGCGCAGGCCGTAGGCGAACACGGCGACGGCGGCCAGATGGAACGCCGCCAGCAGCACGGCAATGCCGACGCGCCCGGCCAGTGCATACGCCGGACCGATGAGCAGCGACACGGTGGAGTAGACCATGCCGCGCTGCGCGAAGGCCAGGTGCATACCAAGGTCGGAGGTATAGGGGTCGCTGCCGCCGCCGGGGGAGCAAAGCTGCTGGTAGTGCAGCCAGACCATGGCCGCAGCAAATGCCGCCAGCGCCGCAAGGCAGACCGCCCACAGCAGGCGGCGGGATTTATTTTGTGCCAAGGGCGGCACCTCCTTGAATTGATAGAGTACGCAGGGGCCGCATAGCTGCGGCCCGCGGCGGGAAGATGGACGGGCTTTTGCGGGAGGGCAGCGGGCCGGGCATGCCCGGCCCCTACGGGGTGGCAGACCGGAAGGTTTAGGGCTTCGCGGAGTGCCAGAGCCCCTCAGGCCTCGCGGGCTCGGCCAGCTCCCCTCACAGGGGAGGTGGGCGAGCGTCAGCGATGCCCGGAGGGGCTCCGGCACCTCACCGCCGCCCCCTACCTTGATGCCAGCCGGATGCTGTCCGCGAGAATTTCGCCGTCGAGCGTGATCATGGAGCCGTTCTTGTCGAGGTAGACCTCTCTGCGCACTTCCTCGCCGTCGGCGGTTGTGTAATAGAGCACATCATAGAGGAAGGTGCCCGCGGGCAGCCAGACCTCGACATCTGTCAGCACATCCGGGTCTGCCCCGTGGCCAAGGCCGCACCAGGCAATGTCGTAGTGCCTGTCCTGCCCCAGCGTGAACCCGACGCGGTACACTGCCTCGTCGTCGGCGTGGTCCTCGGTGCGCCAGACCTGCAGGGCGTGGGCATCGGCGTCCAGATCGCCGTAGCGCAGGAAGAAGGCGTTCTCCGCGACCTCATGGCCGCCCCAGATCATGTAATCGGTCACCACCGGCGTGTCGCCGCAGTCGGCGGCCAGGCCCGCGGCGACGCCGTCGCCAAAGACCGTGTAGGCGCGCCCGCCCTGGTCGTAGGCCGAGCGGGTCGCGGCGCGCTGCCAGACCACCGACCCGGCCATGCAGACGGCCAGCAGACCGTAGAGCACCGCGCGGCCCCCGGGCCACCAGCTTTTGCCGCGGGCCCGGCGCAGCAGCATCACCAGCACGGCCAGCGCCATTAAACCGACGCCGAAGCTCTCCACAGTCTGGGGAATGTAGCCGTGCCGCCAGTCCACCTGACCGGGCTGTTGGTACTTGGGCGAAAGCCCGATCAGCAGTGCCGGGGCGGACAGCATGGCAAGGCCGCTTAAAAACAGCAGCAGATTTTGCTTTTTGTTCGGCAGCTTATCCAGCGCCGCCAGCGCGGCCACTGCCGCACCGGCCACCATGACGCCGCACAGCACGTCCACGGGATATATTTTCCCGGGGCGCATCTTGCCGAACAGCACCGCGTTCAGCGGGAAGCCCGCCGACATCTGCATGGCCCAGGTGCGCAGGATGGCGGGCAGGTCAAAGTTCGGGGAGATGCCCTCGATCTGGGAGACGCTGCCCTCGAGAATGCCCGCGGCCCGCAGCATGTTCATGAGCCGTGCGCCCATATTGAAGGCCAGCGTCACGCACTCGCCCAGCAGCGCCGGGATGCTTAACCGCAGCGCGTCGCGGGCCTTGTCGGTGTAGAGCCACGCCAGACCAAAAATCGGGACGATATAGGTAAAGCCGATCTCAAACGTGGCGCAGCACTGGAACATACAGTAGCCCGCCAGCACGGCCCACCGCTTGTGGCCGGTGTCCTGCCAGCGCAGCACGGCCAGCCCGGCGACCAGCGCGGGCAGCAGCGTGCTTTGCACCAGTGCGCCGTAGGAGTAGAGGCTGTTGCCCGTGGAGTCCTGCCAGACGCTGAACATCATCGGCAGCAGGCAGAGGCAGGCAATGCCCAGCTTTTTGTTGCGGGACGCCTTGCCGACGAGCCACGCCGTCAGCACAATGTCCGCGTAGGTCCACGCCAGAATGTAGAGCCGGTAGCCGACCAGATCCCCCAGGAACCAGCTCGTCAGGCCGCGCACCGGCGGCGACGAGAAGGGCCGGAACCGCCCGTTCTGCAGGCTGAACTGCTCCCACAAATCGCCAAGGTAGTCCAGCACGCTCTGGCCAAACGAGGTGTGCGTAATATAATAGTAGTTCTGCAGGTTGATAAGCTCGTCGTCGCCGCCCAGCGGCGCGCAGGTCACAATGCTTAAATACCACCAGCCGAACACGACGGACACCGCGCAGACCAGCGGCCAGAACCATCGTTTTTGCGTTATTTTTTGCAGTTTCATGCGTTACTCCTGCCCCAGCGGGATGTAGCAGAGCAGCCCGCTTCCGCTGTGGATGACATCCTCCGGGCCGCAGCCGGCGGCCTCGGTCAGGGCGGCCAGCGCCGATTGCTGCTCGTCCTCGGGGTAGCCGTCCAGATCCAGATAGATGCCGGTCATACCCTGTGTGCGCAGCTCGGCCACCATGGCGTCCGGCTCCAGCTCGCTCGTCTCGCGGTACCAGAGGTCATTCTTTGTGCCGTAGCCCGCGCCGTAGGTGAATTTCAGCGTCTTGCTGTGCAGCGGGCCGCGCAACAGCGTGTAATCCCACATGTTGTTCAGCGAGCCGTTCTCAAAGTTCTTCATGTACGGCAGCGTGAAAAGCATCGCGCCGTCCCCTGCCGCAGCCTCGACCTCGTTCATAAAAGCCTCGTCCTGATACCACTTGTCCTGAATCTCCTCGTACGCAGGCCGGAAGAAGCCCTGCTGCTCCCAGTAGCCGCAGCCCAGCAGCAGGATGGCCACAGCCGCCAGCGCCTTGCGGCTGCGCCCGGTGCGCCGGGTCAGCTGTTTTTCAAGCGCCAGGCCGACAGCCAGCAGCGCGAAGAACGCAATGTACGGGCTGATGCGGTTGTACCCGCGGATGAACCGCACAAAGATGCCGATGATGCCGCCGAAGCCGGCAATCGTCGCCAGCAGCAGCGCCATGACGTTGAGGCGGCTCAGCAGCCAGAGGCGGTCCCCCAACTCGGGGCGCTCGGTGCGGCCCGCCTTCCAGTCCCGGCTGCGCAGCAGCATGAGCAGCAGCGCGAGGAAGCCGAAAATGCCCACAATGCCGAGGTAGCCGTAGGCGTTCTCGTTGTACATCGGGCCTTCATCGGTGGCCAGAACGTGGAAGTAGCGGCCCATCCAGTTGGCGAGCTTCTGCAGGCCGAAGCCGTTGGGCGACAGCAGCAGGCTGCTGATGCGCAGGCTGTAGATGTCCGCGCCGACGGGGCTGCGGTAAACGCCGTTGGTCAACGTGCTGCCCTGTCCGTTCAGGATGCCCAGCACCATCGGGAAGAAGTCGGGGATCATCCAGGCGACGATCTCGGCAATCGTGACAACGCAGGACGTGCCCGCGCGCCACCTGCGGTCCCGCAAAATCAGGCAGAGCGCCGTGACGCAGAGGAAGAAGCAGGTGAAAAACGGGTAGTAGGCCGCGCCGTTGTTGGCGATCCCCCACGCCATGGCCAGCGCCAGCCAGTTGCGCTTGTTTTTAAAGAAACCCCTGCCCGGGCGGTTGAACTGTTCATCCTCGGCGCACCAGAGACAGAGCAGCACCGAGAACGGCACAAACTCGCAGGCGGCCAGCATCATGTGCCCGGCCATGCGCTGCTGGACGTAGGGCGTCAGGCCAAACGTCAGACCGAACGCAAAGCTCAGCCAGCGGCGCAGCCCGACCATGCGGAACACCGCGTACCCCGCCAGCGCGTTGGCAAACGGGATGACGAGGACATACAGGTTGAACACCGTGCCGGTGTCCTTGGTGAACAGGCCGACGAACCAGACAAAGATGTCGTAGATCAGATCATAGTTCGGGTCGTATCTGCCCGCGACCTCATAGAACGGCCAGCCGAGGGAGCCGGACAGCTCGCCGTAGCTGCGCTGCACCTGACCGACCCAGTAGATGCCGTCGCCGCCGTAGAACATCGGCACATGCCAGTCCAGCCGCCACAGCTGGAAGAACCAGTATTCCGTGGCCGCCACCGCCGCCAGCAGCAGGATAACGGTCAGGATTTCCCGTGTAAGGTTTTGTTTTTTGGTCAGCATGGGGTCTCCTTTGTGTTGCTTACTTGGGCTGGGATGCCTTCCCCATTGGGGGAAGGTCAGCGTGTCGAAAAACCTCCCTCTGCGAGACAGACTCCCCCGGTACGGGGGAGGTGGCGCTTGCGCCAGAGGGGGAGCGGTGCCCCGAAGGGGCGGAGGGAGCCCCCTCGCAGAGGGGGCCAAGGGGTGAACGCATCTTTTTCGACAGTCTGCGCCACTGCAATGACTTACTTATGTCTACTATTTTACACCCCCGGAGTACGGCATCGCAAGTGGCAAAATGAAAAGGGCTTCTGATTACTTGTAAAAATTCATCGTGCTTCATTTTCCATCAATTCCTGTTGCTGTAACTTTATTTTCGATTTTTTGTTGTTTTCGCTAAGAGATCTCTTGACTGCCAAGGCGACTGCTCTCGCTGCTATAGCATATCGAAACTTTCCCAAATGCTGTATGCCTTTATAGCAGACGCAAACCCAATCCTGCTGCCAGTCCCCTCCCCTGCCCTCTTGATATAACCCTTACCTTATTGGATGGTGTTTGCTTTATGCTTTTTCTTCCTTCGGCATGTGCCATATAACCTACGGGGCGATAATCCGGCTTTCTACCTATTGCAAGGTCCATTCTCAAATTCAGCTTGTTTCGTGTTGCGAAGTCTTCCCCTCCCACCTAAAAGAGAGGTTTCTACACTTTAACAATCGGATAATTTCCCTTTTAGGAACAGATTGTATAGACCAATTTGTATATTTTTCATATATTATCCTATTAGTATATTAAATTGTATCTTATACAGCCACTCCCTATCCTTTTTATCCACCTTATGTAAGTACATTAAGCCCGCAATCCCTGTGGATTACTGCCGAAAAAGTGGATAAGTCCGTCAAAAAGAGGTTTTCTCATCAAGAAGTCGGGAAGTCCAGCGAAAAGAGAGGTTTCTACATCTCATTACCGAAAAAAATGTTTACTTTGCATTATGCCATACTTTGCACCACTATGGACCTCTCTGGATCATCTTTGCATTACACTATGTACATATCGTATATATTACAGTGCTATTTCCTCATTGTATTTTATCTGCAACAACTTTTCCAATTTCTACTATCTTCTCTCCCAGCTTTTTTGGTTTTTCAAGTGCTATTTTGTTCTCTATATCTATATATTGTGGTTTTACATCCTTTTATCACTACGCTGCTTTGGAAGTGCCTTCCTGTACATGGCTGTGTTTTTTCCTCTTTTCTTTCGCTCTTTTGATGTAGAAACCTCTTTTTAGTGCAGATAATTCCTTTTTCGCAGCCCATCTATATATCGGTATATCGCCTATTATTCTGTTTAAAAATCTTACGCTGTTTATGTGTAGTAATCTCTTGGTTCGCCACTATTACCTTTCCTGTCTCTGCCTATATAGACTCTCTTTGTGCAAGAACAAGTATGTTAGTTAATCCACAACACCAATATATAGTGTTTTTAAAGCAATTTCTAAAAGGAGGTTTCTACACCGAAAAAATTTGAGCACCTCCTACCGCAGAAATCACTTGCAGCAGCAAAAGGAGGTTTCTACACACGCGGAAGGGGAAATTTTTGTTTCACTCTCTCCCCTGCCCCTATGCATACTATCCTAATTCAAGCGCCGGCGTTCTCCGTTGCTTGCGCAAAGAGAGGTTTCTACACCGGAAAAATCAGCTATAACACTCTCCACCTATGTTTGCACGGCAATGCTCTCCCGCTATCGCAAAAGCAAAATTTCCACCCTGCACAATTTGTAGCCGCAACAGACAGTATACAGAAAAAACTTTGAAAACAGAGATTCTTCCACGGCAAAAAAGAGGTTTCTACATGCTTATTTTGGCTGATTGGGCTGTAGCAATCTCTTTCTACAGCCTTTTAAACCTCTTGCATCTGGTGTGGAAATCTCTTTCGTCAAGTGTTTTTTCCTCTCAGCTGGCATGTGGAAACCTCTCTTTCTACATATTATAATAAATAATTAAAAAATAAAATATAAGATAAATAATTGTAAAAGAGAAAAAGCAAAATTAAAAAAATAGAAAAGCTCCAAACATTTTTCGTTGACAGTCGGCAAATAGTATAGTAATATTATCAGTATAATGATATTTGTGTACCTATTTGTATTGCAACATCTAACGAAAGGAATATATAGCTGTATATCGTAATTATTTTAAGACACTCCTTGTACAGCTATAAGTAATGGATATGAACAAAACAAATTCGTCCATTGATGAAAAAGAGGAATCTTTGGTTGGAGAGGTCCTTTCTGATGATGAGGTCCGCGAGAAAAAGCAGGCGCTTGCGAAATGGCAGCACTCCCCTGTCGGATTTGGCTCTTACATTACCAAAAGTAATGACCTGATCCAGAGGACAAAGTACTCTCTGCCCAGAAATGAGCAAAAGGTTCTCTTTATGCTCATGTCTAAAATCGACCAGAAAAATGATAAGGATGCATCCAAATACTATTCGATCACTTTCAATGATTTTGCCAAGTTGACCGGAGTGCGCACGGTGGATACGACTTATGCGCTGAATCTGAAGGAAACTATAGAAAACTTGGAAAATCGTACCTTCTGGGTCAAGAAAGAACCCGGCAGTAAGGTGTATCGCTCCATTTCCTGGCTGCAAAAAGGTTCTGAGGTAGATTTCGACAAGAAAGAGATTCGCCTGCGCTTTAACCAGGACATCTGGAAGGATATTGCGCAGCTTACCAGCAACTATACCTCTTACAGCATCGAATATCTGCTGATGATGAAAAGCACCTACTCTATGCGCGTTTATGAAATCATACTCTCCTATGACAATGGAAACAGAGACTATGGCTATACGAACGGCCTTGTATTCCAGCCGGTAAATGATGAGATCCTGAATAAGTTCTCCTCAAAGCGCGACGAACTGACGGGTTATAAGTATAAAAAATTCAATATTGATGAGTTTAAAGGTCTGCTTTCTGCACCCACAGAGGCAGAGAGAGAGTCCACAAAGAACAAAAAGAAAAAGGATCCGGCATCTGCCGACAAGAAAAAGTTTGACCGGGAAAAACCGCTGTCTGAAAAGTACAAGACTTTTACAGAGTTTGAAAAGAATGTTTTAAAGACCGTTAAGAAAGAAATCAATGAGATGACGGATCTTTGGTTTGACTATGCCCCGGCGCGCAAGCGCGGTGTTCGCAAATATGAATACCTGTATATTTTCATCAAATACAAGACCAAAGCGGAAATGAGGGATGTCCGCTCCTATCATGATAGAAATACGCACGATGACGAAATTGTAAGGGATTCCAGAAAGAAGAAAACCCAGAGTGCGGAAAAAGCAGCCCAGCATATTACAGAGCCATTTAGCACAGATATTTTGAAAATGAAGTATAGAAAAGCAACTACGGAGATCAGAAACAAAGCAGACTATGCTTCGTATGAGGATAAGCTGACGGACAACGAGAAAAATATCTGCAATGATATTTTCACATACACGGCTAAGATCCTGACAAACATCAACAAGCGTGACCAAGCGGAGGAAACACTGGATTCTTTAAATCGAATCATCCATGACAATGCCGGGCTGAAAACATGGGCCCTGGGACTGTGTGTAAAATTTACGGAGATGTTTGAAAAAGCAACCGAAAGGAAGTCTGCACAGTATTATCGCACGGTTGTTTATAACGATACGATTGAAAACAGTGCTTTGATCATCGCGGCCGGCAAGCAGAAGCTCGCATCGTTGGATCCGGCGGGAGTGTTTAAGTTTGATATGTCTGTCTTTGAGGATGTATAAGTATTATTTGGCAGCAGCCTGCAACATGCAGGCTGCTGCTTTTTGTGTAAAGAAAAAACAAAGATTATAAGTGACAAATAAATACAAACCGAGAACAGCAACAAGAATTGAAAGATGTGTTGACTCTGTCAGACTGTCGAAAAACTCTAGTAGGGGCGAGCATTGCTCGCCCATGCCTGTTTGCCTTGTAAGCAAACTTTCCCAGAAAATGCGTTGCTGCGGTAAGTTGACGGGCGACCAATGGTCGCCCCTACACATGCAATAAGGCAAGAAGGCAATTTTTTTGACGGTCTGAACTCTGTTTCGTGCTGTGAAGCGCGGTGCGAGTATGTAAAGAAATGGCCTATACGAATGCAGATATATTAAAGAACAGCAACAAGAATTGATAGACTTGAAATATCGTTATGGCAGGATGATACCCGGAAAAGAGAATTGACTTTACTTATATCTATGTTATAATTGAAATCACAATAAGCAGCAAAAGATGGCTGCAACTATTTTGTAGTGAGGTATAGGCTTCAACATATTCAGCCACTGAAGTATGATAAAATCGTACAACCGGAAATGGCAAAAAGACATGGAAAATCGATTACAAGAGATTTACAGAACGATAATTCACAGCAACAAGAATTGACGGACACATCCACAAATAACAGTCTTTACAGAAATGAGGAATTGCTCAATGTCTGCAAAAATTATTACAATTGCCATTGAAAAGGGAGGCACGGGTAAAACCGTAACAGCCTCCAATCTTGCCTACCTGATGGGCGATGAGGGGAAAAAAGTTCTTTGTGTGGATACTGATCCGCAGGGAAATCTCACCAAAGCACTCAGCGGCGGCTTGAGCATCACAAGTGATGAATTCTACGGTAAGGCACTCTATAATCTTTTCGACGGGTTCCTGTATCATAGCAAGACGCGAGACTTTATTGTGGAAACGCAGTATGAAAATGTGGATATGATCCCGTGTGATGCGCAGACGCCGCGAATCAATAAGCGCATTGAACTGCTGATTGGCGACGCAGAGCGCCTGAAGGACGGAGATCCGAGGAAGGTTTCCGGTATGGGGAATTTTCTGTACTATTTCCTCAATCAGGTACGTGATGAGTACGATTACATTCTTATTGACACACAGCCTACGCGGGACAGCTTGTTGCTTTCCAATGCAATCTATGCAGCGGATTATATCCTGATTCCAGCCGGCTGTGAGGATAACTCCGAAGAATCGGCATTTCGCCTTTATTATGAATGCAACAAGATGAAGCAAAGCTCCACTTCTCACCTGATGGGTGCCGGTGTGTTGTTGGTGAATGTAGACAAAAGCGCAGCAACAGACAAGAAGATTCAGGAGCATTTTAAGGAAGAACTCGGCACATCGCTGTTCAGTGTTGCAATTCCCACAAGCAAGACGGTGAAAACATCCATTTCCCGCTTTTTGCCTGTGTGCTATATGGCAAAAACGCAGCCTGTGGCAAAAGCCTATGTGAAAGCCTATGAAGAGTTGAAAAAGCGTCTGGAGGTGAAATGATATGGGAATGAAAAGCCCCGCCAAAAAGAAGGAAATCGTAAAACGTTCCCGCCCGACGGATGCAGAGCTTGGCAAAATTGATTCCAATAATGGCGATGCAGGAAAAATTATCAGTGATCTGACCGCAGGGCATAAAAGCATTGAATACGAAGCACGGGATATTGCACTGTACGATATTCGCGTAAACGCGGACAACGAAATCTTCCGGCAGGCAGATACCCAAGAGGATATTGTGCAGCTGGCGGAGGATATTCAGCGCAACGGACTGATGCATAATTTGGTGGTGTTTCCGCAGGAAGAAAATGGAAAAACAGTGTATGTCCTTCTCTCCGGTGAGCGCCGCTACCGCGCGATGGAGTACCTCGAAAAGAGAGGAGACGCCACCTGGAACACCATCAAAAACTGCAATGTGATCACAACCAGTCTTTCGGAAAATGAAAAAAAGGTGCTTTTGTACAGTGCGAACCTGCAGGTCCGCGGCGGTTTTGCGGATGAACAGATCCGCCGCAAGGCCGTTGCAGAATTTGTGGTCTGCCTTCAGAACGAGCCGTTCAATATGACGGAAAAGGACGCTAAAAAAGCAATTAAGGAAGTGAGTGCAACCACAGCCAAGCAGATCGACCGTGATTTCCGCATTGAGGAAAAGCTGGACAAAGAGCTGCTTCGCCTTTTGGACAATAAGTTCCTGACCCGCATGGAGTGTGAAAGCTATATCACGCTGGAGCCGGAGGAGCAGCATAAAATTGCGCAGTGCTATCTGTTGCTGAGCGCGGTTGATGTGAGCAACTGTGACACCGATGCCCGGGAGCGCCTGCTGCAGGAATGCAACAGCATACATTATGACTTTATCCGGGCTATTGACAGAGCCAGAAAAACCAACGAGCCGGATGAGCGGGACGAGCGCCTGGAGACTGCGTTTGCGGAGTGTGAAAACGAAATCCGCCTGCTGCAGAACAGGGTAGGGGAGTACCGTACCGCCGTCAGACGGCATGATACGGAGAAGGCCGAAGAAATCGCAAAGGATGTGGCCAGGGATCAGGAGGCAAAGCGCGTCGAGAAAAAGGAGCAAAAGAGCGAGTCTGAAAGCGCGACCTTTGTGGAAAAGACGATCCAGCCTGTTGCTAATAAGATTTTTAAGAAGATGAGTTCAACCAGCTATAAGCGCGGCATCAGAAAGATGTCTCAGGAGCGCCGTGATAATGATGTTGCGATCCTGAATGAACTGATCGAGCAGGCGCAAAGCCTCCGGGATTTGATTGAAGCCGCAAAGTAAGGCAGGGTAGGGGGAGACACTGTCCCGGTAACAAAGGCAACACCGCACAATTCCCGCCTTACGGCTTAAGCACCGCTCCGGCGG
>OLND01002320.1_pt1 | contig 17374 bp, 10 predicted proteins | sample 1672031 | NCBI WGS metagenome assembly OLND01 (sample SAMEA3136638, study PRJEB25190) | human gut metagenome | biome: human gut; feature: human-associated habitat; material: faeces | place: Austria | collected 2013
TGGTCGGGAGGGGGCGTTTCAGGATGCTGCTTTTCGGGTTGCTGTGTTCCCCGTCACGCGATCCGGGTTGTATCCCGCGATGCTGTGTCCTGCTGTGCACGTTTGGGGATGTTGTGTGCCGCGGTGCTGTGTACGTTCCGGGATATTGTGTTTCGGGTCATGCGATCTGGGTCGTGTGTCCCGTGTCCCGTGATGCTGCCCCGGGAACTTTACAGGCGGTTTTTCTCGTCGGCCGAACCCGCTTCGACCGCCTTGCGTTTGAAGGCTTTGCCCGACTTGAAGTTGTAGGTCACTCCGATCGTGAAGCTGCGGTCGTTCCACTGCTGTTTGACGTCGACCATGCGCACGAACCCGTCGCCGCGGGCGCCGATGTGCTGCGGGCGCTCGATCAGGTTGCGCACCGAGAACGAGGCGGTGAACTTGTCGCCGAAACGCTTCTTGATTCCGGCGTTCAGGAAATGGAGCGGTTTTACCCAGCAGTTGCCGAAGTCCATGCGGCTCTGGAACCGGTACGACAGGTCGATGTAGAATTTCGCGGGCAGCGAGAAGGTCGTCGAGCTGTTTACGAAATAGAAGTTGTAATGTTTTTCGGCGCTGTGCTCGTCGATGCGCTGCCCCTGCCGGATGTAGGTGAGGTTGAGGTTCATCGTCCACCATTTGGTGAACTGGAACGGTGCGTTGGCCGTGAGGTAATAGTTTTTCGTCGTGTCGAAGTTGGTCCACGCCAGGCACAGGCGCGCCGGGTCGTCCGCGTCGGGGCGTATCGTCTGCTGTATCTCGTCGCGCTGGATCGTCATGCCGCCCGTGAGGGTGTACTTGTGCTTGAGCACCAGCGTCAGGCTGATGTCCTGCTTGTAAGCCGGGTCGAGTTCGGGGTTTCCCGTCTGGTAGGTGTAGTCCGAGATCTGGAACCGCTGCGGGTTGAGGCTCCAGAAGCGCGGGCGCTCGATCGTGCGGGCATACTGGGCGATGAGCGAGTAGGCCCCGTCTTTGGTCAGGGCATAGGAGACGTTCGCGTTGGGGAAGAGGCTGAAGTAGTTCTGCGAGATGTCGCCGCCCTTGCCCCGGATGTGGGTGTATTCGCCCCTCAGCCCTGCCACGAGGCTCCAGCGCCCGAGGTTGGCCGAGGCGATGCCGTAAGCCGCCGCGATGTTCTCCGTATAGTTGATCGTGAAGCTCTGGTTGTCGTTGCACACCCACGCGCCGTCCTTCACGTATTCGTAGAGCGCGTCGTTGTGCATGTCGTTGTAGGTGAACTTGACGCCTGCGCGCAGCGACCAGCGGGGCGAGAATTTCTTGTCGAGGGCCAGCGTGGCGGTCGTGATGTCGTAGAGGCTCGACGAGTTGTCGCGGTAGGTCGAGTCGACGGCCGTGGTGGGGGAGGTGATGCGGCTGAAATTGTCGTTGCCGGTCTCCGTTTCGCGGCGCGTGTAGTCGGCCAGCAGCTTGAGTGTCGAGCCGAGCGTGTCGAGTTTGTAGATGTAATTGAACGTCGCCGAGTAGTTGTCTCGGATGTTGTGTATGCCGTAGCGGCTTTCCGTGCGGGTTACGGCACCCGCGTCCGTGAGGTCGGTATAGGAGTCGTTCGGGCCCTTTTCGTTGTTGCGCCAGTATTCGAACTCTGCGCCGATGCTGTGCTTGGGGCTTATTTCGAATACCGAGCCGATGCTGCCGCCGAAGTTGCGGTCGCGTTCGGTGATTTCCGAATGGGACGTGAGGTTCGTGTCGCCCGTGGTGTAGTCGGTGTGTTCGTCCGAGACGGCCGTGTCCTTTCCCAGGTCGGCCCATGCCGAGGCATAGAGGTCGAGGCGCCCCGTGTGGATGTTGATGTTGCCGCTCGGCGTATAGAAGTGGTGGCGCCCGTTCTGTGTGGTGCGCATCGACAGCGATCCGTCCAACCCGTTTTCGCGGCGCTTGCGGAGCGTGATCCTGATGATGCCGCCCGATGAATCGGCGTCGTAGTCGGCGCCCGTCGTCGGTACGACCTCGATCTTCTGGATCTCCTCGGCGCGCAGCGAGCGCAGGTAGGTGAGCAGCTGCTCGGGCTCCATGCGCAGTTCGCGGTCGTTGACATAGACCTTCGAGCCCGACTTGCCGTTTATCGAGATCTTCTCGTCGTCGATCCAAACGCCCGGTGCGCGTTCCAGCAGCTCGATGCCGTCCTTGCCGATCGCCGCAGGGGCGTTGGCCACGTCGACCACGAAGCGGTCGGCCTCGCGGCGGATGAGCTGCGCCTTGACCACCACGCCTTCGATCCGGGTCGCCGAGCTTTTCATCACGATCTCGCCCAGGTCGTTGTTCTCCTCGACCCGCACCTGCCGCACGACGGGGTCGAACCCGAGGTATTGTACCGACAGGGTATACTCGCCCGAAGGCACTTTCAGCACGAAGCGGCCCGTGTCGTCGGTGGCCATGCCCGCCACCTGGTCGCTGCCTTTCAGCAGCACGACCGTGGCGTACTCCACGGCCTGTCCCTGTTCGTCCACCACGCGGCCCTCGGCCGGATAGATGCGGGCTGCGAATGCGTTTGCGGCGGCCAGCGCCAGTATTACGATGAGGAAGATAAGTTTTTTCATACTATTCTGTCGTTGTTTGTAATCTGCACTGCATTTTAGTTGACGGGGCAAAGATATGTAAAAAATATTTATACTTTGCAATGCATAGTACTAAATTTTACGAAAAAATTATCCTTTTCCGGGGGAGGGGTGACCGTTCATGCATGAAAAAACGCGGACTCCCCTCTGTCGGTAGATGGGTACGACCAAGCACCCGAAGCCAAACAGGTAGAGCCCGCGCGTGACGCGGGAATACTACTGTTTTCTTGGCTTCGTTAAAATTGGTCGTTTTATCTACCCAAAAACAATAGCTTTCGCTAATATGTATGGCACAAAGTTATAAAAAAGGCAGGAAATTCAAAACGGAATCTCCCGCTTTGCTGCCTATTACCTGCGGCGACCGGCCGGCTGCCGCGTCCCGCACCCCCGTCAGCATTCCGCCTTTGTATAGTCGTCGGCGTACGCTTTCTGCGCCGCGGAAAAGCGGGGGAGGGCTGTCCCCGATAAAAATAGGTGTCGTCGAAATTTTGTTGAAAAATCGTGCGCCGCGGGGCTGGAATCCCGCGAATAATTCCTAAATTTGCAAATTGAATTATTGTGGCTCATTGTCCCCCGATGTGATTCCGAACGCTCCGCCATGCCGTTTCCGACGCGATCCGGCAGCAGGGCAGGCACGGCGGGGCGGGAATGCCCGGCAAAAAATGCTGAAACTATGATAAGCGCGGTTTATTATATCTTCCTGGTGCTGCTGTGCACCTTCTTCATGATCCTGTCGGCCCTGGCGCTGGTCGTGTGCTATCCCTTCGACAAGGGCCGCCGCGTGGTGCACGAGCTGTCGCGCATCCTGGTGCGCACCTTCTTCGCCATCCCGCCCCGCTGGCGGCAGCGTGTGGAGGGGCTCGAACATGTCGACCGGAAGAAAAGCTACGTCATCGTGCTGAACCATAATACGGTGATCGACATTCCGACGCTCTATTACATCCCGCTCAATTTCCGCTGGGTCTCCAAGCGCGAGGTCTTCAAGACGCCTTTCTTCGGGCAGTATCTCATCCTCCACGGCGACATCTGCATCAACCGCGGCCGCGCCTCCGAGGCGCTGGAGCAGATGGTGCGCGACGGCAAGCTGTGGATCTCGCGCGGCGCTTCGGTCGCCGTCTTCCCCGAGGGTACGCGTTCGAAAGACGGCGAGATACACCGCTTCAAGGCGGGCGCCTTCACGCTGGCCCGGGAGGCGGGCGTGGAGATACTCCCCGTGGTGCTGGACGGCACCAAGACGCTTATCCGCAAGAACGCGATGTTCAACTGGGGCAACCGCATCACCATCCGCGTGCTGCCCCCCGTACCGGCCGCGAAGGTCGTCTCGACCGAGACGCACGTGCTGATGGAGGAGGTGCACGACGCCATGAGCGCGGCCCTTGCCCAGATCCGAAACCGAAAATAGACTATGGCAGATTTACTCAATACCAATCCTAACGACAGCTACGGCGACGACGCCATCGTTACGCTTTCGCCGCGGGAGCATATCCGTCTGCGCCCCGGCATGTATATCGGCAAGCTGGGCGACGGCACGCAGGCCGACGACGGCATTTACGTCCTCATCAAGGAGGTCGTGGACAATTCGGTCGACGAATTCATCATGGGGGCCGGCCGCCAGATCGACATTTCGATCGAGGACAAGGTGGTGTCGGTGCGCGACTACGGCCGCGGCATCCCCCTCAAATCGCTCGCGGCGGCCGTCAGCGAGATGAACACCGGCGGTAAGTACGGCGGCTCGGCCTTCAAGAAGACCGTCGGCCTGAACGGCGTCGGCGTCAAGGCCGTCAACATGCTTTCCGGCGAGTTCACGGCCCGTTCGGTACGCGACGGCGAGGCCCGCACGGTGACCTTCGCCAAGGGGCTCGAGGTGAGCGACAGGTGGGAGAGCGGCGTGCGCGAGAAAAACGGCACCTTTATCTCGTTCCGCGTCGACGAGGAGGTCTTCGGCGAGTATGCCTACAACCTCGAATACGTCGAGCAGATGGTGCGCAACTATACGTACCTGAACCTGGGGCTGACGTTCAATTTCAACGGCAACAGCTACGTTTCGAAAAACGGCCTGCTGGATCTGCTCAACGAAAACATGACCGAGGAGCCGCTCTATGCGCCGATCCACCTTTCGGGCGACGACATCGAGGTAGCCATCGCCCACGGCACGGGCTACGGCGAGAGCTATTTCTCGTTCGTCAACGGCCAGTACACCTCGCAGGGCGGTACGCATCAGGCGGCTTTCCGAGAGGCCATCGCCAAGACCGTCAAGGAGTTCTACCACAAGGACTACGACCCGTCGGACATCCGCACGTCGATCATCGCCGCCATTTCGGTCAAGGTCACCGACCCGGTCTTCGAATCGCAGACCAAGATCAAGCTCGGATCGAAGGAGATCGAGCCGGGCGTGTCGATGCGCAATTTCGTCATCGATTTCCTGGGCAAGCACCTCGACGATTACCTGCACAAGCATTCCGAGACGGCGCAGGTGCTCCAGCGGAAGATCGTCGAGAACGAAAAGGAGCGCAAAGCCATTTCGGGCATCCAGAAGAAGGCGCGCGAGACGGCCAAGAAGGTTTCGCTCAACAACAAGAAATTGCGCGACTGCAAGATACACCGCACCGACAAGCACGAGCTGGCCGAACAGTCGATGATCTTCATCACCGAGGGCAACTCGGCCTCGGGTTCGATCACCAAGAGCCGCGATGTGCGCACGCAGGCCGTCTTTTCGCTGCGCGGCAAGCCGCTCAACTGCTACGGGCTGACCAAAAAGGTGGTCTACGAGAACGAGGAGTTCAACCTCTTGCAGGCTGCGCTCAATATCGAGGAGGATATGGACAACCTGCGCTACAACAAGGTGATTATCGCCACCGATGCCGATGTCGACGGCATGCACATCCGCCTTTTGATGATGACCTTCTTCCTGCAGTTCTTCCCCGACGTAATCCGCCAGGGGCACTTGTTCGTGCTGCAAACCCCCCTGTTCCGCGTGCGTAACAAGAAGGAGACGTTTTACTGCTACTCCGAGGAGGAGCGGCAGAAAGCCGTCGGACGCTGCGGCGCCAATGCCGAGATCACGCGCTTCAAGGGCCTCGGCGAGATTTCGCCCGACGAGTTCCGCGAATTCATCGGCGAGAACATCCGCCTGGACAAGGTTCGCATCACCAAGGACGACCCGATCCACGACCTGCTCGAGTTCTACATGGGCAAGAACACCTACGAACGGCAGGGCTTCATCATCGACAACCTGCGCATCGAGGAGGACATCGTCGAGCAGGATCTTGCAATCAATTAACGAATATGGCAGAAGAAAAAGATATCATCGGGCGGGACGAGCCGCTCAACGAGGACGCATCGACCCCGGAAACTGACGGCGCGGCAGACGAAAGCCCTGCCGCCGACGCCCCGGCCAGGGCGGGCAAGTTCGACCGCCTGACGCAGGACGAAGGGGGCGTGCGCAAACTGACGGGCATGTATAAGAACTGGTTCCTGGACTACGCTTCGTACGTGATCCTCGAACGCGCCGTACCCCATGTCGAGGACGGCCTCAAACCCGTGCAACGGCGTATCCTGCACGCCATGAAGGTCGTCGACGACGGACGCTACAACAAGGTGGCCAACATCGTGGGACAGACCATGCAGTACCACCCGCACGGCGATGCGTCGATCAAGGACGCACTGGTGCAGCTGGGGCAGAAAGACCTGCTGATCGACTGCCAGGGTAACTGGGGCAATATCCTCACGGGCGACGAGGCCGCCGCGGGGCGTTACATCGAGGCGCGCCTGTCGAAGTTCGCCTCCGAAGTGGTCTTCAACAAGAAAACCACCGAGTGGATGCTGTCGTACGACGGCCGCAAGGAGGAGCCCGTCACGCTGCCGATCAAGTTCCCGCTGCTGCTGGCGCAGGGCTCCGACGGCATCGCCGTGGGTCTGGCGTCGAAGATCCTGCCCCACAACTTCGTGGAGCTTATCAACGCCTGCATCGCACACCTCGAGGGGCGCGAATTCCAGCTTTATCCCGACTTCCCGACGGGCGGCATGGCCGATGTGAGCCGCTATAACGACGGCCTGCGGGGCGGGGCGGTGAAGGTGCGCGCCAAGATTTCGAAGATCGACAAACGCACGCTCGCCATCACCGAAATACCCTATACCACGACCACCGAGTCGATCAAGGATTCGATCATCAAGGCCAACGACAAGGGCAAGATCAAAATCAGGAAGGTCGACGACAATACGGCCGACAAGGTCGAAATCATCATCCAGGTTTCGCCCGACGAGTCGAGCGACAAAACCATCGACGCCCTCTACGCCTTCACCGACTGCGAGGTTTCGATCTCTCCCAACGCCTGCGTCATCTGGGAGGAGAAACCCCATTTCCTGGGCGTGAGCGAAATCCTGCGCCGCTCGGCCGAGCATACCAAGTGGCTGCTGGGACGCGAGCTGATTCTTGGGCTGGTCACGGAACTGCTGCTGGCGGTTCAAGGTCCAGCTGAGCAGCCAGTTGGAATCCTTGACGGTCACGATGCCGCCGGTGACGGTGTGGCCGGTGAAGGGGTCGCGCTTGCAGATCTTCTTGATATACTGGGGGATCTTGTCGTCCAGCGTGGTGATGGTCGCGCTCTCCCAGTTGGACAGCTCCGGCTGCGAGCAGAACTTTTCGGGATGGCCGAAGGAGGGGTCCTGCGCGGCGATCTTCTTCCACAGATCCCAGCCGTTGCCCGGCTTGATGGTGGGGTCGAACCCCGCCGCCTTGTCCTGCGAGCCGATGGTGCAGCTCTCGACGCAGCCGCCGTTGGTGATGAAGAGCAGGTCGTTCTCCGTCAAGTCCAGCACCTTTTTCTCACCCTTGTGCTCCACGGTGATGGAGCTGGCCTGTTTCTTGCCGTCCTCGATCTTGAAGCGGACGTCCGTGACCTTCGTCTCGTACTGGAACTCCACGCCGTGCTCCTTCAGGTAGGTGACCATGGGCAGGATGATGGATTCGTACTGGTTGTACCGGGTAAAGCGCAGAGCGGTGAAATCCGGCAGACCGCCGATGTGGTGGATATAGCGCTTGAGATAGAGCTTCATCTCCAGTGCGCTGTGCCAGTTCTCGAAGGCGAACATGGTGCGCCAGTAGAGCCAGAAATTCGAAGAGAACACCTCATCGTCAAAAATGTCGGTGATCTTCTTATCCTGCAGCTGCTCGTCCGGGGTGAAGAAGAGCTTCATGATCTCCATGGCACCCTTATCGGAAATGGCGAATTTGCCGTCGGTGTGGGCGTCCTGCCCGCGCTTTTCGGTGGCGCGGCAGAGGGACTTGTTGGGGTCTTCCTTGTTCAGCCAGTAATACTCATCGAGGACGCTGGCTCCTTCCGTTTCCAGCGAGGGGATGGAGCGCAGCAGATCCCACATGACCTCGAAGTGGTTATCCATCTCGCGGCCGCCGCGCATCACATAGCCGATATCGTACTTGTAACCATCGCAAGCGCCGCCGGGCAGCGGGTCTTTTTCAAACACATGGATGCGTTCGCCCTTCATCTGACCGTCCCGGACGAGATAGCACGCTGCGGTCAGCGCCGCCAGACCCGAACCAATGATATAGGCAGATTTATCATCGACACCCTCCGGCTTGCGGGGATGTGCAAAGGCTTCGTAGTTGCCACTGGAATAATACATAACGCAGACCTCCTGAATTTTGGATGTTTCCGGGCGGCGTTCCCGCTCGCCCTTTCATTGTGCTTAGTATATCCCACCACTTATGACAGAACAACATACAAAAATCGAACAGTGTATAAAATTTATGCAAAAGGCAACTTTTGTCGGAAAAGTGAACGAAGTGTGTCCGTCCGCATGGATTTCTCAAACCGTTTTCACCCACGAAAATCAATTTCACAAAACGAGACGTAGATGATAATACGATCTTCCATTCCGACTGGTTCGCCTTCGCTTATCTGACGACTCCTATGAGCTTTTACTTACCAATCTTCCGGCGGATGATTTCCCAATGAGTGAATTGAAAACGCTCTACCATCTTCGCTGGGGCATTGAAACTTCTTTTCGCAGCCTGAAATATACGGTCGGTCTTGCTGAAGTTATTCGGCTTTGTTTGCTATACTCTAAAATTCAAAAAGCGCAGTACCTTCTTTCCGCTTTCGCGTTTTGATTGTACTGCGCTTTGCTTTAGGGGCTTATCTTAACGGCTTTGGCCGGTCGGCGGCAGGACTGGAGCGGTATCCATGCGCAGTTGTCCATCTATTTCGCTGAGCGTATGCCGGATTTTTCGCCGTCTGCCGCCTCATATTAAAATTGCTCTTGTTTTATAGCTGTCTGGACTTTACACAGAATTTGGGAGAGACCCAAATTAGGATCAAATGTTTCTCTTAAAATTTTTTTGTTCATAGCACAAATATTTCTTTTTATCAATTCTATGATTCTATAACAACAACTCCAGAATCAATTCGATAACGTACATCAAAGGACTTTATGAACGCACCATTCTGATCATGTGTGATTGCCACCACCATACAAGGCATGGAAAGCAAATTCATCATAACCTGCTGCGCTGTCTCTGGGTCAAGGCTTGCTGTAATCTCATCTGCAATGATGAGGTCATATTCTCGCAGAGCTAGCCGCGCTATTCCAATACGCTGTCTCTGACCTCCAGAGAGATTTTTTCCGTTTTCACTGATGACAGTCTCCAAGCCATCCGGCAATGTACGAAGCCAATCGGTAAGGCCCGCCATTTCGATAGCATGGGCAAGCCGCTCTTCTGAGAACTGTTCTCGGAGACAAATATTACTTCGGATTGTATCGTTGAACAGATATGTCGTCTGTGCGATATAGCCAATATGCTGATAAAACGATTTCCGATCAATTTCGCGCACCTGTGTTCCGTTGAAAAGAATATCACCAGAGTAATCCGGGTAGTACTGAAACAGCAGTTTTGCCAGTGTAGATTTTCCGCAGCCACTTTCCCCAATCATAGCCACTTTCTGCGTTTTCTTGATTTTGAGTGAAACATTGTTCAGAACCGGATACGATGCCCCCGGATAGGTAAATCCAACGTGTCTGCACTCAATACTCTGCACCCGGTTGATTTCTTTCCCCGTTGTTGTCTGTTCTTCTGCAGCCATAGCGTTCTCAAGCCGCTCCCGAATTCCGCAGGATGACTTAATTTTTGCGTAGCACTGTGCGATTTGATGGCAAGGAGTAATCACAAAATTTGCCATACTTGCCGCAGTGGACATTGTACCCATTGTGATCTTTCCATCGAACACGAGCAACAGACCAACCAGCAAGACGACCGGAAAAATAAGATTGCTGATGAGTGATGTGTTGACGATGACCGCATTCAGGCTTTGCTGGTAGTTCAGCTCACTTTCTTCTGCCTTGTGAGAAGCTGCACGATGCTGCTCGTTGTAAGCATTTTCTCTCAGAAAAGAGCGGATTAGTTCAAAGCCGCCCAACAGCTCCTTGAGCTGCCCGGTATACATTGCCATTTCGCTCGAAAAGCGGTCTCGTGTCTGCTTCAATCGCTCATTCATCATCCGGGGCAACACCAGCGGCGGAACCGTGATGAGCAGAATGACCACCAGCAGCACTGGGCTGATATAGAGGTACAATCCCAAAGCGCATAGCATAATGCCGCCCCAGAACACGACATTAAAAATCGACATATAATAGTCATCGTACAATGTGCGCAAATCTGTTGTCAGGAGCGAAAGATATGCTGCGTCTCCCTCGCGGTTATACTGTGCGACCGGGCGATGCAGAATGCGCTCCATGACTTGATTGCGCACCTGTTCCACTGCACTGCAGGCAAGTTTTGTAAAAGACCGACGGCTGAGCCGCTCAAACATCCAGCTCAGGAAAGTGATGAGGAATACAAGCCCAAGGTAACAAAAGGCTTCTTCTTTTGAAGTTGAGTCGATCAGCCATTTGAGCTGAAAGCTTTTTAACGGTGCAAACAATGACACGCACGCGGTAAAGAAACCAAACAAAAAAATTTTCACTTTGTTTTGTTTGAAGTGATCATTGACCGTTGCTTTCACCATAATTTCCCTCATTCTCTCCCTAATTCAAACTAAACATTTCGCATCAGAGAATTGAAAAATGGACATAGCGTTTTTACAGTGACAAAGAACGAATTGACAAATTTAAAGGTTGACTCTACAGCGAAACCTTTGTTTGCTCATATTCGCGCAACCAGTTACTGTAATCTGCGGTGTGCATATTGTTATGCTGCCGATAAAACGACCGCAGAAGACATGTCTGATGAAAATGCTGTAATTTATTTCTTGCTTTACTGCTTATTCTCCGGGGCGACCTCAAAATCGACCTTGCCGAGGTTGACGTCGGCGCGGACGATGGTGATCATCATGCTGTCGCCGAGGTTCCAGTTCTTGCCGGAAACGGGGTCGGACAGGCGGATACCCTCGGTGAGGGTGGTGCCGGTAGCCGTCAGACTGGAAGCGGGCACGAAGCCCTCCACGCCGTTCTCCAGCTCAACGAAGAGGCCGCGCTGGGTGACGCCGGAGATGATGCCCTCGTAGCATTCGCCCAAATGGCGGCGGGCGTACTCCGCCTTATAGCAGTCCTCGGCCTTGCGCTCGATCTGCACGGCGATGACTTCCCGCTCGCTGGACTGCTTGGCTGCCTGTGCCGCAAAGTCGGTGTAGCGGATGGCCATGGTCTCCTTGTCGGTGCCGCTGAGCAGGTCGGTCATGATGCGGTGGATGGCAAGGTCCGGGTAACGGCGGATGGGGCTGGTGAAGTGGGCATAGTCTTTCAGCACCAGACCGTAGTGGCCCTTGGGTTTCTCCTCATAACACGCCTTGGACATGCAGCGGAGCATACCGGTGTTGATGATCTCCTCAAAGGAGGTGCCGCGCACACCTTCCAGAATCGCGCTCAGCTCCTTGGGAGTGGGCACATCCTTGGCGAAGTGGTCGTTGATGCCGCATGCCTGAAGCAGAGCGTGGAGACGCTCCAGCTTCTCGCCGTTGGGTTCCTCGTGGACACGGTAGACGAAGGGGATCTGCTTGACGCGGGCGAAGTGGGCCGCGCACTGGTTGGCCAGCAGCATGAACTCCTCGATCATGGCCTCGCTCTCGCCGGAGGTGCGCTTCTTAACGTCGATGCAGTGGCCGTCCTCATCGAGGATCAGCTTTACTTCCCCGCTCTCGAAGTCGATGCAGCCGCGCTCGGTGCGCAGACGGGCACGGTGGCCGTACAGCTCCTTCATGGCGGGCAGTTGATCCAGCACTTCGGCGTACTTTGCCTGAATCTCGGCATCCGCTGTCCCGGCCAGCAGGGCGTTGATCTCAGAATACACTCCCTTGACCCGGCTGCAGATGACTGACTTGACGAAGCGGTAATCGGTCAGGTTGCCGTCCTTGTCCAGACGCATCAGACAGGAGAATGCAAGGCGCAGTTCCTTCTCGTTCAGCGAGCAGATGCCGTTGGACAGGCTCTTGGGCAGCATGGGCACCACCTGATCCGCGTAGTACACAGAGGTGGCGCGGTTGAAGGCTTCCTCATTCAGCTCCGAACCGGGCTTGACGTAATTGGAAACATCCGCAATGTGGACGCCCAGCTCAAAGCCGCCCTCCGGGATGCGGGTCAGGCTGATGGCATCGTCGATGTCCTTGGTCTCGGCGCTGTCGATGGTGAAGATGGGCAGGGCACGCAGATCCATGCGGCCCTCGCAGTCCTTCTCGGAAACCGTCATACCCTCGAACTTCTTTGCTTCTTCGCGGACCTTGTCCGGGAAGCGGGTATGGATATCGCGGGCGTAGAGCAGCGCCTTGGCGCAGCGCTTGGCCTCGTCACTGCTGCCGAACCGCATGGCCACGCCGACGCGGTGGTCTTCCTGCCGGTTGCCGCGCATCAGGATCTCGACGGCTACCTTGTCGCCGTCCTTGGCACCGCCTTCACAGTCCCGCATGAGCTGCATGGAGATGGCCGGGCAGTCGTCCGGCACGAACTTCAGGCGGCCCTCGATCCGGCGGACCGTACCCACGAGGTCGTTCTTCTCGGTGAGGACGGCGAGGATCGCACCCTCGTCGCTGCCCTCCACACGGGGATGCTCAAACTTCTCGACAAGGACCTCGTCGCCGGGCATTGCGCCGCGGGTGAAGCGGCCGGGGATGAAGATATCGCTGGTCTCATCCTCCAGCATGACGAAGGCAAAGTTCTTGCCCAGCTTGACCACCTTGCACAGCAGTGCCTTTTCGGCACGGCCGGAGCGCACGGTAAAGAACACGCCCGAACGCTGGCAGATGACGGCGTCGTGCACCAGAGAATCCAGTGCCTCCATCACCTTGCGGTCGGCCCCGCGGTCGCCGCCGAAGCGGGCCTTCAGATCCTTGACGGTGCAGGGCTGATTTTGGATGGCATGTTCCACTTTATCGCGTAATGACATAAATCTTACTCCTTAACTTCCACGGCCGACCCACCTCCATCGGGCGGCGGCTCTTCCCTCTCATCAGAAAAAATAGGCAGAAAAACAGCCCCGCCTTACACGGGGCTGTGCATGAGTGCTCAGGCCAGACGGCTGGCGAACACACAGGCCAGAATGGCCACCACAAAGAACACGATGCCGGCAATGCGGGTCACCTTGGCCAGCATCTGATCGGCAGGGGTCAGGCGTGCATTGTTTGCGCCGTATGCGCCGCCGTTGATCGCACCGGACAGCCCCTGACCGTGGGTGTGCTGCATCAGGGTGAGGACGATGATAACGACCGAGACGGCAAGCAGGACGACACCGCCGACGATTTCAATAGCAGACATGGATGGAACGCTCCTTTTATTATTAGTTTCATTGAGACTACATACAAATACAAGGATATAATAGCATACAACGGCGCAAAAAGCAAGAACAACTGCGCTTCATGCGCCGAAATTTTCCAGCATCTCTGCCAATGCGGCAAAAATGGCAGCGCTGGAATGGGCCGGGACGGTCTGCGCGTCCTGCAATACCACGATGGTATACTGCGGTTTTTCTGCCGGGAACACCCCGGCAAACCAGTTGTTTTTCAGCTCCACGCCGTCCCGGAACTGCCCGGTCTGGGCGGTGCCTGTCTTGCCCGCAGCTGTCGTTTCTGGCAACGCCGCCTCGTGCCCCGTGCCGTTCTCCACCACCCCCGCCAGCAGCATCCGCAGGGCCGACGCGGTTTCCTCCGAGACCACCCGCTCCGCCCTCCTGTGGGCCAACGGCGTCAACGGTTCGCCGGTCGTTTCGTCCAGCGTGTTCCTTAGAAAGAGAGGTTCCCGATACATCCCGGTCACAAGGGCATTCAGCATCCCGGCGATCTGTACCGGCGTCGCCAGCAGCTCCCCCTGCCCGAAGCAGAAGTTTGCGTAGGCCCCGCTGGACGTCAGGGCAGCCAGCTCCGGCAGCTTCCCCGCCGCGGTGCGGAAGCTGTCGGTCAGCTCCACAGCCTGCCCAAAGCCAAGCTGCTCCGCCAGCGTGCGCACCCGCTCCGCCCCTAGTGTCTGCCCCAAGCGGATGAAATATCCATTGCAGCTTTTTTCCAGTGCAGCCGCCAGATCCACCTCGCCGTGGGCGGCCCCGCCCGCGCAGCGGAAGATCTGGCCATCCACCTCGCACCAGCCGGGGCAGTGATACACAAGGCCCGTCTCCCCCGCTTCCAGCGCGGCAGCGGCCAGCACCGGCTTGAACACCGACCCCACCGCGTAGCTCTGAAATGCCCGGTTCAGCATGGGGCTGTCCGGCGCGTTCAGGCTGGCCGCCGGGCCTGCCGGGTCATACCCCGGCACGCTGACGCACGCCCGCACTTCGGCGCCGGCCGTTTCCAGCACCACAATGCTCCCCGTCGTCATCATCCGGGCCGCGACGGCTTCCGCCGCCCGCTGGACATCTCGCGAAAGGGTCAACTGCACCCCCACAGCCCCGCTGTCGGCGTGGGTCTGCTCCGGCGTTTCCCGCAGCTTCCCCTGCGCGTTGACAAGACAGGTCAGGGTGTCGCCCTCCCCGGTGCCGGAAAGGGCCGCATCGAAAGCCGCTTCCAGCCCCGCCGCTCCTTTGCCGTCTCCATCCACATACCCGATCAGATGCTCCGCCAGCGGTGCCGCCGGGGAACGAACTGGCACCGGCCAGCAAGAAATTCCAAGCGCTGAAACATCCTGCTCCACCTCAAGAAAAAACGGAGCAAGCGCGTTTCGTTTCTGGTAGAGCAGGGCCTGTCCGGCCGCATCGGTACAGGAAAACAGCCTCGTATAGTTTCCCTCGCCGGGAACGCAGAGTGCTTCCCATTTTGTGCCAAGACCTGTCAACAGATGGCCGTCACAGTCGTAGAAATTCCCCCGCCGCGCCGGGAGACGGAGCGTGACCACGCTCTGCGCCGCCGCACGGGCCGCATAAGCCGGATTCGAGCAGAGCCAGTACAACCGGCAGACCACCGCCGCAAAGCACCCCACCAACAGTGCATACAGTGCCACCACCCGCCGCCCGGACATCGAACCGCCCCCTTTGAAAAATAGGATGGGCTGGGTAGGCCGTGGGTAAACAAAAAGGAGACGGAGCCTTCCGAATGGGAAGTCCCGCCTCCTGCGGCGTGATGAGTTGGATTTGCGAATTATTTTCTGAGTTTTGTTTGTAATGACCTTTTTATTACTCAAGCTCGATCGTGGCCGGCGGTTTACCGGTGCAATCATAGAAGACGCGGTTGACGTGCTTGACCTCATTGACGATGCGGCTGGTGACGGTGCCGAGGACATCCCACGGCATATTGTAGCTTTCGGCCGTCATGAAGTCGGTGGTGGTCACGGCGCGCAGAGCCACCGCATAGTCGTAGGTGCGCTCGTCGCCCATGACGCCGACGCTGCGCATGTTGGTCAGCGCGGCATAATACTGGTTGATCTCCTTATCGAGACCCGCCTTGGCGATCTCCTCGCGCCAGATGGCGTCTGCATCCTGCACGATGGCGACCTTTTCAGGGGTCACTTCGCCGATGATGCGGATGCCCAGACCGGGGCCGGGGAACGGCTGGCGGCTGACCAGATACTCCGGCAGACCCAGCTCACGGCCGACCTGACGGACTTCGTCCTTGAACAGGTTGCGCAGCGGCTCCACCAGCTCCTTGAAGTCCACGGTATCGGGCAGACCGCCGACGTTGTGGTGGCTCTTGATGACGGTGGATTCGCCGCCCAGACCGCTCTCAACGACGTCCGGGTAGATGGTGCCCTGCGCAAGGAAATCCACCTTGCCGATCTTCTTGGCCTCTTCCTCGAAGACGCGGATAAACTCCTCGCCGATGATCTTGCGCTTGCGCTCCGGCTCGGTGACACCGGCCAGCTTGCTGAAATAGCGCTCGCGGGCGTCCACGCAGACAAAGTTGATGTCAAAGTTCGGGTTGCCGGGGCCAAAGACCGCGCAGACCTCTTCCTTCTCGTTCTTGCGGAGCAGACCGTGATCCACGAACACACAGGTCAGCTGCTTGCCGACCGCCTTGGCCAGCACAGCCGCCAGAACCGAGGAATCCACGCCGCCGGACAGGGCGCACAACACCTTGCCGTCGCCGATCTCCTCACGCAGCGCCTTGACGTTGTTCTCCACGAAGGAGTCCATCTTCCAGTCGCCGGTGCAGCCGCAGACGTTGTACACAAAATTGTGCAGCATCTTCTTGCCCTCGGCAGTGTGCAGGACTTCCGGGTGGAACTGAACGGCATACAGGCCCTTTTCAGCGTTCTCGGCAGCGGCCACCGGGCAGTTGACCGTGTGGGCCGTGATCTTGAAGCCGGGCGCCGCCTGTTCGATATAATCGTTGTGGCTCATCCAGCAGATCGTGGAGGGCTGAACATCCGCAAACATCTTGCTGGAATTGTCCACGAAGACCTCCGTCTTGCCGTACTCGCGCTCCGGTGCGCGGCAGACGCGACCACCCAGCAGGTGCATCATCAACTGGCTGCCATAGCAGATGCCCAGAACAGGCACGCCCCAGTTGAAGATCTCCGGGTCGATCGTGGGGGAATCCTCCAGATAAACGCTGTTGGGGCCACCGGTAAAGATGATGCCCTTGGGGTTCTTCGCCTTGATGAGCGCCAGATCCGTCTTGTAGGAATAGATTTCACAGTAGACATTGTTTTCGCGGACGCGGCGGGCGATCAGCTGGTTGTACTGGCCGCCGAAATCCAGAACGATCACGGTTTCGTGCTGCATGATATTCTCCTCCCTGTTGCATGTGTGCTTTTACAGATGACTTTAGTATAGCACATTTCACAACCAAAAGCGACATCTTTTGTGGATTTGACCGGAATTATTTTTTTCGAATCGGATGACGCAACACCGTCTTGCACTTTTCCGGGGCCGCCTTGTATTCGCCATTCGGTTCATTGGGGTCACCCCTCCCCTGCACTGCTGCAAAATTCATGGGTGGGATCGTAATCAGCTGCGGCTTTTTCGGCGGGAGATAAAATTCCCTGTACTCTTTCTTATAATCAAATGCCATCGCTTGCGCCCTCCAGCCTCTTTTTATTTCCTCATCTGTCTTCAGTATAGCAGAACAACCTTTTTTGTAAAGAGTCTTCTGTACAGAACACAAAAGGCTCCCCTGCCGCATCAGTAGAGGAGCCAAAGATGCCAAAAAGAGCGTTCCCACTCTCCGGAATGGGAACGCTCTTTGAAAGTTTAACCTTTAGCCTTAGGACAGGCGCGAAGGGTCAAGATCACTCAATGATCTTGCCGACGACGCCAGAGCCAACGGTACGGCCACCCTCACGGATAGCGAAACGCAGACCCTCTTCCATAGCAACCGGGGTCAGCAGCTCAACGTGCATCATGACGTTATCGC
>OLND01002332.1_pt1 | contig 17334 bp, 9 predicted proteins | sample 1672031 | NCBI WGS metagenome assembly OLND01 (sample SAMEA3136638, study PRJEB25190) | human gut metagenome | biome: human gut; feature: human-associated habitat; material: faeces | place: Austria | collected 2013
CAGAATTTCTCGTATTTCTGCTCCTGGTCATTGTCTTTATTATTATCAAACTGATCTGCCATAACATTTCCTTTCTGGTTTTTATAAGACGGAAGCCGGTTTCGTTTTCCGTCTTGTGTCATAATGCATATTATACCACATAATCCTGACGTATCAAATTAAGTTTTTATAAAACAGGGAGCCGCAAAAAACGCAGCTCCCTGTCCAGATTTCTGTTTTCAGTTGTCACTTTTTTCAGTTGTCAGAAGCCGGCTTGCTTCCAAGAGTGACTTCTACGGTTTCTTCTTTATATTCTCCGTTATTTGCTCTTGCAATTACCACTTCCACGGTTTCGCCTGATTCGTAATACTGAAGTTTATCCACCAGATCATTCTTGCCGCTTACCTTCTGCCCATCCAGTTTTACAACGATATCACCTTTTTTGATCCCGGCTTTATCTGCCGCACCACCTGGTGTAACTTCTGTAAGAAATGCTCCTGCCGGCATATTGTACATCTGGATCGCCTCTGTTGTAAGGTCCGCAGCTTTGATTCCCATATAACCAACTTTTGAAGTGTCTTCTATTTTATCACGTGTTTCGCGGTTCATCAGCTCTTCCAGGATCGGTTCTGCTTTGGATATCGGAATTGCATATCCCATTCCCTCCACCTGACTGTCTGCGTATTTGGCCGCATTGATCCCGATCACTTCGCCTTTCATGTTCAGAAGCGCACCACCACTGTTTCCGGGATTGATAGCCGCATCTGTCTGGATCAGTCCACTGGTATCACCATCCTCTGTGCTGATGGTACGGTTCAGGGCACTTACCCATCCGGAAGTGACTGACTGGCCATAACCCAGAGCATTACCAATCGCAACTACCTGCTCACCTACTACAAGATCGTCGGAACTTCCCATCTGTGCGATCTTGATCTCATTCATCGTCTCTTCCGGAATATCGGACTTCTCTACAGCAATTACTGCCAGATCGTTCTCTTCGTCTGTTCCCTTGATCTTGGCTGATACCGCATTATTCACATCCACACTGCTATCTGAACTGTCTGTAATACTGTCGCCACTGGCCATCGCCTGTGTCTCTTCTTCCGCACCGACTACATCTCCGCCTGCAAAACATACGGTAAGTGTTGTTGCGCCGGATACCACATGATTATTCGTTGCGATCAGAAGTTCACTGTCATTCTCACCTACAATGATTCCGGAACCGCTTCCCGCACTCTGATACTGTCTTGTTCCATATCCGAAAAAGCTCGGGATCTCCTGTACACTGACAGAAGTGATCGCAACGATCGAGGACATCGTCGCCTGTGCAACTCCGGCTACTGTTCCGCTCTCTGCTACGATGCTTTTCACACTGGATTCTGTGGAACTGCCATCTGTGCTTTCTTCTGTACCGGTAACAGTTTCTGTTTTTCCGATCTGTGTACTGCTGCTGTTATTATCTCTGTATTTATCTGCCGCAATATTTACTCCCTGAAAAACAGCACCTGCCACCAGTCCAAAGATCACTGCCAGGGCAACGGCTGTTGCAGCCTTCTTTCCAAAGCCGCCGTTCCCGCCTCCATGAGCTGTCTTCGGTTTATGAGGTTTCTTCGGTGGAATACTTCCTCCCGCATAATTTCCTGCCTGCGGCTGATGCACTTCATAATGTGCATATTTCGGTTTTTCCTGAAAACTGGTATTATTCTGAAAATTGCTGCTGTTTGTTCCATTTCCGTAACCGTTCTCCTGCATTCTCCGGCCTGCGGAATATGGATGAGCCATTGGTTTCTGTGCAATATCTATATTTTCAGTACTGTTATCTGCAGCACTGCCGGTATCTGTATTTCCAAAAGTATCCAGAGGTTTCTCTTCTGTTGGAACATTTTCGTTTACCTCTGGCAGATCTTCATCCCATCTGTTTTCTTCACTCATGACCCTGGTGCTCCCTTCTCAAATTTCTCTTATGCCATCTGCTTTATAAAAAACAGTTTAACAGGCAATTGTGTTCAAACTGTGATATATCCTTTAAAAAATCGTGACCCGCTGATTCTTCCTGATCATTTCTGTTTTTTCCAGTATTCCGGACTCATAGTACAAAACAGGATCAGTCTTTCAGGAAGTTTCTGATATCTTTTTCCGAGGAAATATCCGGCATACTTGGAAGCACTCTGAAAAAACAATCCGGGGATCATCCAGATATGTCCGGTTTTCAGAAGATAAGACAGGCTCTTTTTTACCAGGCGCACTCCCTCCCCCTCAGACGGAACTCCTTCAAAAACTTCCGGATGCTCTGCCTGGGAAACGCCAAGATCAAAATTTCTGTGAAACTGCTGGCTGCAGCTGTAATTATGAGAGTGATAAACCTTAGCCTCTGCTGCATAAGCAACCGCATAACCTTTTTTTACCATCCAGCCTGCATAGATCATATCTTCATTAAAAATAGCATGTTCCGGAAATCCGCCGATCTCATTGTAGATCCTGTGATCGTATGCTGCACAGACATTTGAGCAAAAATATGTCTTGATTCCTCTGGTCTCTACATCTTTTTCTGTTTTAAGGCAGGACTGCTCCGGATAATTAAACGAACGGGTATATTTTTCAAGGAAACCGCAGTCATTTTTGGGAAGCTGTCGTGCATAGGCCGCTCCTGTCTTTTCATTCCCGGCAACAGCCTGAACAAGATTTCCAACCAGATTTCTGTCTGCCGGTAATGCGTCCTGAGTCATAAATATGAGGATCTCCGCATCCGAAAGCTCTGCTCCCCTTCTTCTTGTTGCACCATGATCAAATTCCTGTTTTGTAAGATGGTGGACTTCCACCAGCGGATACTTCTGTTCCCAGTTTTCTCTCCAGAATTTTTTCTCTGTATTCATAACTATGATCTTATTGACAGGATATTTCTGTGTGCTGAGGCGCTCCAGAAGTTTGTCAAATTCTTCTCCCGGGTGATATGCCGGTATGATCACATCTGTTTTTACTGCATTCATAATTCTCTCCTGTCCAGAAAGGACCACCCTCACCGGATGGTCCCTTCTGCTGGTTGATTATTTTAATTTTTTATTCTCCGTCTGAGAGATCGTCAGCTCCTGCGCCGCCATCTCCGCCGCCAGCATCTCCCCCAGCGTCATCTCCGCCGGATTCATCTCCGCCTCCAGACGTATCATCGCCAGTATCTCCTGCACCGGAATCGTCGTTTCCTGAATCGTCTCCGCCGCCGGAATAATCTGTATTCGAATCGTCTCCACCACCGGAATAATCCGTATCATCGCTGGTGTCATTGCCGTAATCCGTGTAGTCTGTATTATCACTGTAATCCGTGTCATCGTAGCTGTAATCGGCAGAAGTGTCTGTACTTCCCTCCCAGGTATACGAATTATCCGTTGTTGTATTCGGAGCGTCCGTTACCGCAGGCGCTGTATCCTGTACCTGTCCACCGCCTACAATCGCAGCGATCTGCGCACTTTTGTTCAGTACATCCTGTGTCGGTGTATAATTTGTATTTCCGTACAGGAACTGATGCAGCTTCAGTACATTGGAATCCAGAGTTGTCGGTACAATGACACTGCCCTTAACTGTAGCAAATTTATAGTCCTGCGGGAATCCCGTTGTTTCATCAATGCAGTATCCGATCATTGCCGGGATCAGCTTCAGGATCTCTGTCTTGGAAACAGATGTCTTGACCATCGGGAAAACCTGATCCATGATATCAAAGATTGTGGAAAGGCCGGCTTTTTTTGCCTTGTCAACGATCATCTGGATAACTCTTCTCTGTCTCTCTGTACGTCCCATATCCAGGCTTGCCGTATAACGGATACGGCAGTAGGAAGTAGCCTGTACACCATTCAGATGATAGGTTCCGACAATCGCTTCCTGATCTTCCGGCTTCGGCTCCGGCAGCTCTACCGGTGTATAACTCTTGCCAGTCTCTTCCGCAGTTTCCACGCAGTAGTTGTTCATATGAACGATCTCCGCATAGGAAAGCGGGATATCCAGTCCTCCCAGACAGTCTACTACTGTTACCAGTGCGTCAAAATCAATGGATACGTAATCTGTAATATTAAGATCCAGGTTTGTGTTCAGCATATTAACTGCCTGTGCCGGTCCTCCAAGGGCATATGCTGCATTGGCTTTGGAATAGGTATCATCTTTCACATTGAGAAGTGTGTCTCGGTAAACAGATACCAGCTTGACTGCCTTCGTGTCGTTGTTGATACTTGCAACGATGATGGTATCACTGTTCTCTGTGTTCAGCTTCTCATTCCTGCTTCTGTGGTCCAGTCCGAACAGTGCATATGTGGTATAACCCGTCATCTGCGGTGCCTGGTCATTGGTTACGATATCCTGTTCCTGAAGATCTGTTTCCTGAATATCGATCTTGTCCAGCTTGGCTGAGATCTGACCGTAAACATATAAGCCTCCTATAAACAGGAGCAGTACGATAATTTCCAGGATAAACAGAACTTTTCTTCTTTTTTTCCGAGGTTTTGACATCTTTTCCTTTTCCCCTTTTTAGTATGCATTCTTGTTGATAAAGCCTTTAAATATGGTGAGGAACATGATCTTGATATCGAATCCTACTGACCAGTTTTCGATATAGTACAGATCACATTCGATCCTCTTCCTGATAGAAGTGTCTCCACGGTAACCATTTACCTGTGCCCATCCGGTAAGGCCCGGACGCACCTGATGTTTCACCATATACCGCGGTATTTCCTCACGAAACTTCTCTACAAAAAACGGTCTCTCCGGTCTCGGTCCCACAAGGCTCATCTCCCCTTTCAGGATATTGAAAAGCTGTGGAAGTTCATCCAGACTGGTATGACGCATGAATTTTCCGATTCCGGTGACACGTGGATCGTTTTTTACAGTCCATGCTTTCTTTTCTTCGGACTCCTTCTGGATCTCCATGGAACGGAATTTATACATCCGGAAAGTCTGATTATGAAGGCCAACACGTTCCTGTTTATAGATCAGCGGACCAGGAGAGGTCAGCTTGATCAGGATACACAGGATCAGCATCACCGGCGATGAAACAATGATCGCGATCGAAGAACCGATCACATCCATCGTCCTCTTGATCATTGCATTAAACGTATTGCTCAGCGGCACATACCGGATATTGATCACCGGAAGTCCGAGAATGTCTTCTGTATACGGTTTGGTCGGAATAATATTATTATAATCCGGAATAAATTTCGTGTGTACTCCTGATTTCTCGCAGAGTGCAACAATCTCTTCCAGACGATAATACTCACTTAAGCCCAGGGTAATAGCTATCTCATCCAGTCGGCTGGATGGAAGGATGATCATCAGATTGGCAATACGCCCGATCACCTTGACTCCTTTATAGGTAGTGCCTGCCGGCACATTGTCATCCAGTATGCCCCTGATCACATATCCCCATTGCGGATTCTGCAGGATCCTGTCCACATATTCCTCAGCGGCACGGCTGTATCCAACCAGCAGCACCTGTTTCTGGTTCATTCCTTTCTTCCGCATGTCCCGGAGAATGTAAAACACAAACATGCGTACAAGCCATTCCAGGACAATATTGATAAAACAGAAGGAAACCAGTGTAAGACGGGAATAATCCAGTTCTTTAAAATTATAAAGTGCAAACATGATGATAAGGAGCCCTAACGCGTTTGCCTTCACGATTCCGGCAAGCACGAGACGACGCCCCTGCATTCGCATCGGTGTATAAAGATCAAATGCCTGATATAAAAGCACATATCCAGGAATGATAAAGATCAGCATAAACATATATTCCTGAACGGTCTTGGACTGAACTGCGGAATGTTCAAATATTCCCTGGAAACGGATCAGCCACGCCAGCGCATAAGAGACTGCGATCACAAATACATCGATCAGCATATGGAGACGACTGAAATTTTTCTGGTTATCTTTAATCAATTTCCGTCACCTCATTTAAGTTCATTGCTTTTATCTTATAATAGATGCATCCCAAAAGCAACAAAATCTTCCCTCCGAAATATAAAATTTCTGTGAAAATATGGAGTTTTAACCGGCAAATCGCCTAAAAATGTTGATCCAGAGCTCAACCTGCAGCTGGATATAACGTGGAAAATTCCTCATGGAAAACTTTACTTTCCTGTTCTTCCGGCTGATCTGGAAGCCATTTTTAATTCCTGCCAGATACTCCCTGCCAAAGCCTTTTGACGCAAAAAACAGGATTTTTGCCCCGAATCCGACAAGCAGAAATGGAAGGTTCAGAACGATCTGAAAGAACGGCATGTTCTTGTAAATAAGGTAAATATTATTTCTGGATGAATACCGGATCTTAAACTGATTATATCTGGAACCGCTTGTTCCGCTTCCCACATGATAAACTTTCGCCTTTGGAGCATACCAGTTCTGATACCCAAAGATCCGGGCGCGATAACCGATATCCAGATCCTCCAGATAGGCAAAATGCTCTTCATCAAAATCTCCGATCCGGTCGATGATTTTTTTTCTGTAAATGGCAGCTCCCGCGCAGGCGGAAAAAATCTTCTGCTCTTTATCGTAATGGTTAATATCCTTATCTTTCCCTCTGGCAAACGCCCATCCCAGTGCACAGTAATAATTTCCCGCATCGTCCATCTTGTCATGGTCATGAAGCTGGATCATTTTTGCCTGGCAGGAAAAAGCTTTTTTATGTCTTCTGAGGGCCGCTACCATCTCTTCCAGAAAATCCGGTTCCGCTTCCGTGTCATTATTCAGAAGCAGTACATACGGAGAGCGTGCCGCATGAATTCCCTCATTCACAGCCCTGCTGAATCCATAGTTTTCCGGAAGCTGGATCATGTGGACCCACGGATATTCCGCAGAAACAAAAGCACAGCTGCCGTCTGTGGACCCATTGTCCACCAGTATAACCTCAAAATTGCGGATGGTCTGTCTCTCAAGACTTGAAAGCACACCATCCAGATATGCCATCCCGTTAAAATTCGGTATGACTACTGATACTTCCTGCATTGGTTCATCCCTTCTTCTTTCCCATTCCCGGAAGAGGCTTCAGGGAATAATTCCATTTTGACAGAGAAAGATTTTTGTTATAGTACGGATCTCCGTTTTTGAGGATGTCTATCCAGTGAGAACGGATATATTCGATTTCCGACTGGAATCGACGGACTTTTTCCTCACTGTCCTCCGCACCTCTTGATTTGGACTCATAATGATAAAGTTTCACGTACGGATCATAGACGATCAGATGGCCGTGGCTTCTCACTTTCAGGCAGAGATCTACATCATTAAATGCTACCGCGAGTTCTTCTGTAAAGCCACCGGCTTCCAGAAAAACATTTTTTTTCATCATCATGCAGGCAGCTGTCACACAGCTCATATCCTGCAGAAGGGATGCTTTATGCAGATATCCGGTACGTTCTGCCGGCATATTTACAAACATATGTCCCGCAATGCCGCCCATTCCCACCACACAGCCTGCATGCTGGATGGTATTGTCCGGATAGATCAGTTTAGCCCCGACAGCTCCTACTTCCTGTCGCTGGCAGACACCAAGCATCTCCGAAAGCCAGTCCGGATCGATCACTTTCACATCATTATTCAGGAAAAGCAGATAATCCCCCTTTGCATGGCGCACGCCAAAATTATTGATGGCAGAATAATTGAATTCTTTTTTCCAGCGGAGCAGATGGATCCTCGGGTCTTCAGAAAGCTTCCGGTAGTAACGGAAGATCTCGTCGGAACTGCTGTTATTCTCCACGATAATGATCTCATAATTCTTATAGACAGTTTTTTCAAAAATGGATTCCACGCAGGCCTGAAGGGTTTCTTTTTCTTCCCGGTTGGGGATGATAATGGACACCAGCGGTTCCCCCTGCACCGGATATTTCACACGGTAAAATCCGAAATCCGGGGTATGCTCCACAGTTCCCGGAGTTCCGGTTCGTTCAAGATTTCCCTCAATGGCACGCTTTCCTGCCTCAAAAGCATACATCTTGCTTGCCGGGTTATCCGCTGTGGAGGATTTGTGGGTTCTCCAGTGGTAAAGGATCTCCGGTACATGGATGACCTCACGTGCCTGTTCCACACAGCGGAAAATAAAATCATAGTCCTGCGCTCCGTCAAATTCTCTGCGGAAACCTCCGGCTTTCTGCACAACTGAACGTCTCACAACCAGAAAATGACATATATAATTGTTGGATCTTAAAAGGTCCAGGTTAAAATCCGGTTTCAGATGTGGCTGAAAATGCTCGGACAGATCTGTTGTGACCTTATCTTCATCGGTATAGATCACATCTGCCTCCGGATGTTCCTCCAGTGCAGCTGCGATCTCATACAGAGCATTGGGTGCAAGCAGATCATCATGATCCAGAAGTGCGATAAAATCTCCTCTTGCCATGGCAAAGGCTGCATTGGTATTCTCAGCGATACCGAGATTTTCCTTCAGATCTTCATAGCGGATCCTTTTATCCATCTCTGCATAGGATCTCAGTACAAGCTGCATATCCGGATCTTCCGGACTGCCATTTGCGAGACAGAGTTCCCAGTTCTGATATGTCTGGGCAAGCAGAGAATCAAGCATCTGTCTTAAGAACCTCTCCGGTGTCAGATATGCAGGCACTACAATACTGATCAGCGGGCCATCCGGAAATTTCCTCTTTCGCTGCTTCTCAAGAGTCTCTTCGGTTGGCCTGTATGCCTCATACCACGGTCCGTAGGGAACTTCTTCCGGCTCAAAGCGTTCATGAAGCCTGATCCAGAATTCTTTCAGTCCGTAATGCTTCAGGTATCTCAAGCCCTTTTGTACTGTATAGGGAGAAAGCTTCTTCACAAGCCTGTCCCATTGAATCTTTCCTGTGGAATCATCTTTACTCATATATTTTCTCCGTATTACTCAATTTGATAAACGTATTTTAACATTACCGCATTTTTTTTGCAAGGAAGAGAGAAAGTGTGTTATACTGTGCTTACGTGTTGCTGGTCACGGAGTGAACAGTAACATTTACGTATGTATTGCTTACATAAGAATTATTTTTTATACAGGAGTACCATATATTATGAAAAAATCAAGAATAACCGCGGCGCTTCTGGCCTTTGGGATCTCAGCTTCCATGGTGTTCCAGACTCCAGTTTTCGCCACAGAAGAAACCGCTGCTGCCGCCACATCCGGTATTACAACCAACTCCATCAGCGGATGGCCACAGGGGCCTGAGATCACTTCCGCATCTGCCGTAGTCATGGAAGATTCTTCCGATACCATTCTCTACGCCAAAGATATGGATACCGCGCTCTCCCCTGCCGGCGCAGTTAAGATCATGACCTGCCTTCTGGCGCTGGAGAACAGCCAGTTAACCGATCAGGTGACAATGACAGAAACCGGTGTATCCGGTGTCACCGACGGAGGCGCCCATATTTCCTCACAGCTCGGAGAAGTTTTTACCATGGAGCAGTGCCTCTATGCGATCATGCTGGCTTCTGCCAATGATATTGCCCTTCAGGTTGCAGAACAGATCGGCGGTTCTGTGGATGCTTTTGTCCAGAAAATGAATGACCGCGCCCAGGAACTTGGTTGTACCAATACCGTATTTACCAATCCTACCGGTCTTCCGGACGATAATCAGCACACCACCGCCCACGACCTGGCTCTGATCATGCAGGCAGCAATCAGCAATGACAGTTTCCGGACAATTTCCGGAGCCACTTCCTATACCATACCGGCCACCAATGTTTCCGGCGGTGCCAGAAACCTCACCAGTTCCTTTTCCATGACAAATCCGACTTCCGCCACTTATTACCAGGGCTGTATCGGCGGACGTGAGAGTACTACCACTACTTCCGGAAGCGTCCTGGTAACTGCGGCTGAACGCAACAGCACCACACTGATCTGTGTTGTTATGAACGGAGCGACCGGACAGACAGCCAATGAAGCGGTTACTCTTATGGACTACGGTTTTGCCAATTTCCAGCTTCTGGATCTTTCGGAAGAAGATTTCCACATTCTGTCCGGAGGTACCGTAATGGTTCCGTCCGGTGCAACTTCGGATGATCTTACTACGGAAGATACGGAATCCGATGGCCAGATTCTCCGCACCTATTCCTTTGGCGGAGCTCAGGTGGGAACTGCAATGGTGGAAGACACCTCCACAGAAAGCACTACCGCAGAGGTTCAGGAAAATGATGACAATATGGATGCCGCAAAAGCTTACTCAGAATCCCGCTCTCCAATTCCTTATTTTGTGATCGGCGGCGCCGGCCTCCTGATCCTGATCCTGCTTCTGTGGCGTATGATCAGGATTATCCGCTCCTGATCTGCATCACATCTTATATGCAAGTCCCCCACCCACTGCTTATTGCTTTTCGCGATTGAAGCAGGGGACTTACTTGATTTGGTTAAAAAATCCCCCCTGTGTACCGGTCATATCCGGATACACAGGAGGGATTTTTTATTGTCAATTTCGATTTTCCCCTCGGAAAATCAGCGATAAAACGGAACCACCAGGAAGATATAGCACAAAAACGGCGAAGCCACCAGAAGTGCACTTAAGCCCCGGTAGATCCACATTCTGATATTTTCTTTTTTTACAAAACGTTCCAGCAGACGGTTCCAGCCCGCTGTCACAAAATACATGGCCGGATACAGTGCCGGCATGATGTAACGTCCCTGTGCCTGGTTGTCACTGTAATATACATAATACATGAACAATCCCACAGGGATCAGGATCAGAAGGATCATCAGCAGATGGAAGATTCCTTTTCTGTCCCATTTATTGGACACAGTCACTGTTTTTATCTTCATTTTTTCAGTGCCTGATGTTTTCCGTTCTTTTACGACAGTACGTTTCTTCGGATAAAACATTCCCAGCATGGACAATACTCCAAGGCCACCGATCCCGAACAACAGGAAATATGCCTTGCTCACACCATAAGGCATATAGATCTGCATCAGTCCGAAAGTTCCGATAAAACTTACCAGAACTGTCAGTAACCAGTTATGGTTCCAGCCCGGGTCCTGATACAGAAGAATATCCTTCCATGTCCATTTCAGTTTCTCCGGTGTTGGATATCTGGACGGCCGGTAATCAATGGCCGCATATTTCTCCGCACACTCTGCACAGGCTTTTCTTCCGATAAAATCTCCGTCATAAAGAATGGCGTTCCGGACAAACCACCAGCCACATAAAACAAGGGTTACTGCCGCGATCACGATTCCTCTTCGAAACAGAAAAGCGATTCTCTGTTTTACCGGTTCTTCCCTGCACAGAAGGACTGTCAGGCAGAAAAACAGAAAGCTGCATAAGATCCAGCCGTAGGCATTATAGTAGGACAACGCGCAGACTGCCATGCCAACAGCCAGCAGGATCGAGTTTTTGAAACTCCAGTCTCCTTCTTCCAGATAGCAGGACCAGGAATACAGAATAATTCCCATAGACAAAAGTGCCAGGGAATCCGTATTTACATAAGTTCCCAAAAACAGTGCCTGTGGCATAAAACCTGCCAGCGCCGCAAACAGCCCTCTTCCCTCTTTTGGGAAAAGCTTTCCGGATGCTTTCACAACGAAATACACAGATCCGGTCACAAAAAGCACATCTGCCATTCTTGCCGCATGGAGAAGTCCGTCGGCAGAAGCATGGAACAGACCTGCAATTCCCATAAATACAGCAGATACCATATAGGAAAGAATGGGATAATAGGCATAGGAAATTCCCCAGGTGGCATCCCGGATGGCAGGATCATCTCCGAGAGGAAGTTTTCCCGGATGTTTATGAAGATACTGTGCCACCATGTAGCGCATTTTTTCATCGGGGCCCGCTCCCAGCGGCTGCATGAATGCCCATGCAGTCAAAAGCAGAAATGCTGCCAGGACAAGAACCAGCACCTGAAACCGTTCTTCTTTCCAGATTTTTTTCTTTTCCAAGATCAGTTCCTCCTATATCCGCTTCAGAGAGAAATCCTGACTCTCCAGTGTAAGGTTCGGGTTATAGTAAGGATCTCCGTCACGGAGGATTTCCGGCCAGTGCTTCTCAAAGGAAGCAATCTCACGGTTAAATCTTGCCACTTTCTCCGGCGTATCCTCAAGACCTCTGGATTTGGACTCATAGTGATAAAGCTCCGCATAAGGATTGTACACAACCAGATATCCGGCTTTTCCAAGACGGAGGCAGAAATCAATATCATTAAAAGCAACCTGGAATTCTTCGCTTAATCCGTGAACCTTGTCAAAAGCCTCACGTTTTACCATCATGCAGGCAGCTGTCACCGCACTGTAATCCTGGGCACAGATGATCCTGTGGCAGTATCCCGTAGCGTCCCTCTTCTGCTGCACAAAGCAGTGTCCCGCAATGCCGCCGAAACCAATGACCACACCTGCGTGCTGCACAGTATCATCCTCATAATAGAGACGCGCTCCCACAGCTCCAACATCCGGTCTCATACAGTATCCCAGAAGCTGTTCCAGACAATCCGGACTGATGATCTCCGTATCGTTGTTGAGAAGAAGCAGATACTCACCTTTGGCATGAGAAGCACCGAAATTGTTGATGGCGGAATAGTTGAAAATGCCATCCCAGTACACCACATGAGCCTTCGGATTGGAGGCTTCCAGCTCTTTATAATAAGCGAATGTCTCATCTTCCGTACTGTTGTTCTCCACGATCACATACTCATAATTGCGGTAAGTCGCTTTTTCTTCGATGGAATCAATACATCTCTTCAGATCATCGATGTGATCTTTGTTCGGGATGATAATGGAGATCAGCGGTTTTTCCTCCCAGAGGAATTTCGTGCGGTAAAGACCAAGATACTCGCCCTTCTCGATCTCTACCGGAACACCGATCCTGTCATAATGAGCTTTAATGGCACGTGCGCCTGCGTCAAAGGCGTACATCTTGCTTTCCGGATTCTCTGCTGTGGAATCCTCATGGCATCTCCAGTGATAAAGGATCCTCGGGATATGATGGATCTTCTCTCTTCCCGCAGCTTCCACGCAGCGGAATACAAAATCGTAATCCTGTGCGCCGTCGAATTCTTTCTTCAGCATTCCGATCTGATCCACGATCTCTTTTTTTACAACAAAAAGATGGCAGATGTAGTTTACTGTACACAAAAGATCGATATTGAAGTCCGGTTTGAAATGAGGCTGGAAAAATTTATGGCCATCCATGGACATCTTATCCTCGTCTGAATACAGGACCTCGATCTCCGGATTTTCATTCAGTGCCTTCACGCACTGGAACAGGGCATCCGGTGTCATCTCATCATCATGATCTGCAAACACGATAAAATCTCCGGTTGCCGCTTCCATAGCCGCATTGGTATTCTCCGCGATCTGAAGTGCCTGGTCATTGCGGATCACCCGGATTCTTTCATCACTTTTTTCCAGTCCGGCAAGATAATCGGTAAGAGGAGAGTCCACTCCGCTTCCATCCGAAAGACAAAGCTCCCAGTTTCCGTAAGTCTGGGCCTCAATGGAATCCACCAGCTGCTGGAGATATTTCTCCGGGGTCTTGTAAAGCGGGATCACAATACTGAACTTGGGATTCCAGGAAAATTTTGTTTTTCTCTCTTCCGCAAGTTCCGCCTTATCCGGCAGATGTTTCACAATCCATTTGGAATAATCCACAGGACGGTTTTTCCGGTTCATTACCTTTCCGAAAACTTTTCCGGTAAGGGCTGCTGCCCCGTGAAGTTTCATGTAGCGGCTTCCCTTCCGGAAATATACCGCGGCTTTCTCCGCAAGGCGCTTCTGTGGCTGCAGATGCACCAGACGAAGTGTCCGCACATTGCCGGCCTCAAATACAATGTAAAATTCCTTCACATTGTCATAATGGAATTCAAAGAAAAATCCGCTCTTCTCATCAATTTCTGTTTCCTGGTACTGGTTCTGCACATCCACCCGTTTCAGTCTGGTGATCTCGCAGGGGATTTCCTTCCGGCTGCGGTCTTCCAGACGAATGGTTAAGGGACGGTTAAAAGCTGCCCATCCACGGACACGGCAGATTTTTTCTGCGGATTCCACCTCAATACTTTCGATAAAGTACTGTGGTTTTCCCTGCTTCCTGTAAAGCTGCGCCGCGGAAACAGCAAACCACTGGATACGTTTTCCGCCCTTTACCGCATAGACAACAAGCTTCTTTTTGCCTTCCAGATCCGGAAGCTTTATTTCCATCTGCACACGTTCCCCGTTTACCAGATCCAGATCTTTAAAGCGCTCCAGGGCGCTGACACGCTCCTGGGCACTGATGGCAGCCGGAAGTTTTTCCCCGTCAAGAACGGCTTCCGGCTTATGGTCTTTCGGCCAGGTTCCCTGAAGGTGATACAGGGAACTGTCCTTCAGGTCAAACCTGTCTTTTTCTACTTCGTATAGCTCTCGCTGCATAACAATTCCTCCATTGCGTCCTTTCCGGTATTCTCTGTCAGGTAATGTTCCATAACTTTCTGATGTGCGGCCTCTCCCATGGCTTTTCTGGCCTTCTCATCGGTTACCAGAGATTCCAGGGCACTGACCCATTCTTCTTTCGTGGTGCACATCCAGCCGTCTTTTCCATTTTCGATCACATATTCCATCTCACGGTTGCGGCTCATGACACTTGGAACTTTCACAAGGGCTGCCTCCGTCCACTTGTTTTCGGACTTACAGCAGTGGAACAGTGTGTTCTCCAGCGGCATCAGGTTGATATCCAGTCCTGCGATGACTCCTGGCAGCTGTCTCCAGTCCATAAACGGAAGCTTTTCAATACGGTTCTGTACCGGCTCCATTCCGGACTCATCCAGAACACCTACCAGCTTCAGATAAACCTCAGGATGACGCTCCATCACTTCCAGAAGTGCGGCTTCCACCTGGACAAAATCCTGATCATGGGTTTTGGAACCGCTCAGATATCCGATATAGATCCGGTCTTTATCTTTATCTGTCTGTTCCACCGCTTCGTGAGACAGAACTTCCATCTCCATACTCATGCAGTTACGGTTGATCACCACCGGTTTTCCCGGAAATTCCTCCCGGATTTCCTCTGCCAGCGTTTCCGTGGACGTAAAATATCCGTCGCAGAATTCCATACATCCGTGGATTCGGTCTGTGGTTGTACGGAAATCGCTGTATTCGCTGCCTTTAAGGAAATGCAGTCCGGAAATTTTTTCGTAATCAAATACCAGGTCATCCACATCATAGTAAACAGGAATTTTGGCAGCTTTTGCCCGGTCGGCCAGCATTTCCGCTTCCATCAGTTTACTGCAGCGGTACATCACAACTGCTGTATATTCTTCGATCTTCTCCTGCTCTGCCTGATCCATCTGGATAAATTTCGATGCATATCCGTTAAGGATCAGCTGCTCCCGGAAATGTTCCACACGATATCTGGATGCAAAGGAAATTTCCTCCCCGACAAAAAGAATCTTGCTTTTTTCCACAGGAAGTTCATTTCCGCCAAGAGTTTTCCACAGGGAAATCATCTCTTCCACAATATTCTCCGGCTGCTCATTCTTAAGAACAAGACCTTTCCCATAACGTTTTACACGTTCCACAGGTGCGCCTACCGGAAGCACAGCTACCGGGAAGCCCATGGAAATGATCTCGGAGGTTGTGTAGGAGAAGGTCTCCGGCCATACAGACGGGATCAGGAACATATCAATATCCTGCTCCAGGGTAAGCCTCGGGATCTCTTCTCTTGTATATCTTCCTGTCTGGGAAAATACCGGGCTTTCGATCTCTTCATCGGAAGTACCGATCAGTCTCAGACGGATACTCAGATCATTCTCTTCGATATATTTTGCAAGCGCCTTCACAACTTCCAGGCCTTTTTTGTAGCAGAGCACACCGATGAGACCGATGTTAAAGGTCTCTGTGGTCTTTCTGGTTTTCTTCACTGCCGGAAGATAATGTGGTGCATGCGGGATCACATGGAGATTGTATACATCCGGATAAGCACGCTTGAACAGCTTCGCCGTATCATCGGAAAACGCACGGATCTCATCACAGTTTGACAGGAATTCCCGGAATTTTGTACGCCAGAGAGTTCCACTTCCATACTCTGTGCATGCATTGCTGCGGTTGTCCGGAACACATTTGTCGCAGACATCGCAGGATGGAACGCCGCAGTATTTTCCCTTCGCATCGATCAGGTTCACTGCCGGACAGAGAGCAAAGAAGTCATGAAGAAGCATGAGGATCTTCGCACCCTGTTCTCTCTTAAGACACAGGATACGCTCCAGGGTTCCATAGAGATTCTGGTAAGTTACAAGCTCGTTGATCCAGATCTCATCCACACGCATCAGCTCTCCAAGAGCAGTTTCCAGATCGTTGGCAAAAAATTCCATCTCATACTGCTTATACTGATACGTAAAGTAAAAACGGTTGCTTACGATATTATAGCGGATAGTTACAAAACGGTATCCTTCCCGCAGTGCCAGACGCCTTTTCTCAACAAGATAAGCCGTAGCTCCACCACCCAGATCATGGTCAAAAGCCACAATGGTAGGCACATCCAGTTTCTTATTGAGAAGTTTCATTTCCACATAAAGCCTTACCGGACGGAGCGGATCTCTTCTGCAGTAATCTGCGGTATCCTTGTTGTAGTCCGGATGCTTGCGGAGCAGTGCATCACTGTGCTCTTTCAGAAGGCGCTGTTTCTCCTCGGACGGGAAACTTCCACCATGCTTGTGATATACAAACAGGTTATCTACATGTACGTTCTCATAACCTGCTGCTATGGCACGCTGACACCAGTCATTTTCCTCTCCGTAGCCTTTTCCGAAGTTCTCCTCATCCAGAAGTCCGACTTCTCTGATTGCTTTCAGGTTCATACCCATGCAGAATCCCACACCGGTAGGCATGGCCGGATACTGCGGGCGGATCATACGGAATTCGTCATCGATCTCCCACAGCGGCATTCCCTCGAACAGCTTGTTATCCCGGCAGAAATCCGGGAAACTGCAGATGGTTCCACAGGTGGTAAACGGTGTGGTGGTCGCAATTTTTTCCTTTGCGAAGATGGGAAGCATCAGGCGCTCCAGCCATTCTTCCGGAACCTCCACATCTGTATTTACAAGGGCAACGTGATTTTCCGCCATCTTTAACGCACGGTTTACGGACGGAAGGAAGCCCATATTGGTCTCATTATTAAGAAGTACCACATTGTCATGCTCAGCGGCATATTTTTCCAGATATTTTCCTACTTCCAAGTCCGGGCTCTTGTCATTTACAATGATCAGGCGATACGGAACCTTTGTCTTCTCAATTCCGGAAAACAGGGCGTCAAAATACTCCAGACCATTATAAACCGGCACGATCACATCCACCTTCTGCTGATAAACAGCCTGTGGATAATCTTTTCTCACACTGCGGACATAACGCTGTTTGAAGTGGCGGAGATTTCCGATACTCTTCGGATCTTC
>OLND01002336.1_pt1 | contig 17315 bp, 13 predicted proteins | sample 1672031 | NCBI WGS metagenome assembly OLND01 (sample SAMEA3136638, study PRJEB25190) | human gut metagenome | biome: human gut; feature: human-associated habitat; material: faeces | place: Austria | collected 2013
GCGCACGCCGCCGAACTCGCTCTCCGGCGACTCCGGCGCGTCGGTCGCCGCAGGCGCGGAGCACCCGGCGGCGCAGCAGAGCATCATCAAGGCGAGCGCCGCGGCGGCCGCCTTCTTCCGCATGGTTCCTCGTTCCATCAGGCTCATCACGCCCCTCCTTCGCAATCGGCGAGAGCGCGAACAAGTATAGGCGCGCGACGGGGCCCGCTCGCGCAGGCCCCGCAGCTTCACGTGAAAGTTGAGCGTCCGATCTCCGAGGCCCTGGCTCCTTCGTTGCGCCAACCGCCGCCTAGCGCCGGTTGAACGGCACGATGGTGGCGGGAATGCCGCCGTCCATCACCACGCGCGGCTCGCCCTTGATGAGCGGGCGGAAGTAGTCCAGCGCCTCCGGCGCGATGCCCTGGTAGTCCGGCAGGATCCATTCGGCGGGGAAGTGCCGCACGAAGTTGGCGAACTCGGAGGCCGGCGCCGCGAAGAACTTCGCGTTGTAGAGGCCCTCCGCAGCCGCCGCCTCGTCGCGGCGCACGCCCACCACCTGGCCGGTGAACGCGGGGTCGGCGCTGCGCATGTGGGCGCTCAGCCCCAGCTCCCAGGCCTCGGTGCGGTCGACGATGCTCTGCGCGAAGTTGCTGGAGCGCGCCGCGCGCGAGAGGTCCTGCACGATGCCGCGCGGCACGATGCCCGCGTCCACGATCATCTGCTTGATGGTGGCTGCGGCGCCGCCCAGCACGGCGTGCGCGAACCCGTCGTCGGCAGCGTTGCCGGCGGAGAGGTACGCGCCGTCCGCGTAGTGAGCGCCCTCGGACGTGACGATGTAGCACTTGCCCGTCTCGTCGAACTTCCGGCGCACCTCTGCCAGGAACGCCTCGCGGTCGAAGTCCTCCTCCGGCAGCACGAGCAAATCCACGTCGCCGGTGACGCAGCAGCTCGCGGCGAGCCAGCCCGCGTCGCGGCCCATCACCTCGAGCACGAACACCTCGGGGCGCGTGTACGCGTCGTAGTCCAGCCGCGTGGCGTGCGTGATCTCGCAGGCCACCTTCGCGGCGCTCGGAAAGCCGGGGCAGTGGTCCACGGGCACGAGGTCGTTGTCCACGGTCTTGGGGATGCCGATGAAGCGCTTGCCCGGCGCGTTGCCGCGCGCCCACTCGGCCAGCGCGTCCACGGTGTCCATGGAGTCGTTGCCGCCGATGTAGAACATCGTCGTGATGTCGTGGGAGTCCATCACCTCAACGAGGCGATGGTAGTCGGCGTCGTTGCCGCGCTTGAGCTTGTAGCGGCACGTGCCGAGCGCCGAAGACGGCGTCTGCTGCAAGAGCTCGATGTCGCGGCCGGTGAGGTCGGTGAGGTCGTAGAGCTTCCCGTCCAGCGTGCCCTCGATGCCGTAGAGGCCGCCGAACACGCGGTCGTACAGGGGGTTCAGCTGGTTGGCGCGCACGACTCCGGCAAGGCTGGAGTTGATGACGGCAGTGGGCCCGCCGGATTGCGCGACGAGGCAGTTGGCCATGATGCGCTCCTGTTCTCTTCGGTAGTTGCCGAGTATCGCGCGACGAGGCCAGTTCGTCAACGCCTCGCAACCTTGGCCACGCGAAATCTGCAACGGACTTGATGACTGAACAATATTCATTGACGCTTGTTCAATAAAGCGGTACGATGACGGGGAGGCGAGCGAAAGGAGGGGCGCGTATGGCGCGCATCGTGAAGGCACCGGACGACCGCAGGCGCGAGATTCTGGACACGGCCATGGACCTGTTCGCGGAGAAGGGGCTCGAGGGCGTGTCCATGCGGGACATCGCCCGGCGCATGGGCACTGCGCCGGGGCTCGTGTACCACTACTTCGACTCGAAGCGGAAGCTGCTCGACGAGGCCATGGAGCGGTACGTGGAGGAGTGCACCGAAGGGCTCGTGAACCTCTTGCGCTCCACCGACCTGGGATTCCGCGAGAAGGTGGACGCGCTCTACGACGACATCGGCGACGAGCGGCTCCAACGCCACAGCGATTTCTTCCACCGGCAGGGCAACGAGGGCTTCCATCGCCAGCTGTCCCTGCGGCTGTGCGAGCACGTGCAACCGCACATGGCGGCGGCTCTCGAGCAGGCGCGCCGCAGCGAGGGCCTCATCGTGCGCGACCCCGAGACGCTGGCGAGCTTCCTTCTGCACGGCCACATCGGCATCCTCTCCGCGCACGGGGACGCGGACGCGCAGACGGTCGCCCGCCTGCGGGAGTACGCGCACGTGCTGATCGACTCGCAGACGGAGCGTCCGGAAGGCTGAAAACCGTACGAATGTTTTAGGTGAACATCGGGGCCGTCGCCCGTGCGACGCAACCCGATCAAGCCCGGTGCAGAGCCGGGCTTCTTTCGGCACTAGGATTGAATTTTGTTCAATGAAAGGATGGGGCGCCATGGACCAGCTCAAAGAGAAGTCGCGGAAGGCCTTCGACGCGCAGGCGGCAGACTACGACCGCACCGAAAAGGGAGCCCATGCGCGCCGGCTCTACCCGCATGTGCTCGCGGCGCTCGATGGCGTGCGGGAAGGCGAGCTGCTCGACGTGGGGTGCGGCACGGGCGCGCTCGCGCGGCTCGTGCTGGAGCAGGGGCCGAAGCGCCGGGTGACCGGTGTCGACCTCGCGCCCGGCATGGTGGCGCATGCTCGCGCGAGCTTGGCCGCTTTCGGCGATCGCGCGCGCATCGCGGAAGCCGACAGCGAGCGGCTGCCGTTCCACGAGGAGTCGTTCGACGCAGCGTACTGCAACGACTCATTCCACCACTACCCGGATCCCGGGAAGGCGGTGTTCGAGATCTGGCGGGTGATGCGCCCCGGGGGCCTGCTCGTGGTGGGCGACTGCACCCTGCCCGCGCCGGTGCGGGCCGTCATGAACGCATCGCTGCGCTTCTCGTCCGAGGGCGACGTGCACATCTACTCGAAGGGCGAGTACGAGCGCATCCTCGGGCGGTGGTTCTCCTCCGTGGCGTGGCGGCGCGTCGAAGGCTCGGCGTGTCTCGTGGAGGCGCGCAAGTAGAGCCGCTTCTTCGGCGTCCGCGTCATTCCACGCCTCGCAGCTCGGCTCAGGGGGTGATGGGTCATGGCGGGTCCTTTCGCTGGCACGGAGCGGGGACGGCGGGGACGTTGTGGGGGATGGCGAAGGCGCCGGGACGCCGTTCGAGCGCGCGACCGCGGAAGAACAGCACGAGCGCGTCGACGACGTCCGCGAAGAAGAACGTCTGCAGGACGATGTGCGCCGCGCATTCGCCGGTTGAGATGCGCCTGCTTCCGCGCCATTCCGCCGGCTTCCGTCCGCCGAATTCCACGAGAAACAGATAGCCGCAGGTGGCCTTTTCCGCACCTTGTTCTCGGGGTGCGGAGGGAGGTTTGTTCTGTTGCCGCAGGTCGTCTTTCATAGAGCTTACCGGGATGCTCGTATAAAACCCCAGATGGCAAAACATACCATATCTAGTTGGTTCGACTCTTTAGAACTTCAACATATGGGTGACAGAAGTTGACGAGGAGGCGCGACGCTGGTAGGGTGTGGGCTACCGATTCCCGACCGATCGCAAACCCCATCTGCGCCTGCCGGCGCCATGCTGCACGCGGTCGACCAATCGTAGAAGCAACGCGGAAGCAAGCGAAAAAGGAGCGACCATGTACGAGGTTCAGAAGCGCGACGGCAAGATCGCGGAATTCGACATCGCCAAGATTTCAAGCGCCATCGCCAAGGCGTTCGACGCCTTGGGCAAGCAGTACCATCCGTCGACCATCGACCTTCTGGCCCTCAACGTGACCGCCCATTTCGAACCGAAGATCAGGGACGGCATCGTCAGCGTGGAGGATGTGCAGGACAGCGTGGAGGAGGTGCTTTCCACGGCTGGGTACGCCGACGTGGCGAAGTCCTACATCCTGTACCGCAAGCAGCGCGAGAAGGTGCGCAACGCCAACGCGACGCTGCTCGACTACAAGGACCTCGTGGACCAGTACGTCAAGGTGGAGGACTGGCGCGTGAAGGAGAACTCCACGGTCACGTACTCCGTGGGCGGCCTCATCTTGTCGAACTCCGGCGCTATCACGGCGAACTACTGGCTCTCCGAGATCTACGACGACGAGGTGGCGAAAGCGCACCGCGACGCCGACATCCACCTGCACGACCTGTCCATGCTCACGGGCTACTGCGCGGGCTGGTCGCTCAAGCAGCTCATCCAGGAGGGCCTCGGCGGCGTGCCTGGCAAGATCACGTCGAAGCCGGCCAGCCACCTGTCCTCGCTGTGCAACCAGATGGTGAACTTCCTCGGCATCATGCAGAACGAGTGGGCCGGCGCGCAGGCGTTCAGCAGTTTCGACACCTACCTCGCGCCGTTCGTGAAGGCGGACGGCCTGTCCTACGAGGAGACGAAGCAGTGCGTCGAGTCGTTCGTGTTCGGTGTGAACACGCCGTCGCGCTGGGGCACGCAGGCGCCGTTCAGCAACATCACGCTCGACTGGGTGTGCCCGGCCGACCTGCGCGACCAGCCGGCCATCGTGGGCGGACGCGAGCAGGGCTTCACCTACGGCGACTGCCAGGCCGAGATGGACATGGTGAACAAGGCGTTCATCGAGATCATGATCGAGGGCGATGCGAACGGCCGCGGCTTCCAGTACCCCATCCCCACCTATTCCATCACGCGCGACTTCGACTGGAGCGAGACGGAGAACAACCGCCTGCTGTTCGAGATGACCAGCAAGTACGGCACCCCCTACTTCTCCAACTACATCAACTCCGACATGGAGCCCTCCGACGTGCGCTCCATGTGCTGCCGCCTGCGCCTCGACCTGCGCGAGCTGCGCAAGAAGTCGGGCGGGTTCTTCGGAAGCGGCGAGTCCACGGGCTCCATCGGCGTCGTGACCATCAACATGCCGCGCATCGCCTACCAGGCGGTGGACGAGGCTGACTTCTACCGACGCCTCGATCACCTCATGGACGTGTCCGCGCGCTCGCTGCACACGAAGCGCGAGGTCATCACGAAGCTGCTCGACGCGGGCCTGTACCCGTACACGAAGCGCTACCTGGGCACGTTCGAGAACCACTTCAGCACCATCGGCCTCGTGGGTATGAACGAGGCGTGCCTGAACGCCAGCTGGCTGCGCGCCGATATGACGCAGGAGGCGGCGCAGGCGTTCACGAAGGACGTGCTCAACCACATGCGCGCCCGCCTGGCCGACTACCAGGAGGAGTACGGCGACCTGTACAACCTCGAGGCCACGCCGGCCGAGAGCACCACGTACCGCTTCGCCAAGCACGACAAGGAACAGTTCCCGAATATCGTCACGGCCAACGAGAACGGCAAGCCGTACTACACGAACTCCTCGCATTTGCCGGTGGGCTTCACCGATGACATCTTCAGCGCGCTCGACGTGCAGGACGAGCTGCAGACGCTCTACACGTCCGGCACCGTGTTCCATGCGTTCTTGGGCGAGAAGCTGCCCGACTGGAAGGCGGCCGCCACGCTCGTGCGCAAGATCGCCGAGAACTACAAGCTGCCGTATTACACCATGTCGCCCACGTACTCCGTGTGCAAGAACCACGGCTACATCGCCGGCGAGGTGTACGAATGCCCGTGCTGCCACGAGGAGACCGAGGTGTACTCGCGCATCACCGGCTACTACCGCCCGGTGAAGAACTGGAACGACGGCAAGTCGCAGGAGTTCGCCGACCGCGTGGAGTACGACCTGGGGCATTCGCATCTGACGCGCGAAGGCGCCGTGGCCGTGACGGCGGCAGCCGAGACCGCCGGCCAGGCAGGCTCGCATGTGACGGTTTCGGGCATCGAAGAGCTGGCGACCGCGCCCGAGCACAGTGCGCTGCCTGCTGGTTTGTACCTGGTGGCAACGCGCACGTGCCCGAACTGCAAGTTCGCGGCGGCCGAGATGGATGCCGCCGGCATCGCCTACGAGGAGCTGTTGGCCGAGGAGAACGTGGAGCTGGCGCAGCGCTATCGCATCATGCAGGCGCCGACGCTGCTCGAGGTGGATGCGGACGGTACCGTGGAGGTGACGGCCGGCGCGGCGGCGGTGTTCCAGAAGGTCAACGCGATGCGCGCCCAAGTGGTGGCGTAAGGCGCCGAGCAAGCAAGCAGGTTGAGGGCCGGGTCGATGCGATCCGGCCCTTTTTGATGGAGGGAGAAGTTCGCTACACCGTGTGTAGCGAATTCGGAACACGCTGAGTTCCGAATTGTGCGCACAGCGTGCGCACAATTCTCAAACTCGAGGAGAGGGTTCTTTGCATGTTGTGTAGCGAATTCGGCACTCAGCGAGGGCTGAATTCTAAATGAACAAAATTAACGTACAAACGTTCCTTTTATGTGGTAGAATAGCTTCAGAAACGAGCCAGTGCAAGCGCATCCCGAATCCGCTCGTCGTCGGGATGCCCATAGATGGCGGTGGGTTCCGCGCCGCCCGTACCACGCTTGCAAGATCCTCGAAGCCAACGGAATGCCCTTCGCGCCGCCGCGCTTTGTACGCGTATGCGCTGCGTGCGCCCGCAGGGGATGAGAGGAGCGAGGCATGGGCGATTCGATGGTGCGGAGAGACGCGGCGGTGTACGATTCGGTGCGCGGAACGCTCGAGGCGGCGCGGAAGAAGGCCGCCGTCGCCGTGAACGACGCCATGGTGGAAGCGTACTGGGAGGTCGGCCGCCAAATCGTGGAGGCGCAGGGCGATCGCGCCGAGTACGGCAAACATTTGATGAAGTACCTGTCCGAGCGTCTGACGAAGGAGTTCGGTAAGGGGTTTACCAAGAGAAATCTGTTTTGCATGAAGCAGTTCTATTTGGCATTTCCAATTGTGCACACACTGTGTGCACAATTGAGCTGGTCGCACTATCGTCTGCTCATACGCGTGGAGGACGAGAAGAAGCGCCTGTTCTACATGCGCGAAGCGGTCGATCAGCGCTGGACGGTGCGCCAGCTCGATCGCGAGATCCACTCCTTCTATTACGAACGCCTCTTGGCGACGCGCGAGGAGAGGCGCGAGTCCGTCCGGCAGGAGGTCAAAGTGCTCGAGCCGCCCACCAAGGCTGACGGCCTGCTCAAGGACCCCTACGTGCTCGATTTCCTCGACATGGGCGGCCGCACCGACTACCGCGAGGACGATTTGGAGCAGGCGCTCATGAACCGGCTGCAGGAGTTCCTCCTAGAGCTCGGCAGGGGCTTCGCATTCGTCGCGCGCCAGCAGCGCATCGCCGCGGAGACGGAGAGCTACTACGTCGACCTCGTGTTCTACCACTGCATCCTGAAATGCTACGTCCTCATAGACCTCAAGACGGGCAAGATCACGCCGCAGGACGTCGGTCAGATGGACTTCTACGTGCGCCTGTACGACGACCGCTGCACGCAACCGGACGACAACCCCACTATCGGCATCATCCTCTGCGCGACGAAGGACGCAACCGTGGCACGCTACTCGGCCCTCGCCGATGACAAAGGCCTGTTCGCGGCGCGCTACACGCTGTGCCTCCCCACCGAGGAGGAGCTAGCGCGTGCCCTCGAGCCCACAAGCGCGTTGTTCCTCGAGTAGGGTGCGGGAGACGGTATGAACGACCTGCTCCTGCGCACGGCGCCTTCGCTTCGGCTGTCTAGTTGCCGGTTATTTCGGTGAAGGTGTAGCTGGTCGGGTTGCCCAGGTCGGGGGCTTCTATGAGATACGACTTGGTTTGGGTCGAGCCGTCGGCGAACGTGGCCGTCGCGCTGAGTACCGAGCCTGTCAGCTCGCGTGCGGCCCCTTCTTCGACGGCGGCATCCAGTTGTGCGGCAGCATCGTATGAGTGACCCTCGGCCATCAGGCGGCGATACGCTTCGAGGCCCGATTCCGAAAGGGGGAACCCAACATATATTTCAACGATGCGCGTGTTGTCGATCGATTCTTGGTGGCTGAAGTCGAACGTGGCGGTCTTAGGATAATGGTATACATGGACGCCCTCCGCTCGCTGCTCCTGCGTGACGGTTGTGTCGATGATCTCGAAATAGCTGCGTTCTCCCTCGATCTCGTAGGTTATGGTCTCGATGTTGTTTCCGGTGCAGCGTATGTTGAAATGATACTTGTACCCGGCCCATTCGTAGCTCCAGAACGAGTCGTCGGCAGGGTTGTACCACGGCCCGCTGTAGCCTCCGCCGCCTTTGAATTGGCTCGTATCGAGCTCCAATGAGTTCTCTTTCGCTACGGGTTCTTTTGCAGCGTTCTCGTCCGGCGACAGGGGCTCTGCCATGAGGTCGTTGACGATGCCGAACCCGCCCGGCGAGTTGAGGGCGAGCGCGGTCGTGCCCGCACCGAGCAGCAAGGCAGCGCAGGCGGCTATGACGAGGATCCTGGTCCGATGATGCCTGAAAAACACAGACGGGCGGCTGGGGCCCTTTCCCGTTGCTGCGGTGCTCGCACCGCCACGACGCGCGCGGGCTTCCTTGAGGACGGCTTCTCTCAACTGCTCGGGAGCACGCAAATCGCTCATCATGGCTTGGTAGTCGTCGAGGGTGGGGGGTTGAGGACGGTTATGCTGTTCGGCCATGGTCCGGCTCCTTTCTCGACACGGTGCTGCCAGCTTGCTCAAGCTGCTCGTCCAGCAACGTTGTCCGAAGGCGCTCGCGCGCCCGGTGGAGGCGGGTGCGGACGGTGCTCGGCTTGCAGCCTGCAATGCGGGCGATCTCCTCGGTCGAATAGCCTTCTGCGTAGTGCAGGTGAACGGTGGTGCGCAGGTCGGGCGGCAACGCGCCGACAACTTCCCAGATATCCGCCCGGAAGGCATCGGGCGCGGGAATGTCGATGTGCTCCTGCTCCAACCCGCCGGTGCGGCGGTTCCAGCTCAGCCGCGCGATATCGTGGCAGCGGTTGATGGTGACGCGCAGCAGCCACGCCTTCAGGTGTTCGTCGCTCTCGAAGGCGGCCGTGTGCTCCAGCAGGCGCATGAACACGTCTTGGTACACGTCGTCGGCGTCGCTCGGCGAACCCGTCTGCGCGAGCGCCACTCGATACACCGTGTCGCCCCACGCATCCATGGCGCGTTTCAGGAACGCGTCCGAACGAAGCGGGCAAGGGTTGTCGGCCGCATCGGTACGGCCCTTTTTGCGCTTAAACGGAATGTGCATGCATTCACCTCTCTGCAGACAATACGGGAGAGGCGTCCCGATTGTTCCGAAGAAAGGCAAAACTCGTCGCGTGCGCTCTTCTACACGCCGCGCAGCTGGGTGTTGGGGATGGCTTTGCGCAGTTCGGGAAGGAGGGCCTCGAGGTCGGCGGGATCCCAGGCATGCAAAGCGCCGGGGCCGGCAAGTACGGTGTCGGCATCGGCAAAACTCTGCAGGTGCCAGGCGCGGGCGCCGGCGATCCAGCAGGAGAGCGCGATGAGATCGGCGGGCTCGTGAAGCTCGCGCACGACGGTGGTGCGGAACTCGTAGGGCACGGCGTCGGAGCGCAGGTAGTCGATCGATGCGGCGACGGGAGCCACGTCGAAGCCGGGCACGCCGATGGTTTCCGCGTAGCGACCGGGCGCATTCTTCACGTCCATGGCCACGAAGTCCACGAGCCCGCTTTCGACGAGCTCGCGCAGTCGGTCGGGAAAGCTGCCGTTCGTGTCCAGCTTCACCGCGAAGCCCGCACGCTTGATGCGCGCGCAGAAGTCGGCCAAATCGGGCTGGAGCAGCGGATCGCCGCCGGTGATGCACACGCCGTCGAGCAGGCCGTGCCGCTTGTCCAGGAACGCGAAGAACTCCTCGACCGGTGTATCGCCGGTTGCATCGCTCGGGCCCAGCACGAGCGCGGCGTTGTGGCAGAAAGGGCAGCGGAAGTTGCAGCCCGGAAGGAACACGGTGGCCGCCGTGTGCTCGGGGAAGTCCAGCAACGTCAGCTTCTGTAATCCGGCTATTCTCATGGGTCGGCTCCTTGGGCAAGAGAACGGGAGCCCGAACACCGTCCGGGCTCCCGATATCATAGGACGCACGGCTGCATTCCGCAAATGCGGCCCGGTGGAACGCACAGTCTAGCCGGCCACTTCCTCGAGCGTGTAGAGGATGGGACGGTTTGGCTCGGTCGTGCCGTCGGTAGAGAACCGGGTTGCAAGGTGCGTGGAGTATGCCTGCTCGAAGTTGTCTACCGGGGCAAGGCGGTAGGTCTTGGCGGCGGTCGTTCCGTCGTTGAACGTGGCGGTGATGACGATCTTGGCCTGCGAGATTATCTCGGCGTCATGCTGGCCGAGCACAAGCTCGAATTTGTCAGACGCCTCGTTCCACGCGGCGATTTCCTCCTCGGTCATGTTGTCGCGCGGAACCCGAGGCTGGGCGGTGCTCGCTTGGAACTCATCCCATGCCTGCCTGTCGCTGCCCTCGAGCACGTAGTTCAGGCAGATCTCATGGTGTACCCTGTCGATGGCGCTCATGTCCTGGTCGTGGTAATCGACGGTGAACGTGCTGTCTTGGTTTGAATTCGTCACGGCGGTTCCCACCTCGGGTTCGCCGTTCGATTCAAGGTACTCGCTCGTCAGCTGCCAGTTGTTGAAGGAGACCCCTTCGCCCTGAAGCTCGTAGGTGATGGAGGCGATGTTCTCGCCCGAGCAGGTGAGGTTCAGGTTGTAGGCGCGCGATGCCACGATAGGGCCCGGATACGAATCCGTTTCGGCGTCGAAGAGCGGTCCGGTCGACGCGCGCATGAGCGTGAAATCCTCGGAGCTCAACGTAACCGGCCCGTTCGCCGGCGTCCCGCCCTCGTCGGCGAAGGCGGCCAGCTGGAACGAGTTGGCGGCTGCCGGGATGTCGTTGCTTCCAACCAAGCCGGGCAGTCCCAAAGCGATGGCCGTGCCGCCCAGGCCCAGGGCCAGCACGGTGCAGGCGGCTACGGCGAAGCCCTTCATGCGGCTGCGCTTCACGGAGAACACGGGACTTGCGGTTGTCTCGCGTGCCGGGGCGGAAATGCTCGGCAGCGGCGAACGGGTCGTGCCAGTTTCACGGGCGCCGCAGCTTGCCGCTGCCGATTCGGCCTTGTCGGCAGCCAGCCGGGCGCGGGCCTGTTCGAGCACCTGGTCGGGCAGGTGGGCAGGCACATGGGTGTCGTGCATCATGGACTGGTAGCGGTCCAAGGGGTCGGTACTCATAGGGTGCCTCCTTTCAAGGGGAGGATGGAGTGGTCAGTCGGGGGGGGGCTATTCGGCGGTCAGCGCTGCGGCGTTGGGCGGCCGCGGCAAGGTCGGCGCACCACCGGCTGCGGACGCGTTCCCGCTGTTCGGGAGCGTTGCGGGCGCGCCTTCGGCAGCGTCGGCCTCCATCAGTTCCCTGACGCGCGCCCGGGCGCGGAACAGCCAGGTGCGTGCCGTCGCGGGCCGGCAATCCAGTGCGCTCGCTATCTCCTCGGTCGAGTAGCCCTCCACGTAGTGCAGGTGCACGGCTGTCCGCTGCTGTTCGGGCAGCTGGCCCACGGCGTCCCAGACGGCGGCGTCCTCGTCGTCGCGCGCGGGGGAGTCGGGCGCGTCCCATTCGGGGTCGAGCGCGACTGTGCGGCGCTTCCAGCCCGACCGTGCCAGGTCGCGGCACCGGTTCACGGTCACGCGCAGCAGCCATGCCTTCAGATGCTCAGGGCTCTCGAAAGCCGTGCCGCTGTCCAGCAGCCGCAGGAACACGTCTTGGTACACGTCCTCCGCGTCGGCGCGCGATCTGGTCTGGCCGAGCGCCAGCCGGTATACCGCATCGCCCCAATCGGCCATGGCCTGCCTGAGGAACGCCTCGGGATGCGGGTTCGCCCCGCTTTGCCGCAGCGCCGCGGGCTCTCGCAACGCCCCGTCTTCCGCTCGTTCATGGTTCGGCATGGTTTCACCTCCTTGAAGAAGCATACGATCAAGAAGGAGGGAATGTTTCAGAGAAAGGAAAAGCCGCACTAAAAAGAACGCCGCACCCCGTAACGGGGAGCGGCGTTCGCGAGAAGGGGAGGGGCGAGGTCGAATTCGGCCTCGCCCCTCCCCATTGAGAACGACCGGCGCCTATCCAAGTGCTCCGATGCGGAAAGCCAGCACGCCGGGCATGTCTTCGTGGCCGTAGTACACGAATGAGAATCCGGGGTTGGCCAGCATCTCGTCGCTGATCACATACAGCACCGATACCTCGCGCGTCTCGCCAGGTTCCATCATCTGGAAGTAGTAGTGCGATTCCCAGGCGGGTCCATCGTGGCCGCTGCGCCAGATCGCCTCGGAGAGCATGTCTCTCCCGGAAGTGTACCGATTGTCGCCGTCCGGCTGGAGCGTGACGAAGAACCCTTGGGTCAGGAACACGTCGGCCTGCTCGCTGGAGTTGTTCGTCACCGTCTTTGTGAGCTGCACGTACGAGAAGCCGGGCGACAGCGTTCCGTCGGCCGCGATGGAAAACTCGCCGCGCACGTCGATGCTGCCGGTCTCCTCGTCGCGTCGGCCGCCGCTGCCTTCGTAGTACAGGATGAGGTCCTCCACCGCCACGCCCTCGGGCAACCCGTCCAGGCGTTCGACGCGCTCGAACGTGGTCGTGGTGTTCGCCTCGTGGTACGGCTGCATGGACGCGAGGTCGGCGACGTTGCCCTTCTCGATGGTCGGGCCCGGCGGCACGTTGGACTTGCTGTTGGATGCATTGCCATCGGGCGAGGTCTCGGGTGGCGGTTCGAGCTCCCGCGGCTGCGTGAGCGGTTCGGTGAGGAAGGGGTACGACGCCTCGCCGCAGGGGAACGGCTCGTCCGTCTCGCTCGCGACCGTGCCGTACAGCGTGTGGATGGAGGCGATGCCCTGGTTGTAGGCCTCCCAGAACTCGTCTGTGGTCTTCTTCGCCTCGGTGGTGATCTGGGGCACCAGCTCCAGCACGTGGTTCACCCCGTCGGCGGTCTCGACGATGTTGGCTTTGAAATCGGCGGCGTGCAGGTCTACCACTTGCGTGGCCGTGCGGCCGTCCGTGAATGTGACGGTGATGGTGAGCTGTGCGCCGTCGAGCGTGTCGAGGGCGGCGTTCATGCTGGCCAGCCCGTCAAGCTCCCCGCGATCGTTCTCAACGACATCGAACGGCTCGTTCGTCCACAGCCCGAATCGGTACTCGCTTGCGCTCGCTTCGGGCGCGTCCATGGCGGAAGTGTCGACCGTGGACCCGAGCCGCTGGTAAAGGTTGGACTTGCCCGTTCTGCTGGGGTCATTGCGGTCCTTCCCCACGTTTTCGTCGCCGGGTTCGATGGCGCCGTAATACAGAACGCCGGCCACGTAGTCGTACTTTCCCAGCAGCTCTCCCTGCCCGATCTTGTAGGGTTTCCAACTGCTGACTTCCTTTACAAACTCCGGGTCGCTCTCGCGCGACCATACCTTGCTCGTCACCCGGTACAGCTCGCCGCGCGACACGTTCGCCTGGACGCGGGCGATGTTGTCGCCCTCCACGCTGAACACGCAGCCGGTGTAGAAGCCCTCGTTGGCGTACTCGTCGCCTTCGGGCGGGATCATGCGCTGCGTCTCCGTCTCGCAGTTGAAGACGATGGTGCCGTTCGAGCCGGTGGGGAACAGGGTGTCGTCAACCGCGCCGTAGGCCTTCACGGCGAACGCGGTGGGGGATATCCCTGCAGGCAGGGAACCGCTTCCCTGCGGCCACGCGAGCGAGATGCCCACGACCGCCGCGAGTGCGGCCAGGCAGGCGGCCAGGGCGAGCCTGCGGATCGCGGGCCGTTTGGAGCGCGGACGAGCGCTGGGCTTGCGGGCGGATCCGCTGTGCGAAGATGCGCCCGGGCCCGCGCACGGCCGCGCCTCGTTGCAAGCTGCGCCGCTGCCTGCGGGCACCTTCCCGGTTGCGCCTGCGGCCCGTCGTTCGGCCGCCGCCTTCTTCAGCACTTCGTCACGCAGGCGGTCGGAGGTTCTCACCTCCTGCATCTTCGCAGCATAATCGTTGAAGGGGTCCTGGCTCATAGTCGGCCTCCTTTCCGGAAGACGGGGAATCGGTGGTTGCGGGGCGCGCTGGTGAGCGCCGATCGTCTGCGGGCCGGGTGCTCGCGAACGCGCTGCGGGCGGGGCGCGAAAAAGCGGAGCCGTCCTTTGCGGGCGAAACGCCTGCAGGTTGGTAGGGCGCAGGGCGGCCTGCGAGGTCCGCGGTCTCGAGGGCGGCCTTCAGGTGCTTGCGGGCGCGGTGAAGGCGCGTGCGCGCCGTGGAGGGGCGGCATCCCACGAGGGCCGCCGCCTCGTCGGTGGAATAGCCCTCCACGTAGTGCAGGTGCACCACGGCGCGCAGATCGGACGGGAGGGCGCCGATGGCGTTCCAGATGTCTGATTCCAGCAGGTCGGGCGCCTCGATGGCCAGGGCCGCATGGCGTTCTGCAAGCGGCTCGTTGCGGCGTTTCCATCCCGAGCGCCCGATGTCGCGGCAACGGTTGATGGTCACGCGCAACAGCCACGCCTTCAGGTGCTCGTCGTCGTTGAATGCCGTGCGGTCCTTGAGCAGGCGGACGAACACGTCTTGGAACACGTCCTCGGCGTCGGAGGCGTCGCGCAGCTGGCTTAGCGCCAGCCGCAGCACCGTGTCGCCCCAGCGGTGCATGGCATCTTCGAGGAACGCGTCGGGCCGCAGGTCGTCGGCGCCCGCCGAGTCGTGGTTGCGGGGGATATGTTCGGGCATGGATTTCACCTCCTCGACCATAACACGAACGAGGCGCCGCGATTGTTCGCGGTCACGGAAAACGTGCCGGCGCGCCCTCTGCAAGCAGATGCCGATCATGCGGATGCGGCCTGCAGAAGAGCGGCCGCCTTTTGCGCTTGCCGAGAACAGCTCGGCGCCCAGCGGACGCGAGCGTTTCTGCACGCTCTCCGTTTTCTTCTCGTGCACGGTTCGTTCCCTGCGGTGACAGGGCCCGCCGATTGTGGGACAATGGGGCGTGAAATATTACTCTTCGCATGTGAGGTATGAGCGCCCATGTCTGCCCAGTTCAACATCAAGGCGGCCGACCCTGCCGCCGTCGCGCGCATCGAGCGCGGACTCGGTCTGCCACGTTTCGTGGCCGCGACGCTCGTCGCGCGCGGCATATCGGAGCCCGCCGAGGTCCGCAGCTTCCTGGAGCCCTCGCTCGACCGCGATTGGCTCGACCCCTACACCATACCCGGGCTGTCCGAGGTGGCTGACGCGTTGGAGCAGGTCATGCGCGCCGACGGCCGTATCCTCGTGTTCGGCGACTTCGACCTCGACGGCATCTCGGCCACCTCCGTGCTCACGCGCGGCCTGCGGGCGCTCGGTGCGCACGCCGACCCGTTCATCCCGCGGCGCTTCGAGGAGGGCTACGGCCTGACCGAGGCCGCCTTCGAGCGCGCCCGCACGCTCAACCCCGACTTCATCGTCACGGTGGACTGCGGTATCGCCTGCAAGGCGGAGGCGGCCGCCATCGTGGCCGCCGGCGTGGGCCTGGCCGTCACCGACCACCACGAGCCGGTCGACCTCGTGCCCGAGGGCGTGCCGGTGGCCGACCCGAAGTGCGACGAGAGCTGCGAGAGCGCCATCCTGGCCGGCGTGGGCGTGGCCCTGAAGCTCGTGCAGGTGCTGGGTGGCCGTTTCGGCTACCCGCATCTGTGGCGCAGCTACACCGACCTGGCCACGCTGGGCACGGTGGCCGACCTCATGCCCATGCGCGGCGAGAACCGTGCGCTTGTGGCCGACGGCATCCGTCGCATGAACGATGCGCCGCGCCCCTGTATCGCGGCGCTTCTGGGCTCGAGCGGCGCCGCCGACAAGCCCGTCTCCGCCACGAACCTCAGCTTCTCGCTCATCCCGCGCCTGAACGCCGCCGGCCGCATGGGCGACGCGCAGCTGGCGCTCGACCTGCTCATGACCGACGACTTCGACGCCGCCTGCCGCCTTGCGTCCGAGCTGGAGGCCGTGAACGACCAGCGCCGCACCATCGAGGCCGAGCTCTCCGAGATCGCGAAGGCCCAGGCCGCCGACGTCTACCGCGGCCAGCGCGCGCTCGTGGTGTCGGGCGACGGCTGGCACGAGGGCGTGAAGGGCATCGTGGCCAGCCGCTTGGTGAACACCTACGGCGTGCCCAGCCTGCTGTTCACCATAACCGGCGACGAGGCGCGCGGCTCGGGCCGTAGCGTGGGCCAGGTGAATCTCTTCAAGGCCGTGGAGGCCGCATCCGACCTGCTCACCCGCTTCGGCGGGCACGAGGCCGCCGTGGGCGTCACCCTGCCCACGTCCAACCTGCCGGAGTTCGAGCGTCGCCTGTGCGCCTACATGGACGAGCTGCCCGAGGGCGCGTTCCACCCGCTCATCGAGATCGATGCGTGCGTCGCACTCGGCGAGCTCACGCTGGAGAACGTGGAGAGGCTGGACGCGCTGGCGCCCTTCGGTCAGGAGAACCCCGTGCCGTGCTTCCTTGCGCGCGACGTCACGCTCACGAACTGCCGTGCGGTGGGCGCGGAGAAGAACCACTTCTCGTGCACGCTTTCCGACGGGCGCAACACGGTGGCCGGCATCATGTTCCACTGCACCGACATCGAGGCGCTCATGCACACCGACAGCGTGGTGAACGCCGCGTTCGAGGTGCAGATAGACGAATGGCGCGGCCGCCGCTCGGTGAAGGCCATGCTGCAGTCGCTCGCGCCCGCGCGCACGTGCTGCGCGCTGGAGGCGTGCCTCGACCCGGTGGAGCGCTCGTTCGTGGCCGACCTGTACGCCACGAGCGATGCGGAGCTCTGCGCCGACGTGGCGCACAACCCCGAGGACATCGAGGCCTACGAGGCGGCCCGTGCGGCGAACCGTGCGTGCTGGGAGCGCCGCGCGCAGGAGGACCCGGCGGGCCTCGAGGCCGACATCGTGCGGGCCATCATCGGCGACGGCTCGCTCCACGCTTCGCAGCGCACCGTGCTCGACCACCTGGACGCAGGCCGTTCCGTGCTGGCCGTCATGGCCACGGGACGCGGCAAGTCGCTCATGTTCCAGGTGCATGCGGCCGAGCGCGCGCTGCGCGACCGCACGGCCAGCCTGTTCGTGTATCCGCTGCGCGCGCTCATCGCCGACCAGGCGTTCCACTTGAACGAGGCGCTGGAGCCCTTCGGCATCGCCGTGGCGGTGCTCACGGGCGAGAGCACGCCCGAGGAGCGCCGCCAGACGTTCGCGGGGCTCGCGGACGGCTCGGTGGACATCGTGCTGACCACGCCCGAGTTCCTGGGCTACCACGCCGACGAGTTCGCGCGCCCGGGCCGTGTGGGTTTCGTGGTGGTGGACGAGGCCCACCACATCGGCCTGGCCCGCGCGGGCCAGCGCCCCGCCTACGCCGCCATCGGGCAGGCTGTGGAGCGCCTGGCTGCCGGCGCCCGCGAGGCCGGCCGTCCCGCGCCC
>OLND01002341.1_pt1 | contig 17305 bp, 10 predicted proteins | sample 1672031 | NCBI WGS metagenome assembly OLND01 (sample SAMEA3136638, study PRJEB25190) | human gut metagenome | biome: human gut; feature: human-associated habitat; material: faeces | place: Austria | collected 2013
CGCGACGGCCTGCCGCGGCTGGCCGCGCTCGTCGGGCGCGTGGCGGACTGCGAGGCGGACGCGGGGACGCTTGCGGAGGCACGCGCGTTGGCCGAGATGGTGCGCGACACGTCGGACTGCGCCATCGGCTACGAGGCAGCGAACGCCCTGCTCGAGGGCTTGGACGACTTCGCCGACGAGTTCGCGCGCCACGTGGGCGCGCGCTCTTGCGCCGCAGGCGTGGGCCAGACGGTCCCCTGCGAGACGCTCTGCCCGGCGCACGTGGACGTGCCCGGCTACATCGGCCTCGTGGCGGCCGGCGACTACGCCGGCGCCGTGAACCTGGTGCGCAAGGACAACCCGTTCCCCACGGCCTGCGCGTTCGTGTGCGAGCACCCTTGCGAGGCCCGGTGCCGCCGCACGCTCATCGACGCTCCGGTGAACATCCGCGGCATCAAGCGGTTCGCCGTGGACCAGGCTCCCGCCGACCAGGTGGCACCGCCGCCGCACAGCGTGGACACCGCGCGGAACATCGCCGTGGTGGGGGGCGGCCCGAGCGGGCTCACCTGCGCGTACTTCCTTGCGCTCATGGGGCACCGCGTGACGGTGTTCGAGGCGCGCAGCCAGCTGGGCGGCATGCTGCGTTACGGCATACCCGCCTACCGCCTTCCGCGCGAGCGCCTGGACGAGGACCTGCGCGGCATCCTCTCTGCCGGCTCCATCACGGCGCTCTGCGACACGCCGGTGGGCGCGCGCGAGATGGCCGAGATCGCCGAGAACTACTATGCGGTGTATGTGGCCGTGGGCGCGCAGGCGGGCAAGACGCTTGCGTTGCCGAACGCGGACGCTGCGGGTGTCATGTCGGCCGTTGAGCTGTTGGGCGCCATCGGCGATGGCGACTACCCCGACTTTACGGGCAAGAGGGTGGCCGTGGTGGGCGGCGGCAACGTGGCCATGGACTGCGCGCGCACGGCGGTGCGTGCCGGCGCCGAGGAGGTGTCCGTGGTGTACCGCCGCCGCAAGGAGGACATGACGGCGCTTCCCGCCGAGGTGGAGAGCGCCGTGGCCGAGGGCGTGGAGCTGGTGGTGCTGCAGGCGCCCGTGGGCATCGAGGCAGACGGCGACGGGCGCTGTACGGCGCTTCTCACGCAGCCCCAGATGATAGGCGCCGTGCGCGGCGGCCGTCCGGCGCCCGTGGCGGCCGACAAGCCGCAGGAGCGCATCGCGGCGGACATCGTGCTCATAGCGGTGGGGCAGGGCATCGAGGCAGAGCCGTTCGAGGAGTTCGGCATGGAGACCGTCCGGGGCTGCTTCGACGCCGACGAGGGCTTGGCGGCCGCGGGGTATGACAACGTGTTCGTGGGCGGCGACTGCCAAACGGGGCCGGCCACGGTCATCCGCGCCATCGCGGCGGGCAAGGTGGCCGCGCGCAACATCGATGCGTACCTGGGCTGCTCGCACAAGCTGGCGTGCGAGGCCTCGGCCCCGCCGGCCCCGCCCAACGACCGCACGCCCAAGGGCCGTGTGGAGCTGATGGAGCGCCCGGCGCGCGAGCGCAAGTGCGATTTCCAGGATGTCGAGAGGGGAATGAGCCGCGAGGAGGCCGAGCAGGAGTGCGGCCGCTGCCTGCGTTGCGACGTGTTCGGCTGCGGCTCGACCGAGGAAGGCAGGGAACAGTATGCCTAGCGTCACGATAGACGGCATCGCGCGCGAGGTGCCTGCGGGCACGACCGTGCTGGAGGCGGCGCGGGAGGCGGGCATCCGCATCCCGACGCTCTGCTACCTGAAGGATGTGAGCGCCGTCGGCTCGTGCCGCGTGTGCGTGGTGGACGTGGAAGGCCTCGACCACCCGGTGCCGTCGTGCTCGACGGCCGTATGGGACGGCATGGCCGTGACCACCGACTCGCCGCGCGTGCAGGCCTATCGAAGGGTCGCGCTCGAGCTGATCATCGCCGACCACGGGCAGGGCGTGGGCGCCCCTTGCTTCTCGTGTGACAAAAACGGCGCCTGCGAGCTGGCCGACCTCTGCCGCGAGTATGGCGTGGAAGGCCCGGCGCACCCGGCGCCGCGCGCGCTGGAGCCCGTGGTTGAGGGTAACCCGTTTTTGCGCTACGACCCGAACCTGTGCATCCGCTGCCAGCGCTGCGTGGGCGCCTGCAACGCCGCCGCGCGCAACCATGCGCTGCGCACGGGCAAGCGCGGAACGCGCACGACCGTCGAGGCCCCGTTCGGGCCGGACTGGCGCGCGAGCGCCTGCGAGTCGTGCGGCAACTGCGCGCAGGCGTGCCCTACAGGCGCGCTCGTGGAGAAGCGCCGCGGTGCCTACCGCTCGTGGGAGACGGAGCGCGTGCGCACCACCTGCCCGCACTGCGGCGTGGGCTGCCAGCTGGACCTCGTCGTGAAGGACGGCCGCATCGTTGATGCGGAGGGCGCGCCGGGGCCGTCGAACAAGGGGCTTCTGTGCGTGAAGGGCCGCTCCGGCAGTTTCGACTTCGTCGATGCGCCCGACCGCCTGACCGCGCCGCTCGTGCGCAACGCCGCCACGGGCGAGCTCGAGCCTGCCAGCTGGGACGACGCGCTCGACCTGGTGGCGCGCCGCTTCGCCGAGCTGCGCGATGCGCACGGCGGGGAGGCGCTTGCGGCCTTCGCCTGCTCGCGGTCCACCAACGAGGACATCTACCTGTTCCAGAAGATGGCGCGCATCAGTCTCCACACGAACAATGTGGACTGCTGCGCGCGTGTTTGACACGCTCCCACCGTCGCCGGTCTGGCGACCATGCTTGGCTCGGGAGCGATGACGAACTCCATCGACGACGTGTGCCGGAAGTCGGACGTGGTCATGCTCGTGGGGTCGAACCCCGAGGAGGCCCATCCGGTCATCGGCATGCAGCTGCGCGCCGCCGTGGAGCGGGGCTGCCGCCTTATCGTGGTGGACCCGCGTGACATCGGGCTGGCCGCGCAGGCGGACCTCCATTTGAAGCTGCGGCCCGGCACGAACGTGGCGTTCGCGAACGGCATTGTGAACGTCCTTTTGGCCGAGGGCCTCTACGATGCCGAGTTCGTGCGCGAGCGCACGGAGGGCATCGAGGTGCTGGCCGCCACGGTGCGCGACTACACGCCCGCGCGCGTGGCCGAGATCTGCGGCATCGACCAGCGAGACCTCGTGTCCGCCGCGAAGATGTACGGAGGGGCGGGCGCGGCCGCCATCGTGTACTGCCTGGGCGTGACCGAGCACTCCACCGGCACCGACGGCGTGATGGCGCTCTCGAACATCGCCATGATCACGGGCAACCTCGGCAAGCCCGGCGGCGGCGTGAACCCGCTGCGCGGGCAGAACAACGTGCAGGGCGCCTGCGACATGGGTGCCGGCCCGGACGACCTGCCGGGTTACCAGAAGGTCGCCGACCCCGAGGTGCTGCGCCGCTTCGAGCGCGCCTGGGGCGCGAGCCTGCCGCGCGAGCGGGGGCTCAAGGCCACCGAATGCTTCCCCGCCATGCTGGAGGGGCGTGTGCGCGGCCTGTACCTGTTCGGCGAGGACCCGGTGCGCACCGACCCGGACACGGGGCACGTGCTGCAGGCGCTCGCGGCGCTCGACTTCCTCGTGGTGCAGGATCTGTTCCTCACCGAGACGGCGAAGCTGGCCGACGTCGTGCTTCCCGGCCGCAGCTACGCGGAGAAGGAGGGCACGTTCACGAACACCGAGCGCCGCGTGCAGCGCGTGCGCAAAGCCGTGGAGGGGCCGGCGGGGCCGCGGCTGGACACCGACGTGTTCACGGAGGTCATGAACCGCATGGGCTACGGGCAGCCGCGTTTGACCGCCGCGGAGGTCATGGACGAGATAGCCTCGGTCACGCCGTCGTACGGCGGCGTGGGCCATGTGCGCCTCGACGGCGACGAGGTGGCCGGGCGGGGCCTTCAGTGGCCGTGCCCGCACGCGGGGCATCCCGGCACGCCCATTCTGCACCGGCACGAGTTCGCGCAGGGGGTGGGTGCGTTCTCCACGCCGGACTACCGTCCCTCGGCGGAGCTTCCCGACGAGGAATACCCGCTGGCCATGATGACGGGCCGCGTGCTCGCCCAGTACAACGCATGCGCGATGACCGGGCGCACCGAGGGCCTGGGCGCGCTGTCCGGCAGCTCGTTCATCGAGCTGAACGATGCCGACGCCGCCACCCTCGGCATCGCCGACGGCGACCGGGTGCGCGTGACGTCGCGCCGCGGCTCCCTCGAGACCACGGCCCATGTGTCGGACAAGACTAACCCCGGCCAGACGTGGATGCCCTTCCACTTCCAGGACGGAAACAGCAACTGGCTCACCATCGCCGCCCTCGACCCCGTGTCGAAGGCTCCCGAGTACAAGGTCTGCGCGGTGCGGGTGGAGAAGGCATAGAAAAGCGGCGGCCGAAGGGCCGCCGCTCGCGTTGCGGGGAGATGGGGCAGGTTTGGACCGCCCCTTGCTCGCTTTCGCCTAGTCGCGCGTGAGCTTGCGGTGCAGGCGGTGGGGCTTGGAGGCCTCGGGCCCCAGGCGCTCCAGGCGGTTCTCCTGGTAGGCCTCGAAGTTGCCCTCGAACCACGTCCAGTTGCCGGGGTTCTCGTCGGTGCCCTCCCACGCCAGGATGTGCGTGGCGACGCGGTCGAGGAACCAGCGGTCGTGGGACGTCACCACGGCGCAGCCAGGGAACGCCAGCAGCGCCTCTTCCAGGCTGGCCAGCGTCTCGGTGTCCAGGTCGTTCGTGGGCTCGTCGAGCAAAAGCAGGTTGCCGCCCTGCTTGAGCGTGAGCGCCAAGTTCAGGCGGTTGCGCTCGCCGCCGGAGAGCACGCCGGCCGGCTTCTGCTGGTCGGAGCCTTTGAAGCCGAAGCTGGCCACGTAGGCGCGGCTGGGGATCTCCGTGTCGCCCACGATCATGAAGTCGTTGCCGCCGGAGACGACCTCCCACAGCTTCGTGTTCGGGTCGATGCCCTCGCGGTTCTGGTCTACGTAGCTGATCACCACGGATTCGCCGATGTCGAGCGTGCCGCCGTCGACCGGTTCCAGGCCCATGATCATCTTGAACAGGGTGGACTTGCCCACGCCGTTCGGGCCGATGACGCCCACGATGCCGTTCGGGGGCAGGTCGAACGACAGGTCGTCGATGAGCACGCGGTCGCCGAAGGCCTTGTGCAGGTGGCTCGCCTCGATGACCTTCGCGCCCAGGCGGGGCGGCACGGGGATCTGGATCTCGTTGTAGTCGAGCTTCTTGTTCGCGCGCGCCTCGGCGGCCATCTGCTCGTAGGCGGCCAGGCGCGCCTTGCTCTTGGCCTGGCGGGCCTTGGGGCTCGAGCGCACCCACTCCAGCTCCTTCTTCAGCTTCTTCGCCAGCTTCTCCTGGCTCTGGCCCTGCGCCTCGATGCGGGCGGCCTTCGTTTCCAGGTAGGTGGAGTAGTTGCCCTTGTAGGGGAAGAGGCTGCCGCGGTCCACCTCGCAGATCCACTCGGCCACGTGGTCGAGGAAGTAGCGGTCGTGCGTGACGGCCAGCACCGCGCCCGGGTAGTTCCGTAGGAACTGCTCGAGCCATAGCACCGATTCCGCGTCCAAGTGGTTCGTGGGCTCGTCGAGCAGCAGCAGGTCGGGCGCCTCGAGCAGCAGGCGGCAGAGCGCCACGCGGCGCCGCTCGCCGCCGGAGAGGTGGTCGACCGTCTCGTCGGGGTCGGGGCACTGCAGCGCGTCCATGGCCTGGGAGAGCTGGCTGTCAAGGTCCCAGCCGTTCGCAGCGTCGATCTCGGTCTGGAGCTGGCCCATCTCCTCCATGAGCGCGTCGAAGTCGGCGTCGGGCTCGGCCATCTCCATGCCGATGGCGTTGAAGCGCTCCACCTTCGCGAAGATGTCGCCGAAGGCCTGCTTGATGTTCTCGAGGACGGTTTTGTCCTCGTCGAGGGGCGGTTCTTGGAGCAGGATGCCCACGGAGTAGCCCGGCGTGAGGCGCGCCTCGCCGTTCGTGACCTCCTCGAGGCCGGCCATGATCTTGAGCAGGGTGGACTTGCCCATGCCGTTCGGCCCCACGACGCCGATCTTCGCGCCGGGGTAGAACGACAGCGTCACGTCGTCGAGGATGACCTTGTCGCCGTGCGCCTTGCGGGCCTGATGCATCTGGTAAATGAATTCTGGCATGTCGAGCTTTCTGGGTCGGGGTTCGTTCGTGCACGCGCTATTGTCGCACGAGCGGGGCTGATGTGCGAGCTTATCACGGTTTCTGCGGCATTTGGGGTGCCCGGGTACGAAGAGGGGATAGGTTAAGTACTGATCGTGGTTGCTTACCTTACGGCGTATAATTAACAGGGGCAAGGCATCAAAAGAAGATGCGCTTTCGCACGTGATTTGTTCTGCTGGGAGAAGGTTGATTGTAGAAGAAAAAACAGGACCCCGAAGGGCCCCGTAATAAGTCAAAATGCCGCCTCCGCGGCGCCCCGAAGGGCAGGTAAGGCTGAGCCTTTATTTTGACTTGCAGTGACATCTTGACTGGTATCAAGATGTTGCCCATTCTAGCAGGTACATCCGGAAAGGGGAACCTATGAATCTGCGCAACGTCGAATCGTATCAAGTGGGGCTGGACATCGGCACGGGGTCGATTGGCTGGGCGGTGCTCGACGACAAAGGCGATCTCTGCCGCTTCAAAGGCAAGCCCACTTGGGGGAGCCGCGTGTTCCCGACGGCGGAGACCGCCGCCGAGGCCCGGGTGCATCGCGGACAGCGACGCCGCTACGATCGCCGGCGCCAGCGGATCGACTTGCTGCAAGGGTTCTTCGCGGACGAAGTGGCCAAGGTGGACCCCGAGTTCTTCATCCGCCTCAACCAGGCGCGCCTGCATCCCGAGAACCGCGATCCGGCGCATGCCGACTACCGCTGGCCGCTGTTCAATGGAAGCGACTTCACCGAGAAGGACTACTATCGGCAGTTCCCCACCATCTACCACTTGCGCGCGCACTTGCTGAAGTCCGACGAGCCCGCCGACATCCGGCTCGTGTACCTGGCGCTCCACAACATCGTGAAGCATCGCGGCAACTTCCTGCACCAGGATAACCCCTCGCTGAGCGCGCGGAACGCCAACGTGGGAGATGCGGTGGAGGCGCTGTGCCTCGCGTTCGACGAATGGTGCGGGGCCCATGACGTCGAGTGCGCATGCGACGAGGCCGCCCTGGCGGAGGCGCTGGGCGACGCGTCGCTGCGCCCGGGCGAGAAGCGGGAGCGGGCGGAGGCAGCGCTCGGCGTGGAGAAGGCGCACAAGAAGCTGGCCAAGGCGGTCTCGTCGGCTGTGGTGGGGTATGCGGCCGAGTTCGGGCACGTGTTCTTCGCCGAGTCCGAGGGCAGCAAGTTCGCGCTCTCAAACGATGAGAAGGTGGAGGCCTACGTCTGCCCCGACGAGGGACGCGACTTGTTCGACGCGATGCGCGCGGTGCATTCGTCCTACGTGCTCATGGGTATTTTGAGCGAGGCGCAAGGCGAGCTTCTCTCGGTGTGCAAGGTGGGGGAGTACGAACGCTACAAGCGCGATCTCGAAACGCTCAAAAGCCTGGTTCGCGCCTACGGGCCCGAGCGCTACGACGAGTTTTTCTGCGGGCCGTTCTACGAGGGCACCCGCGACTACGATCCCGGCAAGGCGCAGGGCTACACCAAGTACAACCTGGGCGCGAGCAAGCTCTCGCACGAGGATTTCCTCAAAGAGGTGCAGAAGCTGCTCAAGGACATCGGAGCCCAGGCCGACGAGCGCTATGCGGACATCGAGCGCGCGATCGAGGCGGGCACGTTTTTGCGGCGGCTCAAGACGAGCGACAATGGAACGATCCCCTACCAGCTGCACCTCGAGGAGATGGACGCCATCATCGAGCGGCAGGCGGCGTTTTACCCCTTCCTCGTGCAGGAGAAGGACAAGCTGAAATCGCTCGTGAGCTTCCGCATTCCGTATTACGTGGGGCCGCTGACGCAGAAGAACGCCGCGCGCGATGGCAAGGGCGAGGCTCGTTTCGCGTGGTCGTCGCGCAAGCCGGGGATGGAAGACGCGCGCGTCTACCCCTGGAACTGGGAAGACGTCATCGACAAGGACCAAAGCGCCGAGGACTTTATCCGCCGCATGACGGGCACGTGCACTTACCTGAAAGGCGAGCCGGTGCTGGCGCGCTGCTCGCTCGACTACGAGCTGTTCTGCGTGCTGAACGAGCTCGCCGGAGCCCGCTGGACGCAGGACGGCGACAAGAGCTACCGCTTCGACGCGGCCGATCGCCTAGGTATCGTGGAAGACCTGTTCAAGAAGCGCAAGCGCGTGACCTACGAGGCGGCGGAGAAGTGGCTCGCGCGGACGCACGGGCCCGAGGGCGGCAAGTCGGCCGGCGGGGCGTACCGCGTATCGGGCGGGCAGGGCGAGGACGCGTTCGAATCGCAGCTCTCCTCGCACTACGACTTCTGCAAGATCCTCGGAGTTGACGAGCTTTCCGATGCCGACGAGGCCATGGCCGAGGACATCATCCTGTGGAACACCGTGTTCGAGGATCGCTCGATCCTGAAGCGCAAGATCAAGCTGGCGTACGGCGACCGCCTGGGCGACGCGCAGGTCCGCAAGCTCTGCCAGAAGCGCTACACCGGTTGGGGCCGACTGTCGGGCGAGCTTCTACGCGGGCTGCGCAGCGCTACTGACAACGGGCCGAAAACCATTATGGACATCCTTTTGGAAGGCGACCCGAACCATGCGCGGCGCATGGGGGCGGCCATGAACCTTATGGAGATACTTCACGACGATCTGCTGGAGTTTCAAGCGAAGATCGACGAGCACAACCGCGAGCGCGCGCTTGCGGTAGGCGGCATGTCGGTCGACGAGGTGACGGGCTCTCCCGCTTTGCGTCGCGGCATCAACCAGGCGCTGCGAGTCGTAGACGAGATCGCCGGGATCGCCGGCAAGCCCCCCGCGCACATCTATGTGGAGGTGACGCGCGACGAGGACGCCCGCAACAAGGGAAGACGCACCACGAGCCGCTACCGGGCCCTGGAAGCGGCGCTTTCCAGCATCAAGGCGCAGTGCGCCGACGTGTACGCCGAGCTCAAGGAGCGGGATCCGCGCGCGCTCGATGACGAGCGGCTGACGCTCTACTTCATGCAATGCGGCAAGTGCATGTACTCGGGCGATGCGCTCGACATCAACAAGCTGCAGACGTACCAGGTAGACCATATCCTGCCGCAGTCGTACGTCAAAGACGACAGCTTCGAGAACAAGGTGCTGGTGCGTCCTGACACCAACCAGCGCAAGGGCGACACGCTGCTTCTGGACGAGCGGCTCATCGCGCGCATGCGCGGCTTTTGGCGCACGCTGCGGGATGCGGAGCTCATCGGCGAGAAGAAGTTCAACAACCTCACACGCACGAGCGTGAGCGGCGAACAGATGAAGAAGTTCGTGAGCCGCCAGCTGGTGGAAACGGGCCAGATGGTGAAGCAAGTGCAGCAGCTTCTGCAGGCGCGCTACCCCGAGAGTGAGGTGCAGCCGGTGAAGGCGGGCGTGTCGCATCAGCTGCGTGTTGGATGCGCGCTGGCGAAGAGCCGCGAGATCAACGACTTCCATCATGCGCACGACGCCTATCTGGCGTGCCAGGTGGGGAGGTTCGTGCAGTACCGACACAGCGCCGTGTACAGCGAGCCGGTGAAGATGGCCGCGGTGGTAAAGCAGTTCATCAAGAAGCAGGCGGAGGACTATCGCCGAACGCGAGTGCCGCCGGGCTCGGCCGGTTTCATTGTGTCGAGCTTCATGACGCCGGGATTCGATGTGAAGACGGGCGAGGTGTTCCGCGATGCGTGGGACGCCGGGGCAGAGATCGACCGTATTAGGCGTTGTTTCGACTATAAGGATTGTTTCATCTCACGCATGCCCGAAGAGACGCATGGAGCGTTTTGGGACGCGACCATCTACTCGCCGAGGGCGGCGGGCAAGACGCTGAGCCTTCCTTTGAAGAAAGGTCTTGACCCGCGCAAGTACGGCAGCTACTCGCGCGAGCAGTTCGCCTACTTCTTCGTGTATGAAGCCGTGAAGCCCAAGAAAAAGCAGCGGGTGTTGGAGTTCGCGCCGGTGCCGGTGCGGGTTGCATCGGCTTTGGCGAACGACCCGGATGCATTGGAAGACTACGCACGCGAGCTCGCCGAGGCGGAGGGCTTGGTTTTCGAGCGTATCCGGCGGCGCAAGGTGTACAAGTACCAGCAGATCATCGTTGGCGATTCGCGGTTGTATGTCACGGGGAGAGAAGAGGTGAGGAATGCCCGGCAGCTTGCTTTTTCACAAGATGAGACGAAGCTCATCTGCCGAATTGAACAAGGCGAGGAATGCGAGGAAGGGGAATTGCTCGACTTGTTCAGATCGATGCAGCGCAAATACCTTGCATGCGCACCGCGTTTGGCTCGCCTCATGAAGGTGGCTGAAATGGAAGAGGGGTTCATCGCGGCAACAGCTTCGGGCAAGAGGGAAGTTCTGCTGTCGTTGACGTCGATCGCGGCGGCGCATAGGAACAGCATAGACTTGAAGCCGATAGGCCGAAAAGGATCATCGGGGCAGATGAAAATCACGTTCTCTAAAGAACTGTCGACAAATGGCATCCTCTTCGTCGACTCGTCCGTCACCGGCATGTTCGAGAGGCGGTGTCACCTTGGCCTTTAGAACCATCTTCATCGAGAGCCAGTGCCGGTGCGGCTACCAGGGCGGATACTTGGTGGTGCGGAAGACCGATGACACGAAGAAGATCCATCTGTCGGAGATATCCTCCATTATTTTGCAGAATACCCAGGTGTATTTGAGCGCCTATTTGTTGGCGGAGTTGGCCAAGTGCAAGATATCGCTGGTGGTGGCCGACGAGAAGTGCAACCCTATCGGCCAGTACCTGCCGCTGTACGGCGCCCACAACGCGAGCAAGCGCGTCGCGGAACAGCTGGCATGGGGTGAGCCCATAAAGAAGCGCGTGTGGCAGCAGGTGGTCAAGGAGAAGATCCGCCAGCAGGCGCGGCTGCTTGAGGAGAAGGACCTGCCCGAGGCCGCGAAGTCCCTGTACGCGTGTCGTGACGAGGTGAAATCGGGCGACACGACGAATCGGGAGGCCCGTGCGGCGCGGGTGTACTTCGCCGCGCTGTTCGGCCGCGATTTCTCGCGCGACGACAACACGCCGCTCAACGCCGCTTTGAACTACGGGTACGCGGTGCTGCTTTCCATGGTGAACCGGGAGGTAGTCTCGCGCGGGTACCTGACGCAGTGCGGCGTCTGCCACCGCAACGAGTACAACCAGTTCAACTTCTCCTGCGATTTGATGGAGCCCTTCCGGCCCGTTGTCGATCGCCTCGCCTTCGACTACGCTCAGGAGCTTTTCGACCAGGACGTCCGTCGCCTGCTCGGCGATCTGGGGAATCGCGTGGTGTCGTACAAAGGAGGCTCGTACCGCCTGCATTCGGTGGTGTCGCTTTTCGTGCAGGATTGCCTCGCAGCGCTCAACAAGAGCTTGGCACCGTCCGAGATCGAGGGCTTCGAGCAGCTATGAGCGCTCGGGAGAGGATCCGCTATATGAGGGTGTTCGTGTTCTTCGACTTGCCGGTTGACACGGCGGCGCAGCGAAAAGAGTACCGATTATTTCGAAAGTACCTCGTCAAAGAGGGTTTTCTGATGCTGCAGGAATCAGTGTACGCCAAGCTGGTGGTGAACGACGCGCAAGCGAATGCGGCCATCGTCCGCCTGCGCCAGCATCGTCCGCCGGCAGGGCTGGTGCAGGCGCTGAAAGTGACAGAGAAGCAGTTCGCGGCAATGGAGTTCATCACGGGCGCGCGCCAGTCCTACAGCGAGATCGACACCTTGGAAGGGTTCGTGGTGCTATGAGGCTCTCCTTGTCCGGTTTTCCCGAGATGCTCGACTTGGAATGCGACGCGGTTCCGGTGCTGGAAATCCACGATTCCGCGTTGTTCGCACGGGTGTGCCAGTCGCTTTACTCGGGACTCGACGGAGAGGCTTTGGAACCGTATGCCCTTTGGGAAGGCGAGGACCAGCGCAGCTCGCGGAACAGGTTCCTGTTCGTGTTCAACCCGTTCGATCTGCCCTGGTCGGAGCGGGCGCTTATCGGCGAGGTGCTTGAGCGTTTGGAGGACATGGTTTTGTCCGAGGACGAGGTGCGCCAAGAAATCGAGGCGGCGGGCTTGGCTTTGTCGAACCGGGTGGCATCGCTCGGCCTGCGGCTTCAGTCGGACTACGCTTTTGAAGTACAATGGGAAATGCGGAAATACCTGAAGGCCTTCGATTTCGGCGTCGAGATCGATCCTTCCGACAAGCTCCTTGACAACTTGATAAAGTTCTTGAAGTTTGCGTCGGACGCTGCGTTCGAAAAGCAGTTGGTTTTCGTGAATTTGAAAAATTTTCTGACCGGGGAAGAGGTCGAAGAGTTCTATCGGCAAGCGATATTTTCGAAGTTGCACGTGCTGCTGCTTGAGAACGCGCCCGATGACGCAACGTATGAGTTTGAGAGGAAAATGCGCATTGACGTGCATTTTCTGCAATCATGAAAAGTTATGCCAGCCGGTTGTCCGTTCTTCTGCAGAAAGAATTTTGCCCCAACGGTTTTGGAGCAGTGACAAACTGACTGGTAGTCAAACAACGACGTCGGCCCCACGATGATCATCCAGGTTTTGGAGCAGTGACAAACTGACTGGTAGTCAAACCGCCTGGATCGGTCACGCTCAATGTCCGGCGTTTTGGAGCAGTGACAAACTGACTGGTAGTCAAACTATAGAGCTAGGCAAGCGCAACCCGTCGCTGTTTTGGAGCAGTGACAAACTGACTGGTAGTCAAACACGGGATGGGGTCTGCTGTCCGAGCGAGGTGTTTTGGAGCAGTGACAAACTGACTGGTAGTCAAACGAACAGCTTTGAGCCTTCTCTAATCCTCATGTTTTGGAGCAGTGACAAACTGACTGGTAGTCAAACCGACAACATGCATAATACGCTATTAGATATGTTTTGGAGCAGTGACAAACTGACTGGTAGTCAAACTGTAATGTCGTGCTTAACAAGTAGAGCGTGTTTTGGAGCAGTGACAAACTGACTGGTAGTCAAACCATAAGCTGTTTCAGCTCCTCGTCGCGGCGTTTTGGAGCAGTGACAAACTGACTGGTAGTCAAACTGGCGGCGCCTATCTTGTCTGCGGCCTGCTGGTTTTGGAGCAGTGACAAACTGACTGGTAGTCAAACCGAAGCTCGCGGCAGAGGTGCGCACGCAGGTTTTGGAGCAGTGACAAACTGACTGGTAGTCAAACTAACTGACCCGGTACCATGAGCGCTTGCCAGTTTTGGAGCAGTGACAAACTGACTGGTAGTCAAACTGTTAAGCTGTTTTTATTGGAGAGGAGGTGTTTTGGAGCAGTGACAAACTGACTGGTAGTCAAACTTTTTTTGAACTCTTGATTACGTTTTACGGTTTTGGAGCAGTGACAAACTGACTGGTAGTCAAACCGCCAAACAATTCTTCAAGATACATGAACTGTTTTGGAGCAGTGACAAACTGACTGGTAGTCAAACATGCGTGACGGGTCTGCGCCACGCGCCGTCGTTTTGGAGCAGTGACAAACTGACTGGTAGTCAAACTTGCGCAGTAAGGCACACCGCTGGTCCCGGTTTTGGAGCAGTGACAAACTGACTGGTAGTCAAACGATACCCTTTGCTGGGATGATTATATATGGGTTTTGGAGCAGTGACAAACTGACTGGTAGTCAAACCTTCCTCGGCATCGAGAATGCGAACACCGAGTTTTGGAGCAGTGACAAACTGACTGGTAGTCAAACCCCGACCGAAAGGCCCAGTACATTCAGGCGGTTTTGGAGCGGTGACAAACTGACTGGTAGTCAAACCCGAAAAGCTCCGGCTTATTGCACGAGGCGTTTTGGAGTAGTGACAAACTGACTGGTAGTCAAACTAAACGGTTTGAAGGACGGCATCATGAGCGGTTTTGGAGCAGTGACAAACTGACTGGTAGTCAAACGCCCGAGTTCTACGCCAACCGCTACAAAGAGTTTTGGAGCAGTGACAAATTGACTGGTAGTCAAACCCTCGCGCACGTACTCTCGCCTGTCAATGGTTTTGGAGCAGTGGCAAACTGGCTGGTGGTCAAACAAGCGGCTGATGCGCTCGTCGTATGTGCTGGTATTAGTACGGTGACGAACCGACTGTTAGTCAAGCTCATCTTGGGCGCGTAGCCTTCGGTAGCCGTTTTGGAGCGGTGGCTGGCGGACTGGTAGACATAAACGAATAGGGTGATCGACTCGCGGGCATCACTTTATTTCGGGGCGATTGCCTGTACCATAATAGGGATAGATAGTTTATACTCGCACGTAGGGATTGCAAGCGAACCTGTTGCGAGGAGGAACCATGGCCGTCAACCGTCAGAAGCTCAAGCTGCTGTATCTCATGCGGATGCTCGAGGAGGAGACCGACGCCGAGCAGGGCCTCACGATGTCGCAGATCCTCGAGCGGCTGGAGGCGCAGGGCATCACGGCCGAGCGCAAAGGCATCTACCGCGACATCGAGGCGCTGCGCGAGTTCGGCCTGGACGTGCGCACCTACCAGCGCGCGCCGGTGGAGTATGCGCTGGAACGGCGCGACTTCGCCTTCCATGAGCTGTTGCTGCTGGTGGATGCCGTGCAGAGCTCGCGCTTCCTCACGCAGCGCAAGAGCGACGCGTTGGTCGAGGCCGTGAAGAGGCTCGCGTCCGCCCGCCAGCGCGCGCTGCTCGACAAGCGCCTGCATGTGGAGGGCCGCATCAAGATGCAGAACGAGTCGGTGTTCCACAGTGTCGACCGCATCCAGGAGGCCATTGCGCAGAAACGGCAGATCTCGTTCGTCTACTTCAAATACGACGCGGCCAAGGAGAAGGTGCTCCAGCACGGCGGCGAGCGCTATGTCGAGACGCCCGTGCAGCTCGTGTACGCCGAGGGGTACTACTACCTGGTAGTGTTCAACGAGAAGCACGACGACTTCGCCACCTACCGCGTCGACCGCATGGATCGCATCAAGATCACGGACGCGCCCGCCGTGAAGAACGAGCGCATCGCCACGTTCGACGCCCAGGAACTCGAGGGCCGCGCGTTCGGCATGTATTCGGGCGAGCCCGTGGCGGCCACCCTCCTGGTGAGCGGCGAGGCCATGGGGGCGATCATCGACCGGTTCGGCAAGGACGTCGAGTCCCTGCCGGCGGGCGAGGGCTGGGCGCGCGTGTACGCCACGGTCATGAAAAGCCCCGTGCTGTTCGGCTGGCTCGCGCAGTTCGGCGACCGGGTGCGCATCGAGAAGCCCGCCTCGCTCGCGGCCGAGTATCGCGACTACCTGGCGGGCATCGTCGCCTCGTACGGGGAGTGACGCCTCGGCGCGGCCGCGGCTAGACCGCGTGGGCGAGCGGCCATGCGTCGCGGTTGCCCAGGAACAGCCGTCCTCCATCGTCGAGCACGACCTCCACGTCCTCGAGCAGGCCGCCTCGGCCGGTGACGAGCACGAGGTCGGCCACCGTCCGCCCGATGGCGTACGAGCAGGGGCGGAAGCTCTCCCAACGCAGGCCCGTCACGGGGGCGTCTGTGGCGATGCGACCGGAATACAGGGCGATGCACGGCTCCCTCATGGCGAACGCTGCGAGGTCGCCCGACTCGAGCCGCAAGATGGTCGGCGCGTTCGGCAGCCATGACCGCTCCCGCTCATTCCAGAGCGTCACCACGTCGGCCACGCATGCGCCGATCGCGCCCCGTGCTTGCCGACGGTTGGCCTCCGCGAGGCCGCGGGCATCGTCGAACCAGCGCTGGTACAGGTTCGCGAACGCTGTCGCGGCCTCCACCGGCATGCTCATCGCGCGTCCTTCGCGAAGGTCTCCCTGCGCATCTTGCTTTGCGGGGCGTGACGGTTCGTCCACGATGCCTCCTAGGTCTCGGTTTTCGCCTGTATCGCCATCATACGCGCGCGGCTCGGAGCGGCTGTCCTTCCTATGGGACAGCTCCGCAGATTTCTCGCGCGGAGGCCGACCCTCTCGGCCGCCAAGGTTTCCAACGTGTTTCGATGCGATGGGGCTTTCTTGGAGTTGACCTGCGCGCATTGACGGAACGGGCGCTGTTCGTGGATGATCGTTGCAACACGTACGGACACTTTGGCAAGGAGCGGAACTATGGCGAAGACGCGCATCGGCATTTACGGATACGGCAACCTGGGGCGTGGCGTGGAGCTGGCCTGCCGGCAGAACGAGGACCTGGAGCTTACGGCGCTGTTCACGCGGCGCGATCCGGCGAGCGTGCAGCCGCTGACCGCCGGCGTGCCCGTGTACGCGGCTGACGACCTGGCAGCGCACACGGGCGACGTGGACGTGCTCGTGCTGTGCGGCGGCAGCGCGCGCGACCTGCCCGAGCAGACGCCCGCATGCGCGAGCCTGTTCAACGTGGTGGACTCGTTCGACACGCATGCGAACATCCCCGCCCATTTCGCCGACGTGGACGTGGAGGCGAAGGCGGGCGGCAAGGTGGCCCTGATCTCCGGCGGATGGGATCCGGGCATGTTCTCGCTCGCGCGCCTGTACGCCACGAGCATCCTGCCCGAGGGTCACGACTACACGTTCTGGGGCCGCGGCGTGTCCCAGGGCCACAGCGACGCCATCCGCCGCATCGAGGGCGTGGCCGACGCGCGCCAGTACACCGTTCCCGTGCCCGCGGCGCTCGAGGCCGTGCGCGCCGGCGAGAATCCCGAGCTCACCACCCGCCAGAAGCATACGCGCGAGTGCTTCGTCGTGGCGGAAGAGGGCGCCGACACGGCCGCCATCGAGCGCGCCATCGTGGAGATGCCAAACTACTTCGCCGACTACGACACCACGGTGACGTTCGTGTCGCAGGAGGAGCTCGACCGCGACCACGCCGGCATCCCGCACGGCGGTTCCGTGATCCGCTCGGGCGTGACCGGCCAGGACGGCGAGCACGGCCACGTGGTGGAGTACTCGCTGAAGCTGGATTCGAACCCCGAGTTCACCGGCAGCGTGCTGGCGGCCTGTGCCCGTGCGGTGCACCGCCTTTCCGCCGAGGGGCAAATGGGCTGCAAGACGCTGTTCGACGTCCCGCCCGCGTATCTGTCGCCCTTGAGCGCCGAGGAGCTGCGCGCGAGCATGCTGTAGGTTTCGCGCAGCAGAACGGCGAGAGGCTGGCAAACGAGCTGCGCGGCTGTAGAGCTGCGAGAAAAACCTTCGACGGGCGGGCTGCGCAAGCGGTCCGCCCGTCCTCGTCTCAGAGCAGGATCGTTGCCAGCGCCGCGGCCGCGAACAGGATGCCGGCCCCGG
>OLND01002342.1_pt1 | contig 17296 bp, 10 predicted proteins | sample 1672031 | NCBI WGS metagenome assembly OLND01 (sample SAMEA3136638, study PRJEB25190) | human gut metagenome | biome: human gut; feature: human-associated habitat; material: faeces | place: Austria | collected 2013
CTCCGTTTTCAAAAAAAGAGCACCGGCACCTGTTTCCGGTACCGTGCTCTTTCATAAGTTCTGCTTTTTTAAGTTTCAGGATCAGCAGCCTTTCTTCGCTGCCTTTCTCTCCTGGTCTTCCTTCCACATTTCCTCTGCTACCGGCTTCCAGTTTTCAGCATACCGGTCACATTTCGCACAGAGATGCTCTGCACTCTCCGGTGACTGAAGATCTGTGGAATGTGCTCCGGATTTTTCTACCATTTCTCTCAGCTTCTGCGGATTTTCAAGCATCGGGCATGGACGGTACATATTGTCATTAAACGGCTGTCCGTCATGATATGCCATCATCATCGGAGACTGCAGTGCTTCCAGAAGTGTTTTCTCGCGGATATTGGAATCAGAATAATGGATAAACACACATGGATCGATATCGCCGTTTGCATTGATATGCAGATAGCGACGGCCGCCTGCAATACATCCTCCCACAAACTCTGCATCATTCTGGAAATCCATGGCAAACAACGGCTTTGTTGCACGGTATTTGCGGATACGCTCATAGGTTTCTCTTCTCTGTTCCGGTGTTGGGAGAAGCTCCGGTGCAGCATCATTTCCAACCGGCATATAATGGAAATACCAGATAAAGTACGCTCCAAGATCGATCAGGCTGTCGTAAAATGCCTCTGATGTGATAGACTCGAAATTTGCACTCGTATAACATGCAGAGATACCAAATACAAGCTTCTTCTCTCTGAGAAGATTGATGGCCTTGATAACCTTCTGGTATACACCATTTCCTCTTCTGCCATCTGTTGCAGTCTCAAATCCTTCCAGTGAAATCGCAGGAACAAAGTTTCCTACCCGAAGCATATCATTTGCAAAATCCTCATCGATCAGTGTTGCATTTGTGAAGGAAAGGAAGATACAGTCATTATGTTTCTCGCAAAGACGGATCAGATCCTTTTTTCTTACAAGTGGCTCTCCGCCTGTGTAAATATACATATAAACGCCAAGCTCCTTACCCTGGCAGATGATGTCATCGATCTCATCGTAGGTGAGGTTCAGCTTGTTTCCATACTCTGCTGCCCAGCATCCTGTACAGTGCAGGTTACATGCACTTGTTGGGTCAAGAAGGATCGCCCACGGGATATTACAGCCATATTTCTCACGGCATTCATCCTGTTTCTTCCAGCCTGCAAGATTTGCATTGATAAAGAAGTTTGCAACCAGAGTTTTCATAACATGCGGATCAATATCAGTTACCAATCTATGAATAAACGGATAATACGGATGTTCCGGATTAGAAATGGCTGCGCGGATCATTGCTCTCTGTGTAGGAAATCCACCACCGGAAAATTTATCTGCCCAGTCCATGATCTTGATAAAATTCTTATCCGGATCTTTATAAACATAATTGAATGCCTGTTCAAGTCCGAATTTCTTAAGTGTGTTCATTGCGCTCATACTATCTCTCCTTATTTCTCTCAATGTAAATATGCAATCTAGCTAAACGGACATCCTCATTCCGTCACACTGCATTTCGAGTAACAAAGCTTTCTTACTGTCTTTGCCTGACTCATGGTGTTACTGTACGTTTTTTCCATTTGAATAACAATAGACAATATAATTGGTATGACCAAAAACTAGGCAAATCTGTTAAAATGCCTAAATATTATTTAATAATCCCTATAAATAAAGGGTTTTTAGGTCAATATTTGTGAGTTGACACCATTTTTACACCATTTTACCCAGGCTATTCAGCTCGCCTTCTTATAGTTTCGTTCATCGCATCTTCAAGCATTAATATATTGTGAGTTTTTTGAGATTCATTGATATCCGTATAGATATCAAGAGTAGTATTTACGCTCTTATGCCCTAAATATGCCTGTACAATTTTAGGATTGATACCTTCATCAAAGCATCTTGTCGCAAAAGTATGTCTTAATGTGTGTGGACCAAAGTACGCCATTGGTGGCTTAGAGTTTGCTGCTCGTACTACATTTACCCGATCAATAACATGTTTCATGGCCGAATAAATACATCCTCTTGATATTGGATTCCCCGAATGTGTAGTGAATATTAACTGTGATTTATTTAGCGGATCATTTTCATTCAGTTTTAATATCTTTTTTAAAACTGTTATTTGATCTTGTATAGCCTTTTTACACATATTATTCATAGGGATAGTCCTATTTGCTGATGGTGTTTTGGGCGGAGTAACATGAAAACTACATTGTTCTCCTTCGCTTTTATAATATACAGATGTTTTATTCACGCTTATTTTACAATTATAAAAATCAACATCACCAATAGTTAGTGCAGAAATCTCTCCGAATCTCATGCCAGTATTAACTATTGTGATAAATAGATTGTTATAATATGAATTTACACTCATATCAAAAAAATCTATCTGCTGATCTAATGTAAGTGCTATACCTTTTTTATTAGGTTCATCTAGTTTCTTAATTCTTAACATCGGATTTTTTGCACAAACATCATCTGCCAGCGCACATTCAAATATGTCATATAGCATTCTGCTAATGCAATTTATGGTCGATTTTTTAAAATTATTTTTATTTAGATTTCCAATTAGATCAACCACCATAAGCCTATTTATTTCATTAACTCTCTTCCTCCCAAGAAATTCTTGAACATGATTTCTATACATAGACTTGTATCTTAATATTGTAACTTCTTTAACATAATTTTGTTTATAAATACGTATCCATTTATCAAACCATTCGTCCAGAGTTGTATTTGGATTAATTGTGTTGTTTAATCGGTAATCTTCAACAATTTCATTATGTAGCTCGTTCTTAATATCTTTTAATGTCTTGCCATACACAGTCCGCCTTTTACCAAAACGATCAGTAAAACGAGCTTGATATCTGCCATCCTTCCTTTGTGTAATACCTTTTCCAAGTTCCTTACCTTTTAAATCTTTCCCCATCGTATCGTATTCCTTTCATGCCCTACATACGATTACGACAGAACCTTTTCAGCATTATTCTATCATAATCTACGGGCAATATCCAATTATTCACTGTTTTGTTCCAATAAAAAAAGAGCATCCCAGCTCTTACATGACACATTCTTGCAGTCGATCCAGCCATAGTTTTCTTTTTACTGCTGCCGTCCTGTCACGTTCCGGGAATGCTCTTTACATCTGTTTTGTTCTTCCTTCGTATAATTATTCGCATTCTTCCAGATTCTGTTTCAGTATCTTTCCTACATCCAAAACATGTGCTTCCGCTTCTATATCCTCCACATTGTCCGTTATTGTTGTCGTATACATGATTGCTTTTCCTCCACTTACATTACAATCATATAAAGCTGCCATTAACAAGTCCTGAAACTGTTCCTGTGAAAGCTGAAAGGATGGACAGTCCGCATTTTTTATCTTCTCTTCCAGTTCTTTGTTATGCTCTGCATCCGGTTTGCTTGCATAATATGTCAGATTTTTATGGATCTCCCGGGGCAGCAGTTGCAAATTCTCCGCACGGTTGCACTTTTTTCCTTCACTTGGCTTATACTGGTTCTTTTTTCTGATGTGGTGAATTTCGTTATCTTCAGAACCAAACTCATTTTCACAGAAACAGTCACTCATTACCCGGTACATGCTAACATGTTTATTGTGTTTCTGGTCTACAATTTTGTACTCATAATACCAGTCCTGTCCCGTCCGGCTTCCATCTTTATTTTTTATTCCTGTATGTCTGTGGTTTGGTTTTATTACTTTAATTTTACTGCCGTATGCAGAAAACAGATAACCCTTGTTGGACACAAACCAGTATGCCGGGTATGGTTCCTTACACTGGACGATCTGCTCTCCTTCCTGCATAACATAATTAAATGTATTCTTCATCAGATCATCAAATTTCTTACTATATTCTTCTCTGGTATATTTCTTATATTTTCTCATTTTTTTACTCCTTTTACTCATAAATAATTTTTCTTATAAATAAGAGCACCTGTAACTGGCACAGATGCCCTCGTGTTTTAATCCTCATCGGAATTTCTTAAATTCTTTTGCAAGCTTCCTGTCATGTTCATCAAACATCTGGCTTACCGTTTTCTTCAGTTCCTGCATGTTGTTTACGTCCACACCATTTACAATAAACTGATAATCATTACTTATGGTAGCTTCTTGTCTGGCTGGCGTCTCTTTAACGCTTGGGGTTCCTGCTTTCTGCATAACCTCTGTAAACTCCTGCATGATCGCTGTTGTTGGCTTCAGAAGCTTTGTAAAATCCTGTGTCAGCACCGTTTCTCCCGGCTTGGCCCCAATAAATCCGGTGTCACCGTTCTTTATGATCGCATCGCCCAGAAGTGTTCCCATAGTTGCCGGGATCAGGTTTCGGATCACTCCACCCTTGGAGAATCCAAACGTCTGAAGCTTCTTGACCATAGCGTTCTTCTTTTTAGTGTCCCATTTAGATACATTCTTTGCATCCTTATAGCCCAGAATCGAAGCTGCCTTTACAATGTTTGCATTGCTGGTTTTCTTACCTTTCTTTGCAAAGTGCTTCACAAGCGGATCTTTGATTTTCTCGATTTCTGCGTCACCGCCTGTATAAGTTGGTAATGCTCCATACCATTTCTTCAGCTCTGCTTCTTTCTTGGTGTTCGCCTTTACGGTATTGGCGTTCTGTCCGGTTGACATGTTCAGGACACGGTTTTTCTCTTCTGTGGTAAGAGTATATTTCTTACTCTTGGCTGTACTGTTTACGATCTTGGAGTTTTTCGTTGCATCCTTCAGTACAGACACATTTAAGCTTACAGCCTTACAATATCCGCCAGCTCCCTGAACTTTGATTACTGTTTTCCCGGCCTTTAATCCCTTCAGGGTAATGCTGTCTGCTGCCTGTGTGATTTTCACGATTCCTTTTGCAGATGCCGCACAGTTAAAATTCTTATTGACTGCGGTTGACGGACTGAAACTTACCTTTACCGTTGCTGTCTTTCCTACATTCACAACAACTGATTTCGGACTTAATGTAAGTTTCTTCAGGGTTTTATCCTGTGCATCTGTGGCAGCATTTCTTATTACTTTATCCGCAGATGTGTTTCCAACTCCGGTAGAGCCGGAAACCTTCGTATCTTTGATACCTGTAACTGTTTTGTCTGCTTTCTTCTTATCCGTCTGTTCATTCTTCAGGTTGGAATCCTTGATGTTGTTCTGGAACTGATCCGAAACCTTCAGGCCTGTGTCCGCAATGATCTGGTTGATTTCTGCATAAGCATCCTTATATTTCTGCTTTGTGGTTTTCAGCATCTCTTCAATGACAGCGGTCTGCATCTGAGAGTTGGATTTCACCGCATTTAAGGTACTGTCCAGTGCTTTGTCAGCCTGATCGGTAAGGTTATCATAGCCCTTGGATATCAGATCAATTTCATGATCGTGTTTGGTATCTTCCAGATCTTCCTCTTTTTCTGCAAGATCCGCCTTTAACTGTTCCAGCTTGGCCTTGGCAGCAGCGTTTGTGGTTCCTTCCAGAGCTGCGATCTGTGCTTTGATTGCATTGATATCCTTATTTTTACTTTTAATAGTCTTGTCAAACTGATAATACTCTTCCTTAGCATCTTTCGCTTTCTGCCGTATATCAACATTTTCTTTCAGAAGATCATTCTCTTTTGTAACCTGATCCTCATACATTTTCAGCATTTCCTGATTATAACTGTAAATCGCTTTGGAAGATTCCCGGATTCCGTCTGTGTACTGTTTTTGGTATTCTTTCAGCTGTTCTTCTGTCAGATTTCCTGCATTGTATTCTTGTTGTGCGTTTTCCCACTGTGCCTTATAGTCCGCAATTTTCTGCTGTTCCGCATTCAATCCCTTGTTGATAAGTGCAATGTTGGCAGCTCCCTGTGCCGTCAGGTCACCAGCATCAGAAAAAAACGTATCCGAATCCAACATGCCTTTTAAAGTGTCACAGTCGTCAATCAGTTCGTCCAAAGAGTCAATGGCATCATCAAAAGGTTTAAACCGAATCTCCACGACTGCTTTCTTGAATTCTGCTGTGCTTTTTGCAGCATCAAGGATCGCCTGTGTATATCCATTAATCTCATCCAGTACTTTCTGATATTCCGGCGAACCCGGAGATAGTGTTTTCAGCTTCGCCATAGCAATTTTCTTTTGATTCTGTAGTGCCAGGATGGTCTGATCGTTGATTTTCGCAGCCTGAGCATAATCATTTACCGTCAAATTTCCATATTTGCTGCCTTTATAATTGGTAGCTTCTTTGAAATTTCGGAAAGAGGAAAGATTATCTGATCTGCCCTGATACATTGCAGTCTTATACTCCGCAGCATTTTTCTTCAGCTCATACATAGTATTGGAAAGCTCTTTTGCGGACTGCTTACAATTATAAAATTCATCTCGAAGATCATTCAGCCCTGCTTGTGCTTTCTTATAAATATCAGAAGTTTCTCCATATTTTTTACGGATTTTCTCCATCTGTGCCCGGTATGCCACCATTTCTTTTTGCAACAATACTGCCTGTGCTTCCTGTGCTTTCCTCTGGCTGTTTACGTCCTTATAATATTTGCTGCCGGGAGCCTGTGATTCCCCGTTTTCTTCCCGGTACTTCAATCTGCTTTCGATCACGGAGCTGCTTGTAGAATATACTTTTTTCAGATCATCAAAACGGTTGGTAATGTTATCCAGCTTCTGCTGATCCACTTCCTTCTCTTTTTTCTTCAGTTTTTCCAGCTCAGATTCACATTCATTAATCTTATCGTACCATTCTTTATAAGCTTCCACCTTGGATTTCGTATCTTCATCCAGAAGATCAATGTTAACTTCACCATTCTGGACTTTGTTCCTGAGATCCTGTGAAAGACCGATCATATCTGCGTAAGCTTCTGCCTGATATTTATAATATCCCTGTGCCTGTTGATATCCACCCTTCAGTTTGGAAATATCCGCAAGTTCTTTATCCAGATATTTATTCTGGTTCGTATAACTGGAATAATTCTCTGCTTTTGCAGCATTCAGATCTATGGAATTGTTATATTTTGTAGTGAACCGTTCAAACCAGTCTATTGCATTTTTCCACGGATCTTCCCATGATTCCACGTTTTCTGCTGCTCCTGTAACAGCTTTTGCTGCACTGGATGTATCTTTTGCAGCCTGTGTAACAACATTTTCTGTATTGGAAGAGGATTTTGAACCACTATAAGTTGTATGTTTGGATGCAATATTCGCCTGTTTCGCAGAAATTCCACCTGTAACCATAGCCGATCCGCTTGCTTGTGCCAGACCTCTGCTGTTGATAAACCCACGATCCAATAAAGCTTCCGTCTGAAGATGGTTGAATACAATGCTTCCTGCCGGGATATTTACGAACTCTGCTCCATTATCACCTACAGTATTCCATGTACCAGTTGCAGGATTGACTACAATTTCACGTCCCAATTCGCCTACCAGAGTAGTTCCACCTGTTTTCGTAGCCCAGTTACCACTTGCCTGTGCATGGCCTGAAAGATGATTGTACTGTGCTGAACCTGATGCATGAGCTGTTCCACTGGCATGAGCTGTTCCATTTGCGCCACCTGCACCTTTTGTTGGTGGTGTTGTGTTTGTCCAGTTCACGGTTCCGGTTGCTGTGAAATGTGTCTTTACTCTGGAAGTTTCATTTCCCCATGATACAAGACCGGAAGAACGGTGTACCTGTGCTGCAAACGCATCTACAGCTCCGGTTTCATTATCCCATGTCACTTTACCGGAAGATTGCTTTTCTTCAGCTGCATAAGCATCCACAGCAGAAGAATCCACACCAGCTTTTACCATAATTTCAGGACTTAATGCCTGTAAAGATGCTGAAAGCGTATCTGCGGAAGTGGTATCAATTCCCAGTGTTGCTTTAATCTCAGGGCTTAATCCCTGAATCTCCCCAACCAGACTGTCCACTTTGCCTTGTGCTTCGGAAGTATCTGCCCCAACTGAAGCCTGTAGCTCTACACTGTTCTGTGCTTCCTGAAACTGCTGTAATAAAGATAACGCATTTCCAAGCTCCCCATCCCACCTGTGAAGTATCTACTGACATAACAGCAGGAGCTTCCAGCATTTGTTTTTGTGTAACACAATACTGAATAACTGCATTGGCATCATCCACCTGAGAGGAATCCACATCCAGAGTAGTTTTGTAATTCTGCATCTGAGATATGGTATTGTCCAGTGTCTTAACCTTATCCTCCGTGTTCTCAATGTCGGAAACATCAATCTGGATATTCATGTCAGTATCACCTGACATTTCCTCGATTCGTCCCTTGGCTTCCCCGGCTGCAACTGCCATATCACCTAACGTCTTTGTGGCTTCGTCCGCCCAGTCAAACTCTCCGCCGAACTCTTCCATCTCACCAAACATAGCCTGAACCATTGGCATAGAAAGATTCAATCCTTCCGCAAAGTCCTCCATGGTTTTCTGGCCTGCAACTTTATATTCTCCACTGGCTTCATCCAGTTCCATCAGTCCAGCCTTGGTAGCTTTTGCACAGAACTCCTGCACATCAAGGCCGATCCGGTTGCCGTCCTCGTCATGGTTAAAATAATGTTCAATAGAACTCATATAAGAAGAAACGGCTTCTGCGTCCTGGCTATCCACGGTATCAGGAACAATAAAATCCACAGCTGCCTTATAGGAGTTAGTTCCGACCCTTCCGTAATCCTCAGAATCACTGTTCTTTGTTACGTTGTCGATCTTTTCCATAGCTCCCATAGCATCATCGAACATATCACCCGATTCCGAAGTGTTCTGTTTGTCAAGCCAGTTCTGGTAAGCCCCAGTTGCTTCCCTGAGAGATGCAGAGAGCAGATCCAGCTGATTGCACTGATTTACAATAGCGTCATTATCCGATAAAAGAGCATCAATACTGGACTGGATTGCCTGTGCTTCCTCACCTTTTGCATCGGTTAATCCTCTTAACTGATCCTGAAGCTGTTCGATCTGTGCAATGTTCTGCATGTACTGATTCTGTTTTTCTGCTTTCTGGCTGTTGTTGGTCTGGATCTGTTCCTCTGCCTTGGCTTTCTGTAATTCCCGTACTTTCTCTGCATTCAACTGTAAGGCTCCATTATTATATTCCAGAGCGGAAGTATAATCTGCAAGCTCGTCTGAGTTGAAATCATCCAGAGAGATGGATTTTCCTGTGCTTTGGGCATCTAAAACAGATTCCGCTTTCTGGATTCCGGTTAATGCTGCACTGGCTTTGTCGATCCTTTCACTGATATCCCCGATGGAATCCGCTGCTTCGTCCAGAGATGATCCAGTACTGGAAGATACAATACCAAGCTCTACAAGCATACTGGCAAGATTTGACACACTGGACGCAGAAGTATCACTGATAACACCTGCGTCAAGGGCAGCCTGTACGATGGCATTAATCTGATCTTCCCCCTCCTGTATTCCGTCTGTTTCAAACGCATACCGGAAGTCTGTATCTGAGAGATCCATAGATTTCAGTTCATCTGCCATACTAGACAGGCTTTCCGAATTATTTAAAAGATCATCCAGAGACACATTGGCATCACTGGCTGCATCTTTCAGGTCTGAATAAGCATCTGCAATCGCTCCGGTATCTCCTGCAAAGTGCATAGCTTCCCCGGTCTTGATCGCCGTATCTCCAACATCAGCAAGAAGTCCCTGTATATGTTGACCGTCCACATCTAATCCTTTTGTATCCAGCTGCATCAGATCTTCATTGTTCCAGCCTTCCCCGGCTTCTTCAATCAGAGACTGAATATATTTTTCCACAGTTCCTCTGCTTAATAGTTCTGCCCCGTGATCGGTCTGAAGCATAGGAGAGAACGCAATCTCTACACCGTCAAATTCTTCACTCCCTCCGAATACAGTTGAGAATGAATCTTTCATATCCGCAGCATACTGATCCCAGTTCTGTGCTTCATCATCCCATGACTGTAAAGCAGACTTATAAGCTTTCAGATTTTCGTCTGTCCATTTTAGGATCTGCCGATTATTGGTATCAATATTTCCAAACTTTGACTGTGAAGTATCAATTCCCAGTTCCTCAGCTTCTGCCATTACAGATTTATACTGATCCAGAGCATCCTTCAGATTATCCGCTTTCTCTTTGTCTACACCATTCAAAAGAGAATCAATGGCTGAATCCTGTGAGCTTTTTGCTCCGGTAAGCATATCCTTAAAGTTTTTATTGGCAATGGCTGTCTCATTCAGCTCGTCCCGGATTTCTTTTACCTGATCTGCATAAGCGGACATCCCTGTATTCTCCACCAGACCGTTTACTGTGCTATCCAGTTCTGAGAATTTCTGGGATGCTTCTGAGATCTTGCTGTTATCTCCATCGGCAATCGCATTGTTATAGTCCTCAACTGCTTTTGCATAATCAGAGATCCACTTGGAAGCTTTCTGTTCCGTATCACCGGATTTATACAGCTTATCATCGGATATCAGTTCTGCTTCCTGTGCCTGTTTATAAATATCCTGATATTCACTGAGAACATCCTTTGCTTTTGTCAGACCGGATGCTGCATTGTTAGCAAGCTGATCGGTTACATCCGTTTCACCAAACTGATCCTCAATACCGGAAACCTCAGTCATGAAATCATTCAATGCGTCTTTTGCTGTAGAAGCGTCCGCATTAAACTGAATATCCATCGTGATTCCGTCTGCGCTGTCCAGCTTGAATATATCTTCTCCATAGGTTTCCTGAAGCTTCTTAATGGATTTCTTGATTGCTTCCGATTCCTCTGATCCGTTATCGTAGAACCGACCCAAGTATGTATGACGGTTTTTCTCCATCTCTTTCTGGGCTTTATCAATGCCTTTTTTATTCTCATTCAGGAAATTCTGAGACTGTTTTTCATTGACCTGATCCAGTAATGCGATCTGTTCTGTCAGAGATCCGTTTATCAGATCTATTCCACTGACCTGATTTCCGTAGGATTCGGATAAAGATTCCTGTATGGACAACAGCTCACTCTTAGCGTCTGCTGCTTCCTGCTCTGTTAAAGTACCAGATGCAAGGGCTTCTCTTAACTCCTGAATCCTGCTAATATTATCAGTTATGGAAGTCGTGTTCTCTTCCCATGTATTTCCTGCACTCTTGGCTGCGGAAACTGCTTCCTCGATGGATCTTTTATAAGCACTGTAAGCTGTAACTGCTGCGGTAACACCTGCTGCAACCAAAATCAGAGGATTTGCCATCAGAGTTGCTAGCATTCCCTCCATAGCACCGGATAATGTAAAGATACTGGCAGCAGCGGCTTCATTGGCAGTGGTCAATCCCATTGCAGCAACGGCAGCCTGCGCTTCTGCTTGGCTCATTCCCTGATTTACAAGGACTGCTGCCCTCTGTGCTTCTGTTAATGCTTTACTGGACAGTACCATTTGTGTCTGGGATTCACTTAATCCCTGTGTCAGTCCTAACAGCTGCTGAAAAGAATCTGTGGAAATTTCTGCCATTCGGCTGATATCCATAGCCTGTCCCATGTTAGAAAACTCCCGGAACAGGTTAATCAACTGTTGAAATGCGTATACTCCACCAGCAGTTCCAAGTCCGGCCAGAGATGCTTTTAAAATATCCGTATTCGCTGCAAAGTCCGCCATTGCTTTTCCCCCATCCAGAAATCCAGAATACATATCATCAGATACCAGAGATGTAGACAGGTTTTCCAGAGATGCTTTCAGGGCATTGGTTTTAGCTTCCAGTGAGTTTAAATAATTGTCCTCAAACTTCTTCTCGGCGGTTCCTTCTGAATTATAAGCGGTTTCTGTCAGCATTTTTACTTTATCATAGTTATCCAGCATAGCAATGACACTGTTGGCCTGATGAGTTCCGCCGAGAGCTGTACTAACCGCTTTCTGTGTATTCTTATTTAAAGTGTCCCATTTATCTGCCACAGAATCAATGATTGTTTCCGAATCAAGAAACTGATCGTTGTTATCCCTCATGGTAATACCGATCTTGTTCAGGACTTTCTCCACATCATTCAGTGCTTCCCCGTTATCATCTACGAATTTTCCTGCTTTGATATTATTCATTCGGGACAGAATACTCTTTAAGGAGGTACCGATGGTTTCATCACTGCCCTGTGTTACATCCTTGATCGTAGCAATAATGGCAGCTGTTTTCTCCAAACTCATACCAACATTATTGGCCTGTGATGCAACTTTCTGTAAGGAAGTACCGATTCCACCTGCATCCGAAGCACTCTTTAAGTCAATGCTGGTCAGGATATCATTGATCCTGCTGGCCTGATCTGCACCAAGCTTAAAACCATTCAGTGTAGAAGTCAAAACCTGTGCTGCATCTTCCGAACTCATCTGTGCATCCTTAGATAAAACCATAGAATCTTTGATAAGCTGGTTGGTATCTGCCATGGAACGTCCCTGTCTCAGCCATGTATTTGCAGATTCCGCAACATCTGAAGTAATACTTCCGATCTCCTGCCCCAATTCGTTGTAGCTTTGCATCAGATCTTCCGTATAAGTCTTGTCTTTTCCTGTTACCATGGCAAGGTTGGTTTTCAGATCATCAAACTCTTTTACGGTAGAAACTGCTTTTTTCCCTGCATCTACGATCTTATACAGTCCATCCTGCATCATGTTTGCCAGACTGTATGCAGAAAACGCTTCCCGGAAGCTTCCACCTAAAGACTGAAACACGCTCTGGCCCCGGATTCCTGCTGCATTTACACCATTCAAAGCTTGCTGCATCTGTGCCAAACCAGAGCTGTCTACTTCAGGCACATGGATCTCCGGTGTTTCGGTTGCTCCGTTTACTGCTGTATCAACATCATTCTGGATATCTCTGGTGTTCACACGAAGATCAATCTCCATATCCTGAATACTTTCTACTGCTGCCCGGATCTGGCTCTCTATTTCTTCCGTATCAATCTTGAAGTGTACCGGAAGATCCATTTCATTCAGTGCAAGGTTCAGATCCTCCTGCAAGGATTCCTTATTTACCTGAAGATTGACTTTTACAGGCTCTTCTCCGGTTGCAGGACTGCTTAATGCTTCCCGGATCTTGGAAACCAGCTGTTCCTCATTGACTTCCATATTTACTTTTAGCGCACCTTCAGCCTGATTTCCTGCATTTTCTACTGCTGACCGGATATCTGAAGAAATCTTATCTGTGTTTACATTTACATCAAGGTCAATGGTCGTCTTAGCTGCTTCGGATGCACCCATAATGTTACTCTGTAGGCTCTCCTTCAGCTTTGCTGCAATCGCTACAACCTGCTCCGCTGCACTGTCTGAGATCCCTGTAAGCTGTTCCGCAGTCATGTTCTGGGCTGTTGTTACCTGTCCCACATCCGCCCTTGCCTGATGCAATACATCAAACGCATGGACGATCTGATCCACCTGATTAGTAATGTTATCTGAAAAATGTTCCGGGAAAAGATCACGCATTTCTCCCCACAGGGAATCTATGGATATTCCTTTTGAAGCGTCCCGGACAATCTTGCCGATGTTATTCTGAAGCAGTTCCTTGTAGGTATCTTCACCCATAGCCTTCTTCAGTTCATCAGAAACATAAATCTTCTTATCTTTGAAGTAATTAAAAAAGGCATCATAGCTCCCGGTAGCACCCTCCACGATCTTTGCGTTTTTCATGACCGTGTTTACCATGCTGTCCATACCGGAATAAAAGCCTGATGCTTTCCCAAAATCAAAATCCTTACCATTCCATGTCTTTCCCAGACTGGATATCATCTTGTCCATCTGGGATTGCAGCTTACTGATTACATTTTTGTCCGTAATATTAAAAGATCCGGCAAGCTGCTTAGAGATGCCGGATGTATCAATCTTCGTATCTTTTATACCTTTTTCTATACTGGAAGCCATCTTCTTTGCAGAATCCTGATTCACTTCCACATCAATCTTCAGCTTTCGCTTCTCGTTCAGAAAAGCATTCAGCTTACTCTCTGCTTCCGCCGTATCTAACTCAGCGGTTACTTTTGCTCTAAAGTCCTCAGCCATTATCTTACTCCTTATATAATAAGAAGGACTGCCACCACAGACAGTCCCTCGATCATAAATTCATTATTAATATTCATTATAATTCAATCGTGATTAATCAAGAATTTTTATATCAGATCAATCAGGTTGCAAACACATCTCTTTATATCTTCTTTCTTCTCGTAGTGTTCCTGTTCTTCCAGATCTTTTTCCATATCTGCAACATCCAGATCATAATTCAATCCATCCAGAATCTTATATAAAGCATACGCGTCCATCTGTTCCGCAAGAACCTTACATACACGCTTACGGTCTGTCTCCGTAAATTCATCCCAACGGTTCACCATATCCTTAAAGATTTCATCGGTGGCCATCTCAAGATCAAAGTATTTGTCTGCAATTTCATCCATAGTCATTAATTTGTTTGTCATTATTCTATTCTCCTTTAATTCTCATATAAAATCTGTAAAATTATCAGTTAAAATCTATGTAAAAAAATCAGTCCTACAATCCCAAAATCAGGAAAACCTGCTGCCGAAAGATTTCTGTATGTGCCGGGGAACCTGATTCATCGTCCGTGACCAGAATCCTCCATTACCAAGCAGCCCTCCATCCTCAGCATAGTTATAAATAGTCTGTGTATCTCTTCCAGAAGGAGAATATCTGTGCCCGGTATTCAGCCGGATCTCCCCGGAAGATACAGAACCACCGCCAGAAAACTCACTCTCAGGAGACATACGCAATGTCCCGGTACGTGTATATCTTCCTTCTGAAGAACTGTAAAACTGATCTGTATTCATAAATAAATCATCCATAGAAGCGTCAATTACTTCTGCTGTAGCTTCCGCAACCTCCTGTTGAAGTGCCAAAACCAAACCACTCCAAGACGTAAATGTGTTACCCATAGTGGCAATACCTCCAATCATATGTAAAAACAAAAACCTGATCCATTATGCTGCATCACCCGGATTAGAGCCAGAAATATCCGTATTATCCTGATTAATAGGAACAACTGTACTTGAATCCTTTGTATCTGAAGGAACCGTAATATCTGTAGAAACCATATCTGTAGAAGGATCAGTCAATCCAGAATCAACCAGATCAGGACTATCCGATCCAGAATCTACAGTATCTGTATCTGAAGAAAGATCATCTGGCTTGGGATCAACCCTAGGAACAAAAGTGGTCTCAGGAACTCCACAAATATAAGCACAGACTTTTTTAACCTCATCCTTATTACAGTTAAAAGTACCACCTGTAAACTCCTTAACCATTTCTATAAAAATTTCTTCATTGTCAAGTTCATCATCGTTAACATGCTGTCTATAAGTACGAGCAATAATACCTGGCATCTCATTATTAGATATCATTCCATCAAATTTAAGATCTAATTTCTGTATATCTTTTTCGATCCATTCTGCTGGCCATTCTGGTGCAACAGGCAAGCGCAAGCGCGCAGCGTCAGCGGAGTTACCTGGAGCGTTAGCGACCATATCAAGCGAAGCGTCCGGAGCGCCAGCGACCCTGTTGAGTGATCCGGCTACCTGTGCACTAGCGAAGCGGTCACGGTACCGGTCAGTACTATCATTATCAATATCAGTATCAATATCAGTATATATATAGGTACCGCTGTGACCGTCGTTATTATTTTCTTCGGGAATATCCTCATATTCGCTTTCGGTCACATCGGTCACGGCATGACCGTCTGGTCGGTACTCAACATTGTTAATGATAATATTGAAATCAAATGTTTCTTTATATTTACCTTCCCGGAAATTCTTTAATGTTTTGTTTACCTTGCCTTTACTGCAATGCACTTCTTTGGAAATTTTGTCTTGTGACATTCCGGGATTATCACGAACAAATTCTATGATTGCTTTGGTAACTTCTGGATTCTCTCCGAATCCTCTTGACCTTCTTTCCTGTGAAGAATCTATCATTCTAAGAGCTGTATCCCCACCTGCATATAGGAATATTTCTTTATCTTCTATCGGTTTCTCGTACAAAGCATACTCTATAATCGCTTTGTAATATTTATAGGCAACCTCTTTGCCTTTCATTTCTTCGATCATCTGTCCTGTTGTATAATATGATTCGAAGAACGTGAAGCATTTGCTTCTATCAAACTGCTTATTTTCACTCATAATGATTCTTTCCTCCGACTCTCTTTCTATTCCTACTTATTCCGTATGTTATCTTTGTTTTTGATATGTTCATTTAACGCAGCACATAATTCCGGTGTTGCTTCAAATATGAACACATTCAGGTTTGGCATACATCTGTTTGGCCTTATATTTATGACCGGGAAACCTTCATTCCTTAACATCCACGCAATCCTCTGGCTACGTACTGCCTTTGTTTTACATTGAGTTTTCTGCTCTTTCTGATTCTTCATTACTTCTTACCTCTGCTTTCTGATTATTTCATTTTTTTCAGCTTTTTCATGTCATTCTGCACTAATGTCAGGATGTAATCCTTTAATGTCATGTTGCGTAATGCAGAAAACATCTTGATTTCTCTGTGGAGATCTTGGTCAACCTCTATAGAGATTCTTCTTTTCTTACTCTCTTCTGCCATGATTTTCACTCTCCTTTCTGCACATATTGTTCTAATCTATAGTAAAAGTTATTTCCCTCATATAACGGAGTAAACTGCATCGCCCGAAAAGCCTTATTTTATCAGTGTTTCAGGCCAATATTTTTTTTGAATTCGTGCATTTTTGAACATATGAACTTTTGCTTCCCTCATATAGCACACGAATTTGCATCTCCAAAAAATCCAGTAACCATAAGGGTTAAACGAAGAAAAACATATTGAGAGCGTGTAAATTCCGCCGGGAAATCAAAAGTTGATTCCCTCATATACTGGACGAATTTGCATGTTCAATATTCCTTGTCTTTTAAGGCTTTTTTAACGATATTTTTTTTGAAACCGTGTCAATTTGTTCTGAAAAGTTATTTCCCTCATATACCGGACGAATTTGTATCTGCACTTTTTCCTTATTCCACAATGCTTTTCTGAGAATATTTTTCCAGATATTCTTACTTTTTCTGGTTCAGAAGTTCAACGTCCCTCATATAGCGGAGTAAATCACACTTCTGATTTTTGTTACAATATAAGGGATTTCTGATGATATTTTTCTTGAATTGGTACAAATCTGATCTCAAAAGTTATTTCTCTCATATAGCACACGCTAAACGATCTTTAATTTTTGGTATTTTATATGGATTTTTTTACGATATTTTTTTTGAATCCGTGTATTTTTTGACCACAAAAGTTCATTCCCTCATATAGCACACGAATTTGCAATCACGATATTCCGTATAAACAAAGGACTTTCTGCTGATTTTTTTCTTGAATTGGTGCATTTT
>OLND01002358.1_pt1 | contig 17185 bp, 13 predicted proteins | sample 1672031 | NCBI WGS metagenome assembly OLND01 (sample SAMEA3136638, study PRJEB25190) | human gut metagenome | biome: human gut; feature: human-associated habitat; material: faeces | place: Austria | collected 2013
TGTTTAAGATGCGGACGAGCATCTTAAACACAGCGACTACAGAGCAGATGGGATATCTTATTTTTTTCTTTTTTCGTCTACACGAAATCTACAAATCAGTATTTTTTTGTGGGAGTTCCAGGTAATTGAGGATTCCTACATAGATTCCATATGCAAATTGATATGGGTTATCAATCATTCGCTGATTATCTTCGTAGTTAGTTATGTATCCGAGTTCCACAAGAACCGCCGGCATTTTTGTGTTTTTTAAGACATAGAGAGAAGGTCTGGTGAATACACCATTATATTTTGTGCTTGTTCTTCGCACAATTTCGGATACAATGTTTTGGGCGAGATACCATGCGGCAGAATTAGCAGAAGAAACGTAAGCTTCGGTGCCGTTAATATCTGGGTTTTCGCTGGCATTTGCATGAATACTGATAAAGTAATCTGCTTTCCAGGTGTTTGCCTGTGTCACCCGTTCTTTTAAGCTGCTTGTATTGCTGTAACCTAAGGTGGTCTGTGGTGTTGGACGGGAAAGGCGGGCTGTAAAACGATAGTCTTCTGATAAAATATCAAAGAGAAAGTGCCCCACCTGGTAGGTGATATCCTGTTCTCGTATTCCAAAACCTTCTGCGCCTGCATTGATTCCCTCCGGATTATGTCCTTGATCGATATAAATTTTGATTGCCAAATGATTTCTCCATTTTTCTTTTAATATATTCCTGAGTAAGCCGAAAAATTCCTCTGTAAAAAATTCTGCGCTATAAAAAAGAAGGAATTTATGGTATAGTAAGGGAAATACAGAGTAGGAGTATTATATTATGAGTAATCAGGAAGATAAATTTGATTTTTCGGATTTTGAAGATCTGGGAAGTAAGATTCAAAAAACAATTGATACGGCAACTGCAGAAGTTTTAAAACAGGCAGGTAATGTAAAGGAGGAGGCTTTAAAGCAGGTAGATAAGGCAAAGGAAGAAGCATCCAGGCAGATGGACAAGGCAAAGGAAGAGGCGTCCAGACAGATGGATAAAGCCAGAGAAAGTGCAGCAAGACAGTTTGACAGATTTTATGGAGGTCAGAATGAACAGGCATATGTAGATGTGGGGCATGGAAGAAGAGTTATATCAGGAAAGCTCAGGAAGAATCCGGGACTTTATAGTGGACCAGCAGAGATTGCGATAGGAGTGGCAGGGCTTGCAGGTTTTGGAGGAGCCGGTATTGGGCTGGGAGTTACGACCCTTGTAGGTGCGATGGCAACGAATCTGGCGATTGCTTCGGCAGCGATTTTTGTTCCATTTGCGGTAATAAGTGCGGTACTGTTTGGAAAAGGTATCTTTAGCAGTAGCAGAGCCAGAAGAGTGAAACAGTATTCTCAAATCTGGATGGGAAAGCAGTATGTTATGATTGATGATATTGAGAGTAAGGTACGCTGGAACAGAAAGAAGATAATGAAGGATATTCATTATCTGACAAAGAAAGATCTGATTATCGGAGCACAGTTAGATGAAGGGGAAACTTGTTTGCTGCTTACGGATGAATCGAAAAGCCAATACGAGAATGCTATGAATGCGAAGAGAGTCAGAGAAGAGGAAGAGGAAAGAAAAAGAGCGTTAGAAGAGGCGATGGAGAATGCTTCTTTTGAGCAAAAAGAGATTTATAGAATAAAGAAAGAGGGGCAGGATTATTTAAAACAATTGGCAGATATCAAAGCGCAAATAAAATCTCTGGATGTAACAGCAAAGATTTCGCATATGGAAGTTCTTGCGGCAAGGATTTTTGTCTGTGCTTCTGAACATCCGGAAAGCATTTCGCGGACAGATAAGTTGTTTAAATATTATTTTCCATCGGTGATGAAGCTTCTTAATGTGTATGAAGATATGGAAAAACAGCCGATTCAGGGAGAGAATATTCAGAAATCAAAAAGAGAGATAGAAGAATCTTTAGATACGATAAATCAGGCTTTGGAAAAGTTATTTGACGAAATGTTTCAAAATGTAGCAATGGATATTTCATCAGATATTCAGGTTTTAGAAGTAATGCTTAAGCAGGATGGATTAACTGAAGATGAACTGCATGCAGATAAGACAGAACCGATGTTAAAGTTTTAAAAATTTTCAGAAAGGAAAAGCCGTTTATGTTTAGCGGCAGGAGGAGCAGGATATGGGCATGGAGATGAGCAGTATTGAAGAAATGTTAAAAGAAGGAGCTACTCTTACATTAGAGCCGGAGACAGCACCAGAACTTCCGGTGGAGGAGGCAAAGCCTATTCCTAAGGTGTATGAGGAGGAACAGTATCTTACTGATGACGAGAAAAAACAGGTAGAGTCTTTTGTAAAGCAGATTCGATTAGATGATTCGAATGCTATTTTACAGTATGGCTCAGGTACACAGAAAAAAATGTCAGCATTTTCAGAAGGAACGCTTGAAAAAGTTCGTTCTAAAGATCTTGGAGAAGTTGGAGAACTGTTAAACGGCGTAGTTGTAGAGCTTAAAGGTTTTGATGAAGAAGAGGAAAAGGGAATTAAGGGATTTTTTAAGAAAAAGATTTCCAAGGCTCAGACATTGAAACTTCGTTACAGCAAGATAGAAGGTAATATCGATGAGATTTGTGAGAAGCTGGAAGGGCATCAGGTGCAGCTTTTAAAAGATAGCGCAATGCTTGATCAGTTATATGAATTAAATAAAGTATATTTTCGTGAATTGACAATGTATATTCTTGCAGGAAAGAAGAAACTTGAAGAGGAAGAGAATGAGGTCATTCCTGCATTAAGAAAAAAAGCAGAGTTAAGTGGAAGGCAGGAAGATGCACAGGAGGTTAATGACCGCGAAGCATTGTGCAACCGTTTTGACAAAAAGATTCATGATCTGGAGCTTACAAGAATGGTATCTTTACAGATGGCACCACAGATTCGTATGGTGCAGTCAAGTGATGTGGAAATGTCAGAAAAGATACAGTCTACTTTGGTGAATACGATTCCTCTCTGGAAGAGTCAGATGATTATCGCGCTTGGAGTAGAACATTCCAGAGCGGCAGCAGAAGCACAGCGTAAAGTATCTGATCTTACGAATGATCTTTTGAAGAAGAATGCAGAGAAGCTGAAAGTAGCTACTGTTGAGACGGCTAAGGAAAGTGAGAGAGGTATCGTTGATATGGAAACACTCGTGGCAACGAATGAAAGCCTTATGAGTACGATTGACGAGGTAATGCATATCCAGCAGGAGGGACGCCAAAAAAGAAGAGAGGCAGAAAGTAAACTTATGCAGCTTGAGGATGAATTGAAAAATAAAATGCTTAATCCGAGAGGGTAATTTGTTTGGATTATGTCCAAAAGGTCATGATTTATTTTTTGACGTACAGTAAAATGCGAATATTTTAATAATAAATATATTTTTTTCTTGTTGTATATTACGGTTTTATTAAAAAATATTGCAAAAGTCACATTTTAGACACATTCAGCGTTTATAATGAGCCTCAGTTAAAGTAATGCGTGATTATAAATATGGAGGTCAAAACATGCTGAACAAGATGAAACGTGTCGCAGCTGGTTTACTTACTGCTGTTTTTCTTTTAAATATATCTGCTGTACCGGGAGTGAATAATGTGACACAGGTTGAGGCGGCAAGCCTTGTGAAAAAGGGAAAGGTAAATACTAAAAAGTTAAATATTCGTGTAAAGAAGAGCATGAAGTCAAAACGAATTACTGTTTTACATAAAGGAGACAGAGTAAAGCTTCTTTCTAACAATTCCAAGTGGGTTGCAGTAGAAGTGAATGGTATGGTTGGTTATACACAGGGAAGATACATTTCTGTAAAGAATGGTGGAACTGCCTCAGATACTACAGTAACTAAGGGAGAGAGTGTTGTTAATTATGCACTGAAGTTTGTTGGTAATCCATACAGATGGGGTGGAACAAGTCTTACTCGTGGTGCTGACTGCTCTGGATTCGTTATGAGTGTTTACAGACATTTTGGAAAGTCTCTTCCACATTCTTCTTATGCACAGAGACGTGTAGGAAGAAGAGTAGGAAGTTTAAGTAAAGCAAAACCGGGAGATATCATTTGCTACAGTGGTCATGTAGCAATCTACATGGGTAATAATAAAGTTGTCCATGCAAGTAATCCAAGAGATGGTATCAAGATTACAAAAGGTGCAGCTTACCGTTCTATCGTAACAATTCGAAGAGTATTTTAATCTTCATACATAAACTGATTAGAAGGTTCCGTCACAGTAACGGTCTAACGACCGTAACTGCGACGGACTTTTTTTTGCGCATTTTCAGCAAAATATGCTTGCTTTGTCTACAGTCACAGTACTTGTACTGCTGAAAAAGCGCACTTATGCTTTGTCACAGACAGGGAAAACAAAAACAGCTTTTGGCATCGGGTGTGGCGAATGGAGGGGATTCCCGTATTTGCAATGGAATCGGATTCCGAAGATTTATGAAAAAAGCGTGGATGCCTATGGTATAAAGAGCAGATGCTTTGCAGGTTTTGCGTCACGAAACTTGAGAACGAACCCGCCACCGAGCGCGTTGTCTGAGCGGCAGCGAGTTTAGCGCGAATGGCGTTTCCATAAACGTTCGAAAGTTGAGTATCAAAACGCAAGTCGTCTGCGATTATGCCATAGGTCCCACGCTTGTTCATAAAAATATGGCAGCGATTCCATGCAATGCATGAATCCCTGCCATAGGGTAGGGCTGTTTTTGGTGCGACAGCCCCTTTGTACATCATAAAATTTATTCGTAAATATCTATGTAACTTTTTGGATTGTAGAAAGCCTCTTCATTACATCGATAAATCCGTCTCTCCTTATCAAAGGAATCAGGAATATCTCCTTTGAATAAGCCGTCCCGGAAAGGAATTTCCTGGAAGAATATAGTGTCCGGGCGAGATTTGCCGTTATCGCCTAGTACATAACGAATGCGTTCAATATCGCCATCAAACCATTTTTCTAAAAGAGGAATAAGCTGTTCTCTAAATATCCGGCAAAGAGAGATAAAGGAGTCTTTATCCGGAGATTGAAGGAAAAAGCCTTCTCCTAATTGGTAGTCTGCGCCTAAAAAATAGGAAAGACGCATATTAAGTGTTGTCATAAGGCGCTGAAGGGATATTCCTTCAATACGCATGCCATGAAGAATTTCCGGTTCTGGTGATACAGGACGGATAAAGAAGTCGTGATCAATTGCGCCGGTAATTGTATCTTCACATACAATAGAGTCACAGGTGGCTACAATGTAAAGGTTAGAAGGAAGACGAAACTTTTCTTTGGAAAGAGGCAAAGTTACAGCTGTTTCACTACTGGTTCCTTCCCGGCGGTTTTCGCGTAAGAGAACGGCAGTTTCTCTGAAAAGATGCATCCAGTTTAAGTCCACTTCTTCCATCATAATAACATATCGCCCGTCAGCACATTGGTTAGCAAATTTTTTAAAGATACCGTCTTCTGTAAATGGACCACATTTTCGTTCAATGAAGCCATCATAGCCATCACTGTTGATATCTGGATAAGAAATATGTAAAATGCGGCCTTCATCAACATATTGCTGATAATGTTCGAGTACGTCAGGAACAGGCTCAATATTCATCATATTAGAATCTTTTCCCTCAATGATACCTACAGCAGTCATAATTGCCTGATGGAACTTTCCGGTTTTTACAGGCCCCTTAATTAAGGTGTTTTTTGGATAAAGGCGGAAGCTTTGATCTTTTCGGTCCGGATGTGTGGAAGCAATCGCGTTGTCCGGATAAGGCCAGACAGACTCAGGAGTGATAGAAACAGATGCAGCAATGGGAATTCCGGTACCCGTAGAACTTCCAGAAGACGTAGAAGATGCCGAGGCATTACTGTTTCTATTGTCAGTTATTCGGTTGGTTCCGGCGCCTGTAACAGAAGCAGTGTCAGTAGAGTAATTGCCGGTTTTTCTTGCAGGAACTTCATCATCGTCGGCTTCCAAAGCGGCTTTATTTACGAAAGAAGAAACTTCATCTTCGTGATCAGAGCTAATGTCAGAAGAAATACTCTGGGTGGATTCGTTCTCGTAAGTTCTCTCATCGGAAGAAGAGGTTGTTCCGTAACCCTGTATTGCTTTGGTGATAAAATCGGTGGAGGCAGGTGTTCCGCCCTCTTTATAAATAACTTGTGGTCCTGGCACATCGGAGGCAGGACGATAGGTTAGCTTTGAACCAAGTGCGGCAGCAAGAGGATCTTCTGAGGAAGCGGAAGCTGTGATATCCTCACTGTTTTCGATAGCAGGGTAGTAGTTCTGGCAGATATCGGTATAGTAGGAAGCAAAAATCTCTAAGGAAGTAGAAAAGAGTCCTACGATATCTTCCTCAGACATGGTTTTAAAGTCATCATAATGATAGAGAACAGATGCCTTTATCTTGTCCCCGAAAGGAGCAAGATCCGAGGATTCTGCCGGAACAAGTGTTACCTGAAACGGTGCCGCAGTCATGAGAGTAAGCATATTGCATTTATCATGGATATCAAGCATAACTTCTTCATCAGAAACACAAGGAAGATTCAGGGAAACTTCAATATTCAGTTTATCCTCATCTAATACAGTACGAATGCCGATAAAAGCATTGTTCCCGGCATAGGATGGAATATATAAAGAATCCTGAAGTATGCCAGCAATTACACCGGATTCCGGAAGATACCAGTCAGCTTTTGACGCATAAATAAAATTTGGATATTCTTTTAAGATAGCTTCGCTTATTTTATGAAATGTTTCAGCGGCATCTTCACCATCTGCACGAAGAGAAATCGCTTTGTCAGAAGTATCATCCGGAGAAAATACAGTTCCTCCTTGTCTTGACAAATAGGCAGCCATACGAACAAACCCATTTGCGTTGGTCAGTTCGACATAAGATTCATCGACAAGATGTGCATATTCATGCTCGATAAAGTCAGTTAACTTTGTGAGCTTCATATAGCCAAGAATGGAGTAGATGTATGCATTATAATCCACTTCTTCAGGGTCAGGACGTTCCCTCTCTCCTTCAAACTCTCCAGGAAAAGATACACGATAATATTTATAAATATCTCTCAAATAATTAAAGCGATGTCCACGTTCATCAGCGTTACAAATCTGTGTGATAGTGTTCGCATTGACATCCTGTCCATATACTTTTTGGGAACGAGTCTGTACTTCGTACTGCATCAGCAGGATATCATCAGAATTAATGCCGGGATTGCAGTAATACTTTTCGTAAAGAAGAACGGCAGCAGCAATCCATACAGCATCTTCCTGACTGTAACGTATCTGTAAGCTTCGTTCTACATCACTCATAAAGGCGTAGTATGCCTCTTCTAGTTCCGGATATAATGCTCCGATGGCTTCTGTTAATTCCGGATGCATTTTCAGCTCTAAAGTTTTAGCATCCGTATTTTTACCCCAGAAAAAGAGATACCACCAATATTCATTCCCTTCATAATCGACTTCAGGATTCATACTGTTTGCCTCACCAAGAAGCTGTCCGGCAGCATTAAGCTGTGAAAGAATATCTTCCTGAGTGCGGTCGCTTTCAAAAGAAAGCTGAAGAAGTGTTGCGGCATGATTAAAGGAAGAGTAAATTTGTTTGAGCAGAGAGATATTATTCTCATCAAGCTGTCCTGAATTTAAAATATTTGTCCATTGCTCAGTTGTATAGCGGCTTTTCGACTGATAATCTGCTTCGTACTCATAATCACGCTGTCGTTGTTTGTCCGTAATCATAGCTGTTGTCCTTTCTGATAGAAAAACTAAAAATTATAAAGAAAATCCGGATAATATTCCTTGTGGAGATTATCCGGATGTCAGGGTGGTAAATACTGCTTACACTTCAGAAGATGTCTCTTCGTTTTCAGAAGTGTGCCGTTCAATCTTTAAATAAACAATTTCCACCCGGTTTTTATCCATTTTTTTGATTGAATAGAGATAGTTTCCCTCTTTAACCGTTTCCCCCTCTTTTGGAAGATGATCAAGAAGTTCGATCATATGACCTCCAATGGAATCGTAATCGTCCGATTCAATCTCTGTACCGAGAACATCATTTAAATCGTCAAGCTTAGTACTTCCTTCGATTTCGTATTCATCGGTACCGATACAGCGGATAGCATCTGTTTCTGCATCATCAAATTCATCCTTAATATCACCTACGATCTCTTCGATAAGGTCTTCTAAGGTGACGAGCCCGGCAGTAGAGCCATATTCATCAAGAACAATGGCAAAACTGATAGAGTTATTACGCATCTCTTCCATTAAGGTAGAAGTCTTTTGATATTCATAAGTAAAGAATGGTTCTCTCAACACCTTATATATGTCAAATACTTCATTTCGGTGAGTTTCCCTGTAAAAAAATAAATCCTTTAAATTAAGGATACCAATAACATTATCCTTGCTTTCTTCATAAACTGGGAGTCTGGAATACTGTTCTGCTAAAAAGATTTCAACCAGTTCATCATAGGACATATCAACAGAGGCAAAGGCAACATCAATACGCGGAAGCATGATATCCTTTGCTACAGAATCACCAAAATCGAATACATTATTAATAAGTTCTTTTTCTTCTTTTTCAATTACGCCACTTTCCTGACTGACATCCACGATTGTCCGGAGTTCTAACTCGGTCATGGTCTGTCCACTTCCGGGCTTGATTCCAAATAATCTGCATAAAAGCCCACTGAAAAGATTAACCACATAGATTACCGGAGTAAGGATTGTTGTAATCGTATAAATAATTCCGGAATAAACAAGGGCCATGCTCTCATTCTTCATAGTCGCGATTGTTTTTGGAGTAATCTCACCGAAAATTAAAATAAGAAAGGTAAGAATTCCTGTTGCGATACCAACGAAAGTGCTGCTGTTCTTTCCAAGACCTGCCTGTGTGGCAAGACTCATTGCCAGCGTAGTGGTCAGAGAAGAAGCGGTAAGATTTACAATATTATTACCAATTAAAATGGCACTTAACATCTTCTCCGGTTTCTCTATCATAGAAAGCACTCTGGCAGCTTTTTTGTTGCCCTGATTGGCAAGCGCTCGCATCCGGTGTTTGTTTACCGTAGTAAGGGCTGTTTCTGCAGAAGAAAAAAAAGCAGAAAGCAGTAATAGTATTAACAGAATAATAATCTGGCGTATGGAACTGGGGTCCAAGACATCATCTCCTTTAAAAAATATATTTGTATTATTATATTTTATAAAGATTGTATTGTCAATCGTGGTGTAAAAATAATCCCCCTCTTTTAACGACTTCTTGCTTGTCATCTTCGTTAAGTTGGCTCAATAAATATTGTGTTTTATCCATTTTTCTTTTATAATTAAAAACAGGTGATAATGAAGAAGGGAGAGGGAACGTATTGAAGCAATATCTTTTATTTGATCTGGACGGAACGCTGACAGATCCGATGGTGGGAATTACCTCCTCTGTTCAATATGCATTAGAGAAGTTTGGGATTCGTGTACGGTATCTGAAAGAACTGATTCCGTTTATCGGACCGCCGCTTGCAGAATCATTTCAGAAATTTTATGGGTTTTCGAAAGAGGATGCGGAGAGGGCAATACAATATTACAGAGAATATTATGCGCCGAAGGGAATATTTGAAAATGAAGTTTATGAGGGTATTTCGGAGATGCTTGCGCGTTTAACAGAAGCCGGGTTTACTCTCCTTGTGGCGACATCAAAACCAACTGTTTTTGCAAGGAAGGTTCTGAAGCATTTTGGTATGGAGGATTATTTTTCTTTTGTAGGAGGAAGTGAATTGGATGGTTCACGTACAAAAAAGGCAGAAGTTATTTCTTACATACTAAAAACCTGTGGAATCAGAGCGAAAGAAGCCATCATGATTGGTGACAGAAGGCATGATATAGAGGGCGGGAAAGCTTGTGGATTAGAATCTGTCGGAGTGCTTTATGGTTATGGAACAGAGCAGGAATTAACAGAAGCCGGAGCAGATCATATAATAAGGACGGTGGCAGAGTTAGAGGATTATCTTAGAAATCAGGGAGAGAATCCAGCGAAACTGACATGGTATGACCGTTTAAAAGGACGGACGGAAGAAGGAAAGGAAACGGATATGATTCGATTTGGAATGATTGGAACGGGAAAGATTGCAGAGAAGTTCTGGCAGGCAAACCGTTATGGAAAAGATTTTGAACTTACCGCTGTATATTCGAGAACATTGGAAAGAGCAAGACAGTTTGGCTTTCAGAAGGGGCAGCTGCAATATTTTGATGATTTAGAGGCTTTTGCAAACAGTGACTGTATTGATGCAGTTTATGTGGCGAGTCCGAACTGTTGTCATTATGAGCAGGTTATGACTTTGTTAAAAGCGGGTAAGCATGTACTTTGTGAAAAGCCAATGGCATCTAATTTAAAAGAAGCACAGGAAATGTTTGCAGAAGCGGAGAAGAAGAACCTGATTCTTTTAGAGGGAATGCGTTCTATTTATGCCCCGTCTTTTCAGAAGATGATTCCGTATATGGAGACACTTGGAACGATTCGAAGAGCTACGCTGCAGTACTGTCAGTATTCTTCAAGATATGATAATTACAAAAGAGGAATTGTAGAGAATGCATTTAAGCCGGAATTATCGAATGGGGCATTGATGGATATTGGTGTTTACGTTGTATCTTGTATGATTCGTCTTTTTGGAGCACCTAAGTCAATTAAAGCTTCTGGAATTAAGCTGCATAATGGTGTAGATGGAGCGGGAACAATTCTTATGGAATATCCGGATATGATTGGAGAGGCGATTTATTCCAAGATTACAGACTCAGCAATGCCAAGTCAGATTCAGGGTGAAGATGCTTCTATGCTCGTACAGGAAATCGAAAATGTAAAGGATTTACGCATTGTGAGAAAAGGTGTAGTGCAATCGATACATTTTGAACAGTCAGATAATATATTGAATTATGAGACACAGGAATTTATTAAGATGATAAAAACAGGTATGGGATGGGAGAAGTCAAAAGAGATTACTTTGGAGACCATGAAAGTTTTAGATGAAGCAAGAAAACAACTGCATATAGTATTTCCGGCGGATAAGAAACCAAAGGAAAAGAAAAAATAAATATAAAAAAGACCGCAAAAGAGGAGGAGAAAAGTCATGGCAGGTCAGACAGAATTTTTACAGGCAATCCAGGAATTAGAGCGTCTTGGAGAAACAAATGGAAATCAGTTGTCAATGGAGGAGATCAATGCGTATTTTTCTGATATGAAGTTAGAAGAGAAACAGCTTGATTTTATCTGTAATTATTTTGAATCTCATCAGATTTATATTACAAATCGTATTGAGAGACAGGAAGAAGAAATCGGAGATGAAGAACTTCCGAATAAAGAAGATCCGATGGATGCGGAGATTGTTGCTTTTTATTTAAAAGAGATGGAAAAGGCAAAACAATTATCCGGAGAGCAGGAAATGGTTATTGCAAGAAAGCTTGTAAGCGGAGATGATAATGCGAGAAATCTTCTTATAGAAGCGAATCTTTCCAAGGCAGTACAGATTGCGAAAGAATATGAAGGAAGAGGTCTTCTTTTAAGTGATCTGATTCAGGAAAGTAATATTGGATTGATGGTAGCTGTGAATGAATTTGAACCGGATATAGACAGAGATTTTCAAATGTTTTGTGAGAAAATGATTCGTAAGCATTTAGAAGAAACATTAGAAGAATATAATGCATCCACCCGCTCAGCAGTGAAGATGGCAAACCGCGTTAATGAGATGAATGATATTGCGACAGCATTTGCCAGAGAATATGAAAGAGAAGCAAAACCGTCAGAAATTGCAGAAAGAATGGGAATTACTGAAGAGGAAGTGCGAGAACTGATGAAAGTATCGTTAGATGCGATCGCAGTATTAGATCAATCGAAATAAATAATATAATAATTTAGGATTCTCAACATATAATGTAACTATCCGGAGATAATTAAGTCGAGCAGCCGCGAGACTTGGCGCGTGATTCTGGTCAGCGTAAGCTGACATATTCTTTACAGAATCACTGCGCATCCTCGCGGAGCGTTTATCTCAGTCGGAGATTGGACTCCTACTGAGACAAATTTGCTATCACTCACCACCTGAAAGAGGTGGGAGTCTTCTCGACTGAGATAAATCTCAGGAATTGTACCACATATGCGATAAGTGGGTATTATAATATTTATAATAAAAAGAGGAAAAAAGATGAGATATGAAGAAGAGCTGATTGATGAGGTCAGAGAGAAAAATGATATAGTCGATGTGATTTCCTCTTACGTTTCATTAAAAAAGCGAGGTTCAAACTATGTAGGACTTTGCCCCTTCCATAATGAAAAGACCCCATCCTTCTCTGTTAGCAGGGACAAGCAGATGTATTATTGTTTCGGCTGTGGACAGGGTGGGAATGTCTATACATTTCTTATGGAATATAACCGCCTTTCTTTTGTGGAGGCGTTGCAGGAACTGGCAAAAAGAGCAGGAGTAGAACTTCCAGAAAGGGAACAGACAGCAGAGGAAAAACAGCAGGCAGATGCCAGGTTAACGCTGCGGGATATGAATAAAGAAGCGGCGGTCTATTTTCATTATCTTTTAAAAAGTAAGAGAGGAACACAGGCGCTTGCTTATCTGAAGAATCGAGGCTTGAGTGATGAAATGATTAATCAATTTGGCCTTGGTTATGCAGATATTTACCGAGATGATCTGTATCAGTATTTGAAAGCAAAGGGATTTTCGGATTATCAGATGAAAGAATCTTCTCTTGTTAATATTGATACGGTCAAAGGGAACTATGATAAGTTTTTTAACAGGGTTATTTTTCCGATTATGGACATCAACCAAAGAGTGATTGGTTTTGGTGGTCGTGTGATGGGAGAGGGGGAACCAAAGTATCTAAATTCCAGAGAAACTATTTTGTTTGATAAAGGAAGAAACTTATATGGGTTAAATTATGCGAAACGTTCAAGAAGTAAGTCACTTATTTTGTGTGAAGGATATATGGATGTCATTTCCCTTCATCAGGCAGGATTTACAAATGCGGTCGCACCTCTTGGAACAGCATTTACACCGAATCAGGCAATGCTTTTAAAAAGGTATACCAATGAGGTTATTTTATCCTTTGACAGTGATGGAGCTGGAGTGAAAGCGGCACTCAGGGCATTGCCGATTTTGCGAGAAAATGGTCTTCGTGGCCGGGTGTTGTCAATGAAGCCGTATAAAGATCCAGATGAATTAATCAAGGCAGAAGGACAGGAAGGTTATCAGAAAAGAATAGAGGAAGCTGAGTCAGGCCGGATGTTTGAGCTGCTTGTCCTATGTGGACAGTACAATCAGCAGGATCCGGAAAGCCGGACAGAGTTTATTCATGAGATAGCAAAGAAACTGGCGCAGATTGAAGAGCCGTTGGAGAGACAGACATATCTGGCATCCGCAGCGAATCGTTTTATGATAAGAAAGAATGATCTTGAAAGTCTGGTTAACCGTTATGGGCTTGGCTATCAGTATGAAAAGGTAAATGAGCAGTATAAGACTCCGCCGGAAACGGAAGAACGGCGGCAGGAGAAAAAGAAAAGTAATAAAAACCAGCCGCAAAGACTTCTGCTTACCTGGCTTGTAGAACATCCGGAAATGTATCAGTATATCCGGGCTTATATCGGAGCCGATGATTTTATCGAGCCATTATATCATTCAGTAGCAATTATGTTGTTTGAACAGTTAGACAACGAAGAGAAAATAAATCCTGCGGCAATCTTAAGTCGTTTTACGAACGCAGAAGAACAAAAAGAAATCGCAGCAATTTTTAATACACATTTAAAATACGGACTTTCCTCCGAAGATGAAGATAAAGCGCTCTCAGATGTGGTGCGTAAAGTGAAGCTTGCAAGCATAGAGGATGAAATGGTTCATACCAGTGATATTGTGCGCTGGCAGGAACTTTTATCACTTAAAAATAAAATGCAGAAATTTAGTATAAGCCGGTCATAAACCGGGTTATACTAAGAGTACAGGTATAATGTATTCGCGGAGTATTCATTGCGCTTGATTTTATGCACTTGCTTTTATAAGAAGATTCCGAGGGCACATATATAATGATTTGGAGGGTTTATTTTGGGCAGGAAAGAACAGATTTTTGGCAGCCAGATGAATTGTCTGCTTGAGAGAGCAAAGAAGCAGAAAAATGTAGTGGAACTTCAGGAGATAAAAGAAGTCTTTCAGAAGGGTTCACTGACACCGGCACAGTTAGAAGGGATTGTTTCTTATCTTGAAGAAAGAAAGATCGATGTACTGACCATGTCTGAAATAGATTCTGATGAGATAGAACAAAGTGATGTGTTTCCAGAAGAAGTGGAGAAGGAATACGAAGGAAAAAGAGAGGATGAACCGGAGATTTTACATTCTGAAAGAGGAAGTGCAGAAGATCCGGTTCGCATGTATTTAAAAGAAATCGGAAGAATTCCTTTGCTAAGTTCTGAAGAGGAAATTGAGCTTGCCAAGCGTATGGAAATGGGAGACGAGGAAGCAAAAAAGAAATTGTCTGAAGCGAATCTTCGCCTCACTGTAAGTATTGCCAAACGCTATTCCGGAAGAGGAATGCAGTTTCTTGATCTGATACAGGAAGGAAATCTTGGTCTGATTAAAGCCGTAGAGAAGTTTGATTATCGTAAAGGATATAAATTCAGTACGTATGCTACGTGGTGGATTCGTCAGTCAATTACGAGAGCAATTGCGGATCAGGCGAGGACGATTCGGATTCCGGTGCATATGGTAGAGACAATGAATCGGGTTAATCGAACGAGCAGGAGGCTTTTACAGGAATACGGAAGAGAACCGACCCCAGAAGAAATCGCGGTTACGATGAACCTTCCGGTAGAGCGGATACTTGAAGTTTCTAAGATTTCACAGGAACCAGTTTCTTTAGAAACACCAATTGGAGAGGAAGAAGACAGTCATCTTGGAGACTTTATTCAGGATGAACATGTGCCTGTTCCGTCAGAAGAAGCAGCCCACACATTACTTCGTGAACAGCTTGAAGAAGTTATGGATACCTTGTCTGACCGGGAGCAAAAGGTTTTAGCACTTCGTTTTGGATTAGAAGACGGAAAGCCACACACCCTGGAAGAAGTGGGAAGAGACTTTCAAGTGACAAGAGAACGTATTCGCCAGATTGAGGCGAAGGCTCTGCGCAAGCTGCGTCATCCAACGAGAAGTAGAAAGCTTAGAGATTTTTTGGGAGAATAGAATAAAGAAATAGAGAATAAAGGACAGGTATATTTATATGGATTTTAAGTCTTATAAATATACCTGCTTTTGTCATTGAAAAAAGGGATAGAGATACCGTATAATATTCAGAGAAAACAGATAAGTAATACATACGAAACAAGAAATAGGTTAAGGAATATAATTTAGGAGGCAGACAATTTAAAATGGAACTTTCAATACGACTAAAAACAGTAGCAGAAGCGGTAACACCAGGAAATCGTGTGGCAGACATAGGAACGGATCATGGTTATGTGCCGATTTATCTTGTAAAGAATAACTTGTCACCAGGTGGCATTGCCATGGATGTGAATAAAGGACCACTTGAAAAAGCCAAGGAGCATATTCGTGCAGAAAAGCTTAGCGGTAAAATAGCAACCCGTCTTGGAAATGGACTTGCTCCACTAGAGCCAGGAGAAACAGATACAGTAGTTATTGCCGGTATGGGTGGTGACTTAATATGTAAAATACTAAAAGCAAAACCAGAATTTCTGATAGAAGGAAAGGAATTGATTTTACAGCCCCAGTCAGAATGGTTTAAAGTTCGCCAGATTTTAAAAGAATATCGTTATCAGATCGAAAAGGAATGGTTCTTAAAAGAAGATGGCAAATATTATGTTATTATCAAGGCAGAACCGGGATGGACACAGCCACAGCGACTGAAGCACAAACAGCCTTCTATTCACGAATATATGAAAGAAATAGCAGATATACCGGAGAATCAGACCGTTGCGAAGACAGAAATGGAAGGAATTTACGAACAGTATGGCAAATACTTAATCGAAACGAAAAATTCAGTCTTAATTGAATATTTAGAGAAAGAAATTGTAAAAAAAGAACAAATAGCAGCAGACTTAAAACAATCTATAAAGAAGATGGGAAATATAGAAGAATCCGAAGAAATTTCCGGAAAAGACCGGGCAAATATTATAAAAAGACGGCGAAGATATCAGGAATTGCAAAAAGAAATAGAGGATATGAGAAAGGCCATTTTTTAAAATATGCTTATCGAAGACCGTTGCAATATTTCAAAAATTATAGAAAATATTTGGATAAAGGAGAAAAAATGTTAGCAGATTACCATGTACACACAGCGTTTAGCAATGATTCTGTTTATCCTATGGAAGATGTTGTTAAAGATGCGATTTCTTTAGGAATGGAGAATATCTGTTTTACAGATCATGTAGATTATGGTCCGTATCGTGACTGGGACGACCCAAGAGGGATTGAATATCGTGCGGGAGAGGAAGGCGAACCGGAATGGGTTGCGCTTACCAACGTAGAATATAAAAAATATTTTTCACTAATTGAAGAACTGAAAGAAAAATATAAGAAGCAGATTTCAATAAAAGCCGGGTTGGAGTTTGGTGTGCAGACACATACCATTCCGGAATATGAGAAGTTATTTGCAAGTTATCCATTTGATTTCATTATCTTGTCCATCCATCAGGTAGGTGATGAAGAATTTTGGACAAACGAATACCAGAGTACGCGAACACAGCAAGAATACAATGAAGGGTATTATAAAGAATTACTTTCCGTTGTACAAAACTATCACAATTACAGTGTATTAGGACATATGGATTTAATAGTCCGTTATGATGAGCAGGGACCGTATCCATTTGAAAAAGTAAAGCCAATTATCACAGAAATTTTAAAAACGGTCATTGCAGATGGAAAAGGAATAGAAGTAAACACTTCCAATCACCGCTATGGAATTGCGGATATGACACCATCAAGAGATATATTAAAACTTTACCGGGAACTTGGCGGCACAATTATCACGATCGGAAGTGACAGCCATAAAAAAGAACATCTTGGTGCGTATATTGACTGGGCGAAAGAAGAACTTCGCAAACTGGGGTATACACAATTTTGCACATTTGAGAAGATGAAACCGGTATTTCATGATTTGATGGACTAAAGAGACGCAAACCAGAAACTTGATATAGAATAAAATGTGAAGATAGTCGCGGCATAGAAAATGCCTGACCGGCATTT